>CAJHZD010000209.1_pt1 | contig 28822 bp, 22 predicted proteins | sample 9198941 | NCBI WGS metagenome assembly CAJHZD01 (sample SAMEA7708371, study PRJEB35096) | sediment metagenome | biome: marine neritic benthic zone biome [ENVO:01000025]; feature: sediment [ENVO:00002007]; material: shallow marine sediment [ENVO:03000034] sea grass bed [ENVO_01000059] ...
CTCGAATCAGACAACAGGCCCGTAGATCGATCGAGTCGGTGCCGTCAGCTGGGACCGCATAACGAGCCCAGCCTCCCTGACCGAGACGTGCCAGGATCTCTCTGGCCTGACTTCGAGCCTGCGCGTCGTCGCTTGGGTGCGGAAGCGTTGCGATGCTGTCTTCGACGAACGACTGGAAGTCGACCGCGAGCTCGATGTGGCTGGCGTCGAGATAGACGCCGATCTGCTCGGTGTCGATCATTTGAAGTCGGGTTTTCTTTTTGCGATGAAGGCTTCGTAAGCTTCTCTGAAGTTCGGATCCTCCATGCAGGCGGCCTGGATCTCGGTTTCGGCAGCAAGTGCCGACTCGACGTCCATCGAGGCCTCTCGGAGCAGCATCATCTTGGTCACCTCGAGACCAAACGATGGCCCCTTGGCGAGTCGTCTTGCCATGGTGAGCGCCTCGTCGAGGGCCGATTCGTCCGGAACGACCCGATTGTAGAGACCGATTCGATAGGCCTCTTCAGCGGTGATGAAGTCCCCGGTCATCAGCAGCTCGGTCGCTCGACCGTGACCGACGATTCTCGGAAGCAGCCAGGAGGCACCCATATCGGCTCCCGAAAGACCGACTTTTGTGAACAGAAAGGCGATCTTCGCGTTCTCTGCGGCGATGCGGATGTCGCATGCACTTGCGATTACCGCGCCGGCACCGGCGACTGTCCCGTTGAGCGCGCCGACGATCGGTCGGCGGCACCGCAACATGGCAAGAATCAGATCACCGGTGTTCCGTGTGAACTCGAGCAGGCCTCGATAGTCACGCTCAAACAGAGGTCCGATAATGTCCTCGACGTCACCGCCCGAGCAGAAGGCCTTTCCTGAACCGGTGATCACGATGCTTCGCACCCCGGGTTCGGTATCGAGCAGCCTGAAGGTGTCTCGAAGCTCGCGATAGACCTCGAAGGTAAGAGCGTTCAGACGCTCGGGCCGGTCGAGCGTAATGACGGCCACACCCGTGTCGGCGTCGTGTGTGTAGCGAAAACTTTTCGATTCGATCGTCATGGTTTCGGGCTGTTCGGTTCGAAGACTAGGTGATTGCTGCCGTGGCCTCGATCTCCACATTGGCCCCGGGTTCGACCAGGGCTTGGACTTCGAGTAGGGCCATAGCCGGGAAGTGTTTTCCCATCACATCTCGATAGGCTTCGCCGACGCCGGAAAGATTGGAGAGGTATTCGCTTTTGTCGGTGACATAGATCGTAAGGCGGGCGATTTGGTCAATAGATCCGCCGGCTTCGCGTACGACGTGCACGATATTGTGAAGCGCCTGCTGGAACTGGCCAGCAAAGCTATCCGAGACCAACCGGCCGTCTTTGTCCCAACCGACTTGACCTGCAACAAAAAGTAAGGCCGCACCGGGCGGTGTGAGTATCCCGTGCGAGAAACCCTTGGGTGCTCCAAGGTCGCTCGGATTGATCACGGTCACCGAGCTTGGCTTCGGGTCTGAGCTCGAGCTATCCATATCATCTGATCATACCGTCGCGGGATGCCGAGAGGGGCTAACGATCATCCATTTCGTGGCGGACCGTCTCCGCCAGGATCTGACCCAGGGTCTGGATGGTCTCGTGACCCTCTTGTGCAGATGCTGCTGCCGGATCGCCGAAGTAGGCCTCGGAGCCACCGGCCTCCTCGAAGCTAGTCTGCCCGGCACCGATGGCCTCCGACAGCGACTTCGGATTCGGCTCGAGCTCGAGTCGTTCGTGTTCGCGAACCCGATCCGGTGAGGCCGCGAGCACAATCGAGCTCTCGAACTGGCCGGCATGACAGGCACCGCTCTTGAACTCCTCCGTCAGCCGGCCTCCCCATGGTCGCCGGGTGAGATCCGGGAATGCGATCCGAATCGCGCTGTGACTCCGAATCGTGTCGACAGCCGCATGCAGCGAGCTCAGGTGGGTCGGATCGAGGTGTGCATTCGCCAATCCGAGAACCCGAATTCGCCATCGCGATAAGTTATCGGCAATGCCGACGATCATCGCCGTCAAAACTTCCGGATCGATCGAAATCGTGCCCGGGAACCCCTCCGCAAATCGGGCTGCCGAGTAGTCGAGCGCGGGCATCTGAAGGACCTCTAGATCTTCTGCAGCAAGAGCTTGCGCTGCGGCCCGCGCCATCTCCGAGGCGATGACCCCGTCCGTGTCGAGCGACAGATGAGGTCCGTGAGCCTCGATCGCTCCCACCGGAAGAAGTGCAACCGCGCGGTCTGTATCGAGGGCAGCCACCTCGGTCCAAGTCATCTCTCTCAGCAGATGGATGGGCATGGGTTCGCACGATAACACGCGATTCGGACCATCCCAGCCAGCGTTTTCACAACCGCGAGCCGGCATTTTCATGGCCTGTTTTGTCCTCCATGGGTCGGGCTCGAGTGGGATCACTCGGATTCGCGACATCCTGATAGGGTCGCATCATGCGTCTACAAGGAAAGAGTGCTGTGATCACGGGCGGAGGCCGTGGGATTGGGTCGGCGGTCGCTCGGGCTCTGTCTCGAGAGGGAGCCTCGGTCGTAGTGAGCGCAAGAACATCCAGCGAAGTCGAGTCGGTTGCCGAAGCGCTTCGGCAGGCAGGCGGTCGAGCGTGGTCTCTCGTTTGTGATGTTAGCGATCCTGACCAGATTCGACGTCTGGAGGAGGAGGCAACCGATCATCTCGGGCCCGTCCACATTCTTGTCAACAGCGCCGGTATCGCTTCGTCGGCGCCTCTCAAGTCGATCGAGCTCGATGAATGGAACCGTCTGCTGGCTGTAAACGCCACCGCTCCCTTCCTGTGCACCCAGGCGTTCATGCCCGGAATGTTGGCGGCGGGGTGGGGCCGTGTGATTACCATCGCCTCGGTTGCTGGCAAGGTGGGACATCCGTACGTGGCGGCCTACAGCGCCTCGAAGCATGCCGTCATCGGCTTTACTCGCGCCGTAGCATCTGAGGTGGCTGGAAAAGGCATTACCGTAAACGCCATCTGCCCTGGCTATGTAGACACCCCGATGACCGATCAATCGGTTGCCAGGATTGCCGATAGGACTGGGATGAGCGAGGCAGAAGCTCGTGAGCACCTCAACTTGCTGAATCCCCAGGGCCGACTGATCGATCCTGAGGAAATCGCCCATCAGGTCATCCAGCTCTGCGACCCACTGGCCAGAGGCGTCAACGGCCAGGCTATCGTCGTCGACGGTGGTGCGGTTCAGTCCTAGGTTCGGTCTGTCGGCCGTCGAAGGAAGGCGTTCTCAACCAAGCTCTCGGTACCAAGCATTCATTGCGACTTCGAAGTAGTTGGGCCCGAACAGCACCCAAGACTCGGCAGAGCTAGGCAGTGTGTATTCGGCTGCGGCGTCGGCAGCCCGAAGCCCTTTCGCGTGGGCTTTTTTCGCTGCCTCGCCGATGTCATCCACGATGTCGATGAGCAGGTCGACGGTGGTCAGATCCGAGAGCGCGCCATGCCCTGAAACGTAGAAAGTCGAATCGGTACGGCGCAGGGCGCGCAGACTCGTCGCGAATTGCGAAGGAAGCGTGTCTCGGTAGTTGGGAAAAAAACCGTTCCAGACCAGATCTCCACAGAAGCTAATGGAGGGATCCTCGATCTCGACGGTCACATCGCTCGGGGTGTGGCCGATTCGAGGGTGAATGGTCACCGATCGTCCGCCGAGATCGATGGATGTGGGCTCGGAAGCATGGACGACGGGCCCCGAAGCCAACATCTGCTTTCGGATCTCGGAGGCTTCGATATTTCGACTCTGGTCGGTCTGCTCGATCAGCTCGAGCGTCTTTGCGGTACGCCAGATCCGGGGAGATTCATCATCGCCGTGAAACCCCTCAATTCCGTTGGCATGATCGCCGTGGAAATGTGTGATCACGACGTCGGTTACCGGGCGGCCGCTCAGCTTCATTGCCTGTTCGGCTACCCAGCTGCCACCCGAGGGACTTCCGAAGCTTTCAACCACCAGCACGCGATTTTGACCCGCGATGATGCCTCCGTTGCAGATGGTCGTGAAATCGCGAGCCGCAAGGGGCGTCGAGACGACCGCCCAGACGCCAGGGCCCAGTTCCTCGATCCGACCCCAGGGCTGCTCTTCGACGATCGTCTTTTTCGTCTGAGCGAACGCTCTTGGTCCGAGGGCCCCGAGAGCTACAACCTGTGCGGCACATACCGAGCTCCAAGTGAGAAAGTCCCGTCTATCGAAGACGTTGTGGCTATTTGGGTCACTCGCTATGGGTTTGTGTTTTTTCAATCGCATTTGTGCCTCGAGACGTCGCAGAGGTTATGGGAGCCCCACACATGGTCCCAGAACTCGGCAGGGTATCACGGCAATTTCCCCTCCAATTGCGATAGTCTAGGCCAAACAAGCCGTTTGGTTTTGACAGTTTGAGTGCGAGTCGGTAGGCGTTCGGCGGCACAGAGTCGAACGATCTCGCTCGAGATTTCAGTTCCGAGCCAAGACCGTACCCCGCTGTCATGAAGCAGAAAGGGGGAGGTATGAACGAACCAGGAAGTGCGATCAAGTCGGCGTCGCGAAGGGGCACCGTCTTTGGCATTGTCACAGTAATCCTAGGTGTGTTGTCGATGATGGCGCCGATGATCTCGGGTCTGTCGGTTGCGGTCATGTTCGGGATGTTGTTGATCGTCGCCGGGTTTCTTCGTCTGATCTGGGCGTTTGGCGAGGATTCATTTGGCAAGGGTGTGCTGACGTTTCTCATTGGCGGGCTGATGCTGGTCGTGGGCGTCTTGGTGCTGACTCGACCGATGACCGGTCTGTTGACTCTGGCCCTCCTGCTCGCCGCATTCTTCTTAGTCGACGGGATTTTCGAGATCATCGCTGCCTTTCAAGCCAAACCGGCCGATGGCTGGGGTTGGCTTCTGTTTGGGGGCATTGTCTCGGTGATCTTGGGTTGGATGATCTGGAGCGATTGGCCGGTATCCGGCACCTGGGCGATCGGTATCCTGGTCGGCGTCAAGCTCTTGTTTGCTGGCATGGAGATGATCTTTCTCGGATCGGCTGGACGTTCGTTGGCGAAAGACGTCAAGGCCGCGGCCGGCGACGCCTGATAGATAATCTTTTGGCGGACCTCGTGTCCTACGGGGTCCGCAGCTTTCTCCTCGCTCGGGAAAATCAGACTACTGGATGTTGGGATACTCGTCGCGTGCGGCTTCGACGATCGGGAGTCCGTCGTCGGAATTGCGCACCAGATCGAGGAACTTCTCGTATTGCAGGCGGGCCAGTGTGGCTTCGCCGTTCGCAGCCAGTGAGCGGCCCAGACCCAGATGCGCCAGTGTGTGGACTGGGCGGGTGGGGTTGACGCCGCGAAGGTCGAGTATTTTCTCGAATTCTCCCTTGGCTTGATCGGCTTGATCGAGCATCAGATAGGCCTGGCCACGGAGGTAGATCACGGGAAGAAAGCCCCGCTCGTAAGGTGCGGCTATTTCGAGCTGCTCTAGCGCTGCCGCAGCGTTGTTTCGTTGCAGCTCGAGAGCGGCGCGGGCGATCGGTAGCCAGACGGAGAAGATCTCCGTATCCGTTTCTGGATATCGCTCGGCGAGCTCGCTGATCATCGACTCGGATTCTCGTGTGGCTCCGGCCAGAGCGAAGGTGCCAGCAGCCATCGGCATCGTATTGCGGCTGCGAGCAATCTCGAGAGCTTGGGCGGATTTCTCTGCGGCCCGATCCAGCAGGCCAAAAGCCGCATCCCAACCTGCAGATTTGGCCGTGAGATCGGCTGCGCGCTCATTGAAACCGTAGCTTCTGGCGGTGTCGATTGCACGTCGGTTCAATCGGTTGGCTTCTTCTAGCCTGCCCGACGCGGCCACTCCTTCGGCCTTGAAAAAAAGAATCTCTGACTCGCCGGGGACACCTACCATGGCCTCTAACATCCGGTCCATAGTGGCGTGGTCACCATCGATGTAGGCGCTGAGATATCGCCAATTGAAGATGCTGCTTCTTACAAATCCCTTCTCCAGGGCTTCATCCAGTAGGGCCTTCGATTCGTCGAAACGTCCCAAGTAGCGAAGACTCTCAGCCCTGTTGGTGTAGTGGAGCGGCTCTTCTGGGTCGAGACTCAGGGCCAGGGTGCACTCTTCGAGTGCCCTCTCGAACCAGCCGAACTTGTTGAAATCGGAGCACAGGTTGTTAGGCGCGACCGCGACCCGAGGATAGGACTGTTTGAAGAGCTCATAGGTCTCGATTAGCTTGTTTAGATCACCGGTGACCGTGCCGTGATAGTGGCCGGTGATATAGAGGCGCTCGCGCTCGCTGACCTCGTCTCTCAGCTCGTAGGCTCTGCTTTTGTGAAATACCGCGTTGTCATACTCTCTGAGGTTGGCGTAGGCGTTTCCCAAGCGAGCATGCGCAAAAGCAAAATCCGGGTCGAGCTCCAGGGCACGTTTATAGAGCGGGATCGACTCTTCTTCGGTAGCCTCGATTCGGGTCCTGTCACCCATTGCGAAAGCCTTGAGCGCCTCCAGCGACGATGTGGTCGCATCTTCGACCGGGGCGTCGAACTGTTCGATGGATGCCAGCGATTCGCCGAGGCCCTGCCGCATCTTGACGGCCGCATCGCCGACCGCCGCCAGCACGCCTTCCTTGCTCGAGGCCTCGACTTGCTGTCTGGCCAGCGATTCTCCGCCGAGACATTCGACCGCGTTGAGAGTCACCACATAGCTCTCACCCAGTGAGGCGACCTCACCGGTGACCATCGCTTTGATACCACGACGCTCGCAGATCTCCTGACCGATCTCCGGGGTGACGCGTTCATCCGTGGGCCGGTTCATCAGCTTCAGGGTGTCTTGAACCTGGCGCTCCGAAAGAAGGTTGAGATAGGGAGACTCTTGAAGTTTGACCGCCAGCGCCTGTTTGAGAGTACCGTCGAAAACGGGGTCGCCAGTGGTGTTGACGAAATCGGTCAGCAGAAGAACATCGCTCTCTGCCAAGGCGGGTCCTTCTTCGCTGGGCATCAGTAGAATCGCGATGACGGCAATCGCGGCCACCAGAAGCGCACCCATGATCCAAAGCGACTGCTTGCTCTTTTCCGGGTGAGCGATCGGCGCGGCTGTCGAACCGCTGACGACCTGGGCGGCGCCGGTTGTGGCCGAGCCACTGGCAACCTCTGTGCCCGTCATCCCCGGCGTCATCGCGGACGCCGAGCCGCTCATTGGCGTGACCGCAGCAACCGAGCCGCTCATCGAGGGCACCTGCTCGCCGGATTGATCGGGGATTGCCACCGACGACGAATGCCCCGATTCGAGATTTCTTCGCACCCGGCGCAGATCCGTGTGAAGCTCGAGCGAGCTCTGATAGCGCAGGATCTTGTTCTTTTCCAGCGACTTGCTGAGGATCTGCTCCAGCTCGTAGGGAACCTCCAGACCGAGACGGGCAGGTGCCAGGACGGGCCGGTTGAGGATCTTGTCGAAAATCGCCGCCTGCGTGCTCCCCATGAAGGCTTGGCGACCGGTAACCATTTCATACAGCACCGCACCCAGAGAGAAGAGATCCGTTCGAGCGTCGACGTCCTGACCGAGAGCCTGCTCGGGTGACATGTAGGCCACCGTCCCCATGGCGGTTCCGGAACCGGTGAGATCAGCTGTCTGGGTTGGAGCATCGGCGACGATGGTCTCGTCTTCGCTCATCGAGCCCGGGGGTGCGGCAAATTTTGCCAGCCCGAAATCGACGACCTTGATCTGGCCGCCATGGCTCAAAAAGATGTTCGACGGTTTGATGTCGCGATGAGTTATGCCCTTCGCATGGGCTGCTGCCAGCGCCTCGGCGATCTGAATGCCGAGCTCTACGACAACCTCGGTGTTCATCGGCTTACCCGCGATCGCGAATTTGAGATTCTGACCCTCGAGGTACTCCATTGCGATGAAGGGAATGCCTTCGTACTCATCGATCTCGTGGATCGTGCATATGTGCGGGTGACTCAGCGACGCGGCAGCTCTAGCCTCGAGCATGAAGCGCTCTACGGCCTGTCGATCCTGTGACACTGCGTCGGGTAGAAACTTCAGGGCCACGAAACGGCCGAGCTTCGTGTCCTCGGCTTTATACACGACGCCCATACCCCCGCCGCCGAGTTTTTCGACAATCTTGTAGTGCGAGACGGTCTGGCCGATCATTACTACCCTGACCGATTCGGATAATTTCCGAAGTGGTTAATGGTTGCGCCTATTGTATACGGCTCGGGCCGACTCGTGTTCTCGACTTCGGTGGGCCGAGCTCGAGAACCGCTCAAGCGTCTACCCGAAACCGCTCCATAAAGCGCTGATCGATGCGATCTTTCAGACGCATGACCCATCGACCCTGGAACGATCGACCCCACTTCGCTCCCAAAGCAGTGCCATCCCCGAGGTTGAGCAGCGTCAGGAAGTCGGATTGCGGATGGTAGGTTTCGAGGGTCTCACCCTCGAGAGCAGCTCTCAGGTTAGCGGTCAGATAGGGCCCTTGTCGGACCGCGTAGACTCCGGCCTTGGGCGTTTGCGGGAACTCGTCGAGCGTAGCGCAGTCGCCGACCGCAAACAGGTTGTCGTAGCCGTCGACTTGTAGCGTCGATCGGATGCGAACGAAGCCCCGTTTCTCTACGGGTAAGCCCGAACGGGCGAAGATCGGGTGACTCACTGCTCCGGTGACCCAAATCAACGCGTCATACGGTAGCCGTATGCCGTTGTCCAGCAAGACCTTTGAGGCGTCGGCAGAGGTGACTCTCCGTTCGCAGACGATTTCGATATCTCTGGGTTCTGCGTGTCGATAGACACGACGCGCCAGGCTCGCTGGGTAGCCTTCCAGGATGCGTCGGCCCGCATGGACAAGAGTCGTCGAGACCGGACCGGCACCCGAGCCGATCAAGCGTTCTCGAAATGTGAACGCGAGCTCGACTCCTCCGGCACCACCGCCGACGACGATGATTCGAAAAGGGTCCTTTGGAACCCGACTCAGGGCTCGCTCGACCAGACCATCGACCCGAGCAACCAGGTCGGATATCGGTCGAGTCGGAATCGCATGGGTGCGAATGCCAGGTGTGTCGAGACCGGCGACTGTCGAGCCAACGTTGATCGACGCCAGGTCGTATCGAATCGGTGCGTGATCTTCCACTTGGAGGTATTGTTCATCGGCGTCGATCGACTCGACCGGACGGACAATGACGTCGACACCGGCATGGCGGCAGAGGGCAGGCACATCGATCTCGAGCTCATCTTCCCGGTATTGGCCGGCGACATAACCCGGTACCATTCCGGAATAGATCGCGATTGGCTTATCAACGACTACCGTAACCGAGGCGCCTTCGAGCGGTTCGGTAGCAAGAGCTTCCAAAACCTGCACATGCGAGTGGCCGCCGCCGACTAGGATTACTTGTCTTGTCATGACAGTCGTAGAATCTGAGACTCGGCTCGACGCGTGCTACTCGTGCGCCCGAGGCGATTGCGCGCAATCTGTATTGTAAACGGACCGCGGTGATGATTTGATATGTCGCGATAACCAGGAAATTCCTCTGTTGCGAAGACCGAGACTCCAACTTCTAGCACCGCTTCTGATTCTCAGCGGTCTCGCCTCGATCTTTGCGCAGGCCTGTCAAAAAGAGGGCCAGACGATGTCCGACGAGAAGAAGCGGAAAAAGATCGAAACGATGTACAAGAAGTACGAGCGTAAGTTCCCCGAGGTGACCGGCATCTCGGTAGCGGAGCTACAGGAGCTTCAGAACGGCGATACGCCGATCGTAATCGTCGATGTTCGCGAGCCCAAGGAGTACAGCGTCTCGATGATCCCGGGTGCGATAACTGCCTCCGAGTTTCTGACTCGAAAATCTGAGTTTGAAGGCTCGACCGTCGTGACCTATTGCACGGCTGGATACCGCTCGGGTCTTGCGGCGCAGCAGCTCATGAAGGACGGCTGGGAAGTGCGTAATCTAGCGGGCAGCATTCTGGCTTGGACGCATGCCGGCCTGCCCCTGGTCGATGGCGAGGAGTCGACCAATCGAGTCCACGTCTACAGCCGCGGGTGGGATCTTTCCGCAGAGGGCTACGAACCGGTCTGGTAGGGAGCACTACCTCTCGGGCTCAGGAAGCCTTTCGAAGCCAGCCTTGAGACTCTCAGAGTCGGGAAGGAGTCCGAGACCGATCAGATAGGAGTATCGGCTCAATTCGAGCTCTCCCTCAGCGAGTAGATTGCGACCGGTAAGGTCGATCGCTGCTTCGAGATCCGCGTTGGCTTTTGAGGGGTTGGTCTGGTACTTCAGCCCCCAAATAGCAGCGTGATTGATATTGCCCTCGATGAGCTGACGAAACCGTCCAGCGTCGGTCTTGGCCACGTGGTGACTCACCGCTGCTTCGAGAACCGGATCGCGACCCGCGAAGAAATCCCGGCCGTCGTAGGCGACAGGAACGTGGGGAGGGTAAGCAGGCCGATTCTCTCCCGCGAGCCAGCTGTGCCAGGAGATCGTCGACACACGCACTGTGAGCCCACTGTTTTCTAGCTGGAACTTGTTGGGGTCTCCGAAATGGTTGAGACCCGACCCGGTCGGCTCCCCGACAAAGATGGCTTCGGTCCATCTCTCGAGCAGTCCCACGAGCATTACCGCAGCCGAGAATGTCCGCCGACCGATCAGAACGTAGAGGCGGCCGAACTCATTCACCTGATCGCTTCGAAGAAGTGCCAGCACGATGGCTCGATTCCAACTGTCGGAGCCGCCATGGTTTTTTCTCAGGTCCAGAATGAATCGGTCGGCCGACTTCTTCTCTGCCAGGGCGACGGCATCGGATATGAACTCGGACAATGGCAATTTGGAATCATTCGCCATCTCATTGATCTGGACATAGACAGCGTTCACATCGACTAGATACTGCATACGATAGGGCGTCGCGTATCCCCACCGAGACATCTCCTCGGGGCCTTGGAGCCAGACGGGTCTCTCCGATGAGGGGATTTGATGAGGTATCCATTCAGAATCCGCTCGAGGCTTCGAGGAAACGCTCAGAGATAGGTCTTCGCCGTTGGGCAAAACGACCTGTAGAGGGATCTCCTGATCTGAGTCCGTGACGCCTAGCTCGATCAGAGCTTCTGCTAGCCCGAGTCGATCGGGTGCCAGTAGGTTGAAGGTCTGCTCATTGTCCATATAGGTGATCGAGCGCATCTTCTCTAGAGCGACAGCTGCGTCCTGAGACCCGATGCTTCGAAGCCGCGCCCCGATCAGGTGTTGATGCATGCCCGAGGCGCCGGTGACGTAGATCCCGTCATCAAAGAGATCGAACCCGACCGGAAGCTGATGAAATGCCAGGTCGATTTTCGGCTCAGGATCTTTGGAATGGCCCATGAGAGGAGCGTGGCTGGCGCCCTGACGAGGCAGGCTCAGCCTCGTGTGCCCGTCTTGGACCGAAGCAACCAGAGCAGCCATCCGAAGCGCGATCTGATAATCGGACAGCTCGGCCAGCTCGGTTCTCAGGCTGTTGACATCGTTTGAGAAATCTTGCTCGGGGATTTGACGAAAGAGGTCGGGATGAATCTCTTTCAGGCTCGAGGTCAATTGGTCGAGATCGTCCTGCCACTGAGCCATGGAGAGAGCCCGGCCCGATGCGGCTTTCGAGCCTTCGGACTGCCGTGCCTGAGCGCCCGGAGCACCCAAGACCAAAATACAGATCGACATCACAAGGAAGTATCGAGGTACACAGTGGCGATTTCTCATCGGGTAGACCTCTGTCAATTGGTCCTACGGGAAGCCTGCCGTCGAGTTTCGCTACGACGATGGAGAGCGAATCAGAATCTCGAGCTCTCGAGTGTCACGTCCGCAAACTGCCAAGCGGTCGCGAACTGCGCCCCGGCCTCGGTAGCCTCATCGCCTTTGCCCTGGGCGTCCAGGCTCTGCTGCAGGCCTAGCAGCGACCAGCCGTTGTCGGGAAAATTCTTTAGATCTTCGCGGTAGACCGTCTCGGCGTCGGCAGCTCTTCCGGCGTCGAGCAACACAGCGCCGAGCACCTGGCGAACAGGCTGATGCCAGGGTGGTGGCTCGTCGTAGGTCAGCTCGTCCTCGAGCTCGACTGCGGTCGTCAGGAAGTCGATAGCGTCATCGTAGTCGCCCGCCGCCGCGGCGATCTCGCCGGAAAGCACTTCGACCGCGATGTCGACCAGGGCGGCCGTCGTGTTGAGGTCCCAGACCGTGACCTGTTCGAGCACGGGATCCATCGCCAAAGCCTCGAGCAGCTCGAGCTCCGCCCTGGCTTCATCGATCCGATCTGTACGCAGATACGCCATCCCCCGAGCGTAGTGTCGAATAGCTCGCGGGTAGATCAGATCTTGATCGGGTTCGGGGGCGGCGAGTATGGTGTCCCACTCGCCGAAGCGGACATAGCCGTAGAGTGGCGTGATCCAGAAGTGCTGTACCGCGCCCAGACCGGGTTCTCGAAGGTTCTCGAGATCGACCCGTGCTGACATCTCCTTGGCCGCATCCAGCGCCAACTGCTTGCGCCCTTCGACACTTGCCGAGTACCAGATGTAGTGCCAGTTGTGTGGCATGTACGCAATTGGGTAGAGACCCTGTTTGCGACACTGTGTGATGTAGCTGTCGTCGGCTCTGACCGCCTTTTGATTGGCGGTCGTCGAGTCGTGGTAGCGGCCCACGCGAAGATAGATGTGGGATGGCATATGGACCAGATGACCGGCGCCGGGAGCTGCATCACCGAGGAGATCTGCAGCTGCTACGGCCAACTCAGGACGTTCCTTCTCTACGGTGTGAATGTAGTAGTGAGCCGCGCCGGGGTGATCAGGGTCCTGCACCAGGACTCCCTCGAGCGTTGCCATGATCTCGTTGGTGATCTCCTTCGGAGATCCATCGGCTTCCCAGTAATCCCAGGGAGTCGTGTCCATGAGCGATGCGGCGAACAGAGTCGCTGCGTCTAGGTCGTCAGGGTAGCTTGCAGCGAGCTCCCGCATGGCGTCTGCATACTCTCGGTCGAGCTCCGTGCGATCTTCCGGCGGCTCCTCTACATAACGAGTCGACAGTGCCCTGATGTAGGCCTGCTCGTTTTCACTGGCGCCCGGAGCCATCTCCTCGGCCTTGTTCATCGCTTCCCAGGCGACCGGAACACTCTCGGGGTCCATCATCGAATTGATATTGGGGCCACGCACAAAGGCCACCCCCCAGTAGCACATGGCGCAATCCGGATCGAGGCGAGCGGCCTCGCGAAACGATCGCTCGGCTTCGAGATGGTTGAAGCCGTAGGCCAGAACCAGTCCCTGATCGAATAGCCGCTGAGTCATCTCGTTTTCAGTCGAGATCGGGTGGTGAAAGTCTCCCATTCCTTCGAGGATGGGACCCACCTGTTCGGTTTCGGCGGCTAGGGGCGGTTGCTCGGCCTCCTGGGCGCACCCCGAGCCAAACGTGATGACCAGAAGCATGGTCAGTGCCGAGCCGACAGAATATTTGAACCTGCGTTTGGGAGCTTCGAACATCAAGACTGCCTCCTTACTCACCGACGCTTACTTCGGGCTCGCCTAACCAACCGCGATTTGCGTCCGTCCCGCGCGGCGGACATCTGGATTTGATAGCAGCAGAAGTCTGCCAGCGACCGAGTCCAAAAATCAACCAAAACTCAGTCTCGACCCTGAAGGGAATCGATGATGACTCTCATCACTTTGGGGCGAACCATCAGACCGAGATGGCTGACCTGGTCGAGCGTGATCTGATCGGTTCCGTCGAGGAGGGCCATAGGAGGCGGGTAGACCACTAGATCGTGTTTGGAGGTTACTGTCGTGGCACCGGCCGAAGGCGCCAATGCCAGGAAATCAGGCAGCTCCTTCAGGTATTCCGACTTTCGGTTGAGCATTCGGTAGAGCGGACCGATCCGAATCCAACGCACGAATGCCGTGCCGTGATGGGGTGTGCCGAGTGTGACGATCCGGCCTACGCACGGTGCTAGATCGGGTCTTCGGCGCAGGACCTCGCGAAGCATGACACCACCAAGAGAGTGCGCAACGACATCGAAACCCTTTTCGGGGAAAGCCTTGGCCATCTCGTCCATGACCGATGTCAGCGGTCCGGCATAGGCCAAAGGTGTCGGGATGGGCACACCCATCGACACGGCTCGCGTGCCCCGTCCCTCACGTTCGAGTGCTCGGCGAATCCCCCACATACAGCTGCTGTTCATGAAGATTCCGTGGAGACAGAGGACCGGCCGACCCGACTCATCGGTAGTGGGTGGGCGGTACTTTGCTTGACCAGTGGCTCGAATCGACCACCAAAGAAGATGCAACGCACCGACGAGGGTATTGAGGTAGAAACTCACCCAATCACGTGCACTCATCGCCGGCGGAGTCTCACCTTGGCTGCGGTAGTAAGACACGAATTTGAGGTGAGACATTGAAGTCCAGAACACCACGCCGAGTGAAAAGACGAAGAGCCCGACGACAGGAGCGAGCAGTAGCAGGATGAGCGTTATGAACATGGCGAATCCGCGGTCGAGGGAGTCTAGCGAATTCGCTAAATCAAATCGTCCAGATCGATCGATTTCCGTGTACAATCGGCGCTGAAAGGAGCATAACTATCGATGTTCATTGAAAAATTTGCAATCGCGGCGAATCGGGGAAGCGCCATTGGATCGTGGCGAGTTTGGCTCGGATCGGGCCTAGCACTCGTTCTGATGCTCGGTGTTCTGGTATCACCCGCGTCTGCGGCCAAGAAAGAAGAGAAGGCCCAGATGCTGGTCGAACGTGCCGAACGGACTCTCGACTCGTTCGCTGCAGATCCCAGGTTCACCCATGACTACGATGGATACCTCAAAACGGCCAAGGGGTTTCTGGTGATCCCTTCGATGGCCAAGGGTAGTTTTATCGTCGGTGGCTCGAAGGGTCGTGGAGTATTGATGGCCAAGGATGCCGAGTCGGGTGACTGGAACGGACCGGCTTTCTACACCCTCGGCAGCGCCAGTATCGGTCTACAGGCCGGAGGCAAGAATTCCGAGATTCTGATCATCGTGACCTCGGAGCGAGGAATCAACCGGCTGCTGAATTCGGGGGCGAAACTCGGTGGTGATCTCAGTGTCGCCGTAGGAAAGTTGGGTGAAGGTATCGGATCCGCCGATGTGAGGGCGGACCTGATCGCTTTCTCCCGCAGCAAGGGCTTTTTTGGCGGCGCTTCTCTCGAGGGGTCGGTGGTGGACGTCAGCAGCTCGCGCAACCGGGCCTATTATGGTGAGAGTCTGCGACCCTCGGACATTCTGATCCGAAGCCAGGGCGCGAACGAAGGCTCAGACGGGCTGATCGATTCGATCGTCGCGATTACGACCATCGAGCATACCCAGATAGCGGACTCGGAAGGTTCCGACTGAACCTCTGTTGACCGCTCACCTCATAGCGTCGATGATCTGATGCGCCAGACTGAGTGAGCTGATTCGGCTGGCGGCAAGGTGACTCTTGCCGTCGGCTGTCTCGACTTTGATCTGGTAATAGAGCTTGTTACCGGACTGCATGCCCCGCACCGGTCGTATGTCGGTGACGAGGCTGCGAGAGATCATCCGCCTGCGTTTGAATCCGAGCATGCCTCCACTCAGTACGAGCTCCTGGTTGCGGATCTCGATCGAGCGACTCTCGAGCCACAGAGTCACCACGCCCATGAACAAAAGCAGCTCGAAGAGTCCGAAGACGATCGGAAACAGAATGGGCGCGTCGAGCTTGAACAAGAGCCAGGTAAAACCCGACCAGATCAGAAAAAAGAAGGTCAGACCCAGGGCGGCGCCCTTGTGTCGGGCCGGCGGGAAGACGAACCGGCGATATCCGGCTGGAGAGATGTCCTCGATGATGTTGTCGTCGGCTAGGGCCTTCTGTGGGTCCCTGGGCGCCTCGAGCCCCTCGTAGGGGCTGTCTTCGAGCTCGAAGTCGGGCTGGCTGTCGATGGTTCGGAATACCGGTACCTCGAACTGCGCGGCGTAGTCGACACCGGGTACATCCGCCTTCAGCTCGAGACGCCAGAGCACCTCATCGTCGTCGCTTCGCTCTTCGGTAGGAGACATGTCGTAGGGAAGGGCAAACAGCACCGGAATCTCCGATTTGGTCGGGTCCCAATCGAGCGGCTCTCTGAGAAGGCGGCGTTCCTGTTGCCAAAGCACGCGCTCGGTCGTTCTTCGACTGTCGCCCGATCCACTGGTGACGCGGTTGATACAGCTGAGAGTCAGGCCAAAGCCCTCTGCCGGCTTGAGGTCGACCGAGGTCACAATGCGACCGATAAGCTTGCCACCGATCACCCCGGGGATCGCTGCCATTTCGAAAACGCTGTCGCCGAACCTCTTCCAACGGATAAAGGCTCGGATCGCCCAGATGGCGAGCCCCACTCCGACAATGGGAAAGAGAAGACCGATCAAAGCCAGCTTGTTGTCGTTTTCGAGCACCTCTCTGGGGATCAGAAACGCCAAGGGAGCGGAGATCAGATTCCAGAAGGTGGCCATGACCAGCGGCAGGATGAACTGCGCTTTGCCGGTCGATTTGATCTTGCCGTCCTGCCAATCGGTCTTCCAGAGCCAGGGGTCGTTGGGGTGAGTCTCTTCGAGAGCCTCCTGGGCTTCGGTCTTTCGAACCGAATAGATCCCCAGAATGACAATGCCGACGCCGGCACCGGTAAACAGTGTCGAAAACAGCGCCATGAGGGCGAACAGCCCCCACCGCAGACGCCGGTAGAGAATCGACTCGCTCGGGTCGTCGGGATTCACAAAGCAAGTGAACGGCTCGCCCGAGCTGCGATGGCGCGACAACTTGGCATAGGCATCTTCATGAAACGAACCAACATTGTCGGAACCGAAATGGTGGCTGACCCGATCTCCGGTAAAACGGGTGCCCTGCCACTCGTATTCGTAACGCGCCACGGCCTTGTAGGTTGTGGAGTCGTCCCCGTGTGAGACCTCGAGATCAGCGTGGGTGATACGGGCGGGAGTCGGCTCCCAGCCGCGTGTTTCGATCCACCCGACGAGACTACGAGCGGCCAGAAAAGCTACGAACAGCCCACCGCCGGCGAAGGGCAGCGCGAAGAGAATCAGACAGCCGAGACCACGGCGCTTCTTGTCCACGATGACAAGTCTGACCGATGGGAGGGAATCGGCAAATGAAGCGGGGCACAGAGACGGAAGACCCTCGGCCCGCCCTAGAGTGCCGCCCGCAGATCGGCGGCTCGGTTGTGGTCGCCGCGGGCTTCGTAGAAGTCGGCCGCCCAAGTGAGGCAATCGGTGCGGTACTCGTGGAGGTTCTGGGGCACCCTGGAAGGATCCGCCAGTCCCGGGATCGATCGGCCGAAGTAGGGGGAGGCTTCTGCATCGCGACCTTGGTTGAACAGCGATCTCGCCATTCGGCAGTAGCCGATGGCGGTGACGAAGTGACCTTTCGGGAGGGCGATTTCGAGGATGTCGAGAGCGGCTCGGGCCGAAGCTTCAGCAGCCACGGGATCGCCCCTATCGAGGTGGAGCTCCGAGAGCGATAGATCGGGAAGACCGCGGCGATAGTTGTCCTGGGTGAGTTTCTGTCGAAAGATCTCGGCGGTCTGCTCGTAGTCGGCGCGAGCGGCTTCGAGACGTCCGAGTCGCTGGTACGCAGTGGCGCGATCCTGGAGTGCCACGCCGGTCTCTGGATGGTTCGCTCCATGGGCTCTTTCTCGAACCTCGATGAGCTCGGTGTAGAGGACGACGCCTTCCTCGAGATCACCTCTGCGCATAACGAGAAGGGCATGGTCGCTCATGGCACTCAGGGTCTCAAGATGCTCGGCACCGAGGTTGCGTCCCAGACCCTCGATCGCTCGGCGGAACTCGGCGTCGGATTCATCGTGGCGCACCATGGTACTGAGCACCGTAGCGAGCGAAGCCCGAGCCAAAGCAGCCGTAGTCGAGGCTTCGCCGAAGTGCTGCTCAGCCAGCTCGACTGCTCGGCGATGGATCCGCTCGGACTCCTCCAGCCGATCGAAAGTCTCGACGGCGTCGCCCATTCCGCGGGTCGCTTCGACGAGCGTACGAGGTGGCACGTCCCCCGATTCCGATAATTCGATCGCTGCGGCCAGCTCCGCCTCAGCCTCTTCAGATCTCTCCACACCTATGTAGTGGATCCCCAGTCGAGTTCGGGCGTCGGCGATCTCCGCGTCGTCGCGTGGTGAAGCGGCCAAAGCCAGCTCTAGCCGCCGCTCGTGCAACTCGGTGGCCCGCTCGTACTCTCCCGTCTCGCTTCGGATGATCGCCAGGTGGCCAAGGCTGTCGCGCACCGGCCTCGAAGTCGGGCCGAAAAGGGAGCGCTGCAGCTCGAGGGTCTCCTCTCGCAGCGGTAGTGCACGATCGTGGGCACCCAGATCCTTAAAGACACTGGAGATGGCGTCGAGGATCGATGCTCGGACAGCAGGCCGGTCGAGCAGCGACGTCTCCAGGCGTTCCGCTCCGATGTCGAGCGCGTCGACGACGGTGATTTGCCGACCCATTTCAGGATCGGCCGGCATGTAGGGATCGGCGCTCGAGAAGAGATCGACAAGAAATCGCTGTACTTCCTGTGCGCGCTCGGCCTCCAATCGGGCCGTGTTGCGCTCGGTCTCGACCACCCGGGTATTGCGGGCCTGGAGCACAATGACCACGGCGACGGCTGCGGCCACGACGGTAGCGACCGCAATCGCCCAAGGATTGCGGCGCGCAAACATCCGAGCACGGTAAGCAAGAGTGTCGGGTCGGGCCGAGATGGTGTCGCCGGCCAGGAATCGCCGGATGTCCTCACCCAACCTCTCGACCGAGCCGTAGCGTCGCTCGGGTTCGACCTGCAGCGCCTTGCCGACGATGGTGTCGAGGTCGCCCGACAGAATCCGACGCAACTGGGCTGGAGTGACGCCACGGCTCTGCGCCACCTCTTCACGGTTGGACGCTGCCGCGGCCGTAGCACTCGGTCGTGGTGCATCCACCTGGCTGGTCAGCTCTTCGAGCCGTGCCGCGACGCTACTGCCGCTGCGAAAGGGCATCTCACCGGTCAGCAGGCGAAAAAGCAGCAGACCGAGTTGGTAGACGTCGGTGGCAGTAGAGACCGGCTCGGCGCGCAACTGCTCCGGGCTGGCGTGATCGGGAGTTAGGAGGTAGGAGCCGGTGCGGGTGTGCTCTGAGCCGGCTTCGGGATCGAGCAGCTTGGCGATGCCGAAGTCGAGCAGCTTTACGTGCCCTTCGTCGGTGACCAGGATGTTCGAGGGTTTGAGGTCGCGGTGGATCACCAACTTGGCGTGCGCGGCTTGCACCGCCTCGATGACCTCGAGCACCAGCTCGAGCCGTTGGCTGACGGTGAGCTGATTGTTGTCGCAGTAGGTGGTGATCGGCTCGCCCTCGACCAGCTCCATCACCAGGTAGGGGCGACCGTTTTCGGTGGCGCCACCGTCGTGGAGCTGAGCGATATTGGGGTGGGTGAGAGTAGCCAGAATCTGGCGTTCGTTGACGAAGCGAGCCAGGACGTCCTCGGTATCGACACCGCGGCGGAGCACCTTGAGGGCAACCTGGCGCTGAAATCCCTCTCCCTCGTGCTCAGCGAGGTATACGGATCCCATGCCACCCCGACCGATCTCACGCACCAGGGTGTAGGGACCGATGATTCGTGGTGGAGCCGGCTGTCGAGCCAGCTCCTCGACAAACGTTTGCGAGGCCGACTCGTCGGGCGCTTCGAGCTCGCCTTCAGAAAGGGTCTCGAGCCGGAGCAGCTCGAGAACCAGGTCGAGCAATTGCCGATCCTCGCCACAGGCAGATTCGAGAAACCGCTCCCGCTCGGCGTCGGAATGCTCCATCGCTTCGGCAAAGAGCCGATCGGCCTCGGGCCACCGCCGCCACAATAGCTCGCGGTCGAGGGTCACCGGCTCGTCTCTGGGGGGGGCTCGGCTGGAGCGAGCATCGCGAACAGGTAGGTGCGGGCTCTCGACCAGCCTCGTTCGACCGAGCGCACCGAGATCCCGAGAGCCTCGGCGATCTCGCCATGGGGCATGCCTCCGAAGTAGCGACACTCGACGATCCGGGCCATCCGCTCGTCCCGCTCCTCGAGCTGGTCGAGAGCCTGGTCGAGCGCCAGCAGCCGGTCGAGCTCGGCGTCGCTCCCGATCGTGGTCTCGTCGAGCTCGACCCGTGCCTCTCCGCTGCCCCGCTTGAGGGTGTTGTGCTTGCGGGCGTGGTCGATCAAGAGTTGTCGCATTACTTTCGAGGCCAGCGCGAAGAACTGTGCTCGCCCCCGCCAGTCGGGTCCGGTTCGCTTGGCCAAGGCCATATATGCCTCATGGACCAGAGCCGTTGTGTTGAGTGTGTGATCGTTCCTTTCCCGTTTGAGATGGTTGTGGGCGATGGCGCGCAGGTCGTCGTAGACGATCTCGACCACCCTGTCGAAGGCTTCGGAGTCGCCATCTGTCCATTGCTGAACCAACTCCTGCAGGTTGTCCTTTTGAGGCACGACCGAAGGCTATGCCACCGGCGCCCGATCGACAAGCCGATGCCAGGCCTGCAAGATGCAAGTTCACAGTTGCAACCTGTTTCTTGCAGGCCTGGCACCGTTCCTCCTAAGAGTCGGGACGTTTCCGCGGAAACGTCCTGATTCATTGTTTTGGACTTGAAGGTGGTTCTAGGGCACCGTCTCCGACCAGGCGGTGGTCGAGCCGAGGTCGAAGCCGTTCTCGAAGATCAGATCATCGAGAACAGTTGTATCGATCCATTCGACGTTGTAGAACGCTCGAATGGTGTTGACGTCCATGCCGTCGGCGGGCTCCGCGAAAGGCCACCGTTCCCGGTCGTTGAAGTCTTCGGTGCCGGTGAGGTGATACCAGATCCTGTTCCAGTCGGTGAACGACTCGAGTGTGGAGTCGTAGTGTGGATCATCATCTCCGTCGTTCCGGCTGATATCGAGCTGGTACGTTGCGGGTTCGGGATCCTCACTATTCCGATTCCAGTTCATGGTCGGTCTGTTGGCGCGGGAGATTGCACGGACCACCGGTTCGGGGTCCGTCTCGGCCGCAGAGTTGTAGAACACGACTCGTCCAGCCGGCCCCTGGAGGCTTTTGGCCTCATCAAGTTTCGTCTCATCGAGATCGATCATGGCCCTACGACTGAAGTCGAGACGCCAGTAGTCAGCCACGTTAGTACCTTGGGCCGTGATGATATTCCAAGGAGATACGTAGGCGTAGTTCATGATCGAGAGGTAGTTCGGCTTGTTATTCTCGTCGTTCTGCCCACCGTGCCCCAGGCCGAGGGTATGACCCAGCTCGTGCATGAACGTGCTGGCCCGATTTTCCCGCAGAATGTCGGGAAAGTCCTCGACAATCGGTCGATCTGCGACTATGAAATCGTTGCTCGGTATTCCCTCTGCGACGCCGTAGAGCGGGTCTGTATCTGAATCGATTAAAGTATCGGCCCACAAGCAGTATCGATATGCCAGCAGTCTCGCGCGGCGAATATCGTCCCAGTTGGGGTGGTTACGATCGTCCTCCGATCCAAAGAAAGAGTCTTTGATCGAGTAGTACTCTGGCGGTAGGTCGTCTGAGGGCGTTAGTGCCAACGGTTCATTTGTGGGCCGATCGCCGTCACGGATTACGTGTAGGTGGATACCCTTGGAGCCATCCGGGTTGTTGACCATTGCGGCAGGAGCCTCGGCGAAGGCACGAATCACATCGTCGATCGCCTGCTGGTCGAATCCCACCCCGCTCATGACGTCGACTTCGACGAAGAGGTCCTTTTTGTCCGGGTCTGCTCCCTCTGCCGGCAGATCGATCTCGGGTTGGCCATCGCCATCGATGTCGATACCTTCTATCTCCCAGAGATCGAGCAATCCGTCACCGTCTCTGTCTCCAAGGTCGAAACTGAAGTCGAACGATGCGAAACGATCGCCCAAATCAGGTGATTCGCCGCCGATGACGCCCATAACGCCAGACCCAATATAGATGAACAGTTGCGCCGGAGTATTCGCTTTCAGGGTGTCAAAGTGTGAAAAGTTCGCCTGCTCCGGCGGGTCCAGGCAGTTGAACTTCTGGTCGAACAGAAAGCTCTGACCATTGGTGTCGGTTCCAAAGAGGAAGACCCAACCTCCCGTGTCCTCGCCACAGGTTCCGTCGGGATCCTCGCCCACAGTTATCTCGAAATTTCCACTCAGTCCAAAAACCGTGTCGACCGGGACTGTAAATTGCACGCTGAGCATTGAATAGGCGTTCAGAGTTACCCAGGCATTCGGGTCAAGGCCGCCGACCGTGGCGGCCGCATTGATCTCCCCAGTGCCGCTGATCGAATAGGACGAGATCTGGGTATCCTGATCGGCTTTGCCGTCACCGTGGCTTAAGAACTTCCCGGTGCATGCTACGGAGGCCGAAAAGTCAAATGAGCCGGCCTCCGCGCTCGAGGTCTCGGCGATAGGGGGGAGACATTCTGCACCATCCGCCCCCACATCGGCGTGGACCGTCCGTTCGATTGCTGTCGTGGTGATCGTAGGCGGCTCTTCAAATTGCGCGCCGGCGGTGACGGCCATCATAAGGCTTGTGGCGTAGAGAAAAGGGGACAGGCACACTTTCTCTCGCAGTCCGCTACTGAGTTGCCTGCCACTGTCATTGCTTGATGTCATGGTTCCTACCCCCACCGATCTGAGAATCGAAAAAGTGTGCCTGTCCCCTTTTCTTCCTACGGCGCCACACCAGCGGTCGAGCTCCAGCGCCACAGGCTGCCGGGGCTGCCGGGATGGAACCACTCGAAGTCGTCGCAGAACATGCAGTGCTCGACGTCGCGGCCGAGGATGGCGTCGTCGTTTTGGACGGTGCCGGGTGCGATCTCGATAGTCGGAGTGCGCCAGCTGGCAGCCGCGCGCCCGTACCAGCCGTGGGCACCCATCGGGCCCTGCCCCCCACCGTTGTCCCAGATGTTGAACTGGGTCTGCGGGCTGCCGAACTCGTTCGGCCCGGTCACGATCCGCGCTTCGATGCTGCCCGTAAGATCCGCACCGCTCGAAACCTGACTCTGCCACAGGACCAGAAACCCCTTCGGTCCGAGGTCGACTACCCGTGGGTTCGATTGATCATCGTCCAGCACCGTATTGACCCGAAAGTCGCCTCCGAGGGGCTTCAGGTCGGCATCGAACAGCCGGGCGTAGATCTCCCGCGCGTTGGTCCCAGCGTTGTCCTCCTGGTCCCTCCAGACGACAAGCACTTGGCCGTCCCAGCCGATAGCAGTGGCGGTATCGAGCTTCTGAGCCACGAACGAGGTGCTGATCACGAAATCGTTGCCAACCCCCCCGCCGGCGGCGTTGAACCGTCGGCCCCATACCTGGCTCGCCTCGGTCCAGGTCACCAGGAAGCCGCCATCGGCGAGCTCGGTCACCGAGGGATCCTCCTGAGTCCCCGCTGGATCGGATGGCACTTGGAACTGGGGGCTCGGCACCCCGGTCGAGCTCACCAGACACGCCTCGAGACCCCAACTCGTGTCCGTGCCCGAGGAGTTCAGGCTCGCCCATACGACTGCATAGCCACCGGCGGTACCGTCTACGGTTCGCAGGGCGGCGACGTCCGCTCTGACGTCGAGTCTCCCTGGAATGGGATCGGCGCTCAGAAGCTGCTCGCTGCCGACCGTATTACCGTCGGCGTCGTAGGCCTGACTGCGAACCACGTCTCGATCGGCGCCGCTCGGGGTTTCCTCGTTACTATCGAAGATCACCAGAAACGACCCATCGCTAGCCGCCGCGACATTGGCTCGCCACTGGTCGTCGTCGGTAGTGGTGTTGACCAGGCGCGGATCCTCGAGCGGATTGCCCTGCGCGTCGAACCGGCGCAGAAAGATGTCGCCTCGGCTGACTTCGCCAAAGGCATTCCAGATGTGGATCCGACGGCCGTTGTTGTCGACCGCGACATCGGGCCGGGTCCGACTGCTACCCGGTTGCACATTGTCCGGCCCGTCGATCCAGATCTCGGGCCCGGCCTCGATCTCAGAGCCGGCGACCAGCCCGGTGGCGCCGACCAGTAGCAATGTAAGGGTCAGAAAAGAAGTAACAAGATTGAGGCCCCATCGTCGTTGCAATTCCATACGCGCGCTCCTCGAGAAACGTTGATCCAGCTTTCAGCTGAGGTGAAGTTTGCCTCTACTTAGACCAGCGTGATTGGTTTGGGAAACCGCCATGCAGAAACGTTTCCGCGGAAACGTCTCGTTCGGATAGCCGAGTCTGGGAGAAAGTTGTACAGCGGCCCGCAGTTCACTGGCTCGCTCGGCGGCGACCACTGCCTGCCAGGGCTCGAAATCGACAGCTTCGCGGTATAATTCAGGGATGAATCGCTGGGTCAGAAAGCTGGCTTCGTTCGAAGACGAGCGAGTTGCGGATCGCGAGTTTTGGGCTCGAATGTCGCCGAACGAACGCGTTGCCGCAGTCGAAGAGCTGAGGAGCGATTGGAACAGAATCCAGGGGAAGAGCGACGAAAGACTTCGAAGAACTGCTCGCGTATTTCAACTCTCGGAACGTTAGGGCGGTCATCGTGGGCGGGCATGCGCTTGCGTTTCACGCCAAGCCTCGTTTCACCAAAGACATCGATATCTTCATCGAGCCGACAGAGGAGAACGCCGAACGGGTGCTTCTAGCGCTCAACGACTTCGGATTCGGCGACGTCGGACTCGATAAGAGCGATTTCGCATCTCCGGGCGCCATCATTCAGCTCGGCGTTGACCCAAACCGCATCGACCTGCTGACCGCAATCGATGGCGTGACCTTCACCGAGGCCTGGGAGGGACGGGTGAGCGGTCGCTTCGGGTCGCAGGACGTATTTTTTTTGGGAAGAGACGAGCTGATCCGCAACAAACGAGCCTCGGGTCGGACGCAGGACCTGGCCGACCTCGAATGGCTCGAATGAGCCGCACCTAGCCCTGAGAAGCGTTGGTGGAGCCCAGTGCTGCCCGCAGCTCGGCAACTTCGCGGGCGACTGCATCAGCATCGCTCACCATGATGGTCGGCGGCTCCTGGAATTGGGCAACAGCCGATGCAGGCATCTGCATTACCGTTGTCAACATTAGGCAAACAGCAGAACCCCTCATCGATCTCCTCCTTTGACTCCGTGATGTCTGACGCGGAGCCGGTAGCGTGCGAATCTCTGATTGTAGTGCGCAGTTTAGACCTAAAACCGCCAGGCCTCGTACCTTGTCAGTCGGTCTGTAGTGCAGCTACGGGTGCGGCATCGGCATCGATGCCGGCTAAGACGGTCTCAATGGTCGATACGAGCTCGTCGTTGCCACGGGAGCGATAAAACTCGGCGGCGGAGCTAAGGCAGGCGCGACGATAATCGGGGTAGATGGTTGCTTCGAATATGGGGTCCAGAGAGCGCGCGAAGTGAGGCTCGGCCTCCGATAGTCGATTCTGCTGCACCAACGCCCGTCCGAGACGGCAGTGAGCAACCGCGGTGACGAAATGGCCTTCCGGCAGCGCCGTCTCGAGAATCGAGATCGCTTCGCGCGTGGTTCTCTCCGCGTCCAAGGACTGACTTTTGGTGAGGTAGATGTCGGCAAGCGACACCAGCGGCAGAGCCCGCACGAAGTTGTCTTCGGGTACTCGTTCACGGTAGATCTGAGCGGCACGCTCGTAGATCGGTATGGCCTCGTCGAAACGACCCTGCCGCATCATGGAGCCAGCATAGTTTTGGAGGATATCGGCCACCTGTGGATGATCCTCGCCGTAGACTCGCTCTCCGATCGCTACCACTTCGGCCAACACCTTTTCGGCGCTGGCCCACTCCCCGAGCGAGCTTTTCAGCACTGCGTAGTTCGTCATCGTGGTCAGACGGTGGAGATGGTCGGCGCCGAGGGTACGTTCCAGGTCCTCGATCGCGGCACGAAATACGACATCTGCCTCTTCGCGCCTCCCCATGCCGCTGTACGTTGTCGCCAGAGTGGCCCGAGCCAGCGCCGAAGGGGTCGACGCCGCACCGAAGTGGTCATCGGCCAGCTCGACCGCTCTAAGTGCCGAGCGCTCAGATTCTGCGAAGTTGCCACGTAGCCTCTGGGTGTCGGCCAGGCTGCGGGTCGCTTCCACCTCAATCAGTGGCGGCACGTCTCCGTCGGCGGCCAAGGCGACGGCGGACCGGAGCTGTTCCTCGGCCGCCTCGGTCCGCGATAGCTCGAACAGATGTCGACCGAACCGCGTACGGGCGTCGGCGATCTCGGCAACATCGAATGGCTCCGCAGCGAGAGCGAACTCGAGCCAACGCTCAAAAAGCTCGGTGGCGAGATCGAGCTCGCCCAAACCGGAGTGAATCGATGCCAATCGTCCCAGGCTTTCGCGGGTAGGGCGCGATGAGGTCCCGTAGAGCGAGCGCTGCAGCTCGAGGGTCTCCTCGCGCAGCGGCAGGGCACGTTCGTAGATCCCCAGATCTTGGTAGACGCCTGCGATGGCCGACAGGATCGAGGCGCGTGCCTCTGGGCGCTCCTCGAGCGAGGTCCCTAGACGCTCGACACCCAGATCGAGTGCTTCGACGACGGTTATCCGCCGGCCGCGAACGGTGTCAGCCGGAACAAACGGATTGGCACTGGCAAAGAGATCGACCAGAAATTGCTGCACCTCCTCGGCCCGGGCGGCTTCGGTCTGGGCGGTATTGCGCTCGGCCTCGAGCCGATTGGTGTAACGGATGAGGGTGGCGACATAGATGACGAGTCCGGCAATCGCTGCCACCACGACCGGCGCCACCCAGGGGTAGCGATGCAGAAAGCGCCGCGCCTGGTAGCCGAAAGTGTCAGGCCGTGCCGAGATGGTGCGACCGTCGAGATATCGTCGGATTTCCTCGGCCAGATTGGCGGTCGAAGAATAGCGCCGCGTCGGATCTGCGGCGAGGGCTTTGCCGACGATGGTGTCGAGATCGCCACGCAGGGCCTTGCGCAATCGAGCCGGGCTGGTGGCGCGGTTATCGGCGATTGCCGACGCCTCGTCGGCCGACACGATCGTGGTGCTCGGTTTGGGGATGTCTGACCGCTCGGCGAGCTCCCTGAGCTCGAGTGCTGAGCCTCTCCTGGCCGGGAAGGGGCGCTGCCCGGTCAACAGGCGAAACAGCAGCACGCCGAGTTGGTAGACATCGGTGGCGGTGGTGATCGGCTCACCCTTGAGTTGCTCCGGGCTGGCGTGATCGGGGGTGAGTAGGTACGAGCCGGTCCGGGTGTGAACGCCCCCGGCCTCTGGGTCGAGCATCTTGGCAATACCGAAATCGAGCAGCTTGACGTGCCCTTCGGCGGTCACCAGGATGTTCGAGGGCTTCAGATCGCGGTGAACGATCAGATTGGCGTGGGCGGCATTGACCGCATCGGCCACCTGGAGGGCCAGGTTCAGCCGCTGCCGGATGTCTAGCCGTTTGCGGTCGCAATACTCGGTAATCGGCTCGCCCTCGACATACTCCATTACCAGGTAGGGCCGGCCGTTCGGGGTGGCGCCACCGTCGTAGAGCCGAGCGATGTTCGGGTGACTGAGCTTGGCCAGGATCTGGCGCTCGGTGACGAAGCGCTGCAAGATGTCTTCGGTGTCGAGACCGCGGCGCAACACCTTCAGCGCTACTTGCTGGCGGAAGTCTTCACCCTCATGCTCGGCCAGATAGACCGTGCCCATGCCACCCCGGCCGAGCTCGCGGAGGAGTGTATAGCGATCGATCTGCCGCGGCGTCTCTGTGCCGTCGCCGAGATTCTCGATGAATGCCTGCGACAGGCCCGATCCGGGCACCTCGAGCCGGTCATCTGAGCTGGCCTCGATTTCGAGAAGGCGGAGCACCGACTCCAGCAGCTCGGAGTCGCCGCCACACTCCGATTCGACAAAGCTCCGCCGTTCGGCTGCGGGGCGATCGAGTGCGGCGTTGAAGAGCCGGTCGACTTCCTCCCACCGACTCCACATCGAATCGGTATCGGAGGTCACGGGACGGCTCGATCAGGTGGATCGTCTTTGGAGAGCTCGGCCAGAAGATAGGCGCGAGCCCGCGCCCAGTCACGCTCGACAGTGCTGACCGACACATCTACGGCTTCGGCGATCTCGGCATGCTGCATACCGCCAAAAAAGCGGCATTCGACGATGCGTGCCATCCGCTCGTCACGCTCCTCGAGCCGGTTGAGCGCCTGTTCGAGACTCAGCAGCTCGAACACCTCGGAATCGGTGCCGGTACGGTTCTCGTCCAGCGGCACATGGATCTCGTTGCCGCCACGCCGGGCGGCGTTGCGGCGGCGGGCATAGTCGACCAACAGGTTTCGCATCACCTTCGATGCCAGGGCGAGAAACTGCGACCGACCCTTCCACCCCGACCCGGTGCGTTCGGAGAGCTTGACGTAGGCCTCGTGAACCAGGGCCGTCGTGGTGAGGGTGTGGTCGGCGCGCTCCCGGTTGAGGTTGCGATGGGCGATCGCGCGCAGGTCGTCATAGAGGAGCGCGACGATTTCATCCAGAGCATCGCGGTCCCCATCGTTCCAGCGCTGCACGAGTGCAGTAAGCCTGTCGCCTTCGGACACGACGACAGGCTATGCCACAACAGGTCACACGACAAGCCTTGCTTCCCCGGGGCGCGCAGTTCGGTCGATTGTGATCGAAGGTCTTCGGTCTCGGATGGATCGACCATCCTCGTCCCGAAACCTTCGATCGACCCCGTTCGATGCTCGTGCCGAAAAACTACGTCGGCGCCAGGTAGAGCCGAGGGCTTCGGCGTTGACGGGGCCGGCGGCAATAAGGGAGCACGGGCGAGGATCCATCAGCGTTCGTCGAGCCGGGATGCGGAGATCAGCCGCTGCATACCCGAAGGGAACGATAGCAATTAAAAAGGGGACAGCCCCCAAAACCCCAACTGGGATTTGGCGACAGTCCCCTTTTTCCTTCCGGTTCCCGGAGGGGCGGTGCGAAGCC
>CAJHZD010000084.1_pt1 | contig 28555 bp, 29 predicted proteins | sample 9198941 | NCBI WGS metagenome assembly CAJHZD01 (sample SAMEA7708371, study PRJEB35096) | sediment metagenome | biome: marine neritic benthic zone biome [ENVO:01000025]; feature: sediment [ENVO:00002007]; material: shallow marine sediment [ENVO:03000034] sea grass bed [ENVO_01000059] ...
AGGGCGGGAACAGCGCCGCTGACGACATTGGTGACGTCATCCTCTCCGAGCCCGAGTGACTGGCTCATCTGTTGAATACCGCCGCCCTGCACCTGCTGCATGACTATGTCGAGTATCGAAGACATTCTCTTCTCCTTACTTTCGGTCAGTCTTTCAAGATGAATGAGATCTTCATGTTAACGCGGTAGCCCGAGATTTTTCCGTCCTCTACCTCGACCTTCATCTCGTTTACCCAGGCGCCCTGGATCCGGTCGAGTGTCTTGCTGGCTCGCTCGATTCCGTTGGCAATGGCGTCATCGAAGCTCTTGCTCGATGATGCAGAAATTTCGCTCACTTTTGCGACAGTCATATCTACCCTCCTTTTGGGGTCGCGAATGATTAATTTGGCGCTTTGATACTTGTTTGGACCGAGTTGCCGGCGAAAAGTCACATCGGTCTGACGCCGAAGCGAGTTTTGGGCTGACGGCGTCCTACGATCGCGGCCCCTCCGACGAGCTCAGAATGCTTCAGGATCAGACTCGAGACAGTGGCTGACAAAGCTGCGCGAGATCGTGAGACCCTCTGCGATCTGATCTAGGATCTCTCGCTCCCGCCGGCCGACCTTGCCATTGGCTCGCGCCACGACGCAGACATCGCGTAGGACCTGGATCCGTTGGGGCATAGTGGTCGAATCTCGAGCTTGGAGGATTCTTTCGGGTAGTTCGGCAACAAGATGCTCGACATCGATCTGACTGCTGAAGGAACCTTTGCCAAGAAACTGGTCGAAGGCCTTGATCTCGTCTGTGGTGATCTCGCCGTCCGCTTGTGCCACCGCAACGGCACCGGCAAAAAGAAGCCTCCGCATGGTCTCCGCCGAACGAGTTCGACCCTCGATATAGCTCGGCTCCATCAGCCCCATGAGGTTCTCGATCTCATCCTCGAGCTCCTCCACGGAGATCCCTCCTCCTGTTGCCAGCTCCGATCGGTGAAAGAGCTGCAGCGCCTTGACCCGAAGGGGGCTGAATGGGTGAGTCGAAAACCAATCTTCCTGAGGTGCCCCCTGCCCGGGCTCTGTGTCGACAACCTGCATGTCGTCGATCTGGGCGAGGAAATCCTCCAAGCTGAACTCGACCACCTGTCCGCTCAGGCCCGATGCCAGCTTGAACAGTGCCCTTGCGACGCTATCCATATCCTGCGCACAATAGGCGCCGGCGCGGTCGGCCGAGATCTCGGCATATCGAGACCAGGCAAAAAGTTCCAGAGCCATCCTGGGAGGTGGCGGATTGTCTCCCCTCAATATGTAGCCGATAGGGATGTCGAGATGACGAAAGACATGATGTCCGAGCTCGTGCCCGATCACAAAACGGAGCTCTGCTTCGTCAAAGGACTCCAGCAGGCCAGAGGAGAAGATGATGAATAGACGACCCTCCTCGGGCTTGAAGCATGCCGCATTGAACTTGGGACTGGGGTAGACATAGAGCTCGAGGGGTAGATCGATCCCGAGGGCTGTGCCGCACTGGTCGGCAACCCGATGTATCGGCTCGGCCATCCTGGGACTCAAGCGCACCGAGGTGGCGAGCAGCCGCCAGCGTAGCCCGATGTGACCCTCTTCTTCCTTCTTGGCCAAGGCCTCGCTGACCCTTTTGACCGTCGGATCCTCGACCAGACGCTCGAAGAGATCCCGGTCATTGCGGCTACGGATCGCTTCGGCCTTTGGGGACATTACGGAGTCGCGGCCCTTTCAGTTCGTGTCGATCTTGACGAAATCGAGATCGTGGAAGTCGAAGCTGAAGTCGGTTCTCGGTGAGACCGCCTTCATGGTCATCGACTCGATCTCACCGTCGTAGCCCAGACCGAATTTGACGTAGGCATCTGCTTCCAGGGTGCGATCGAACCAGCGCACGACAAAGGTGTCGTGCATAAAGTGCTCCATGGTGCCTTCGAGCAGGTCGGTGCGACTGAATTTGAGGATGAGGCTGCCGTTCTCTAGCCGGATGGTTGCGTCACCACGCCACGGATCTCGATAGGTGCCGGCATACTGCTCGAGTGGCAACGAAGGCGAGCCTTTGTCGGCATCGGCCTTGGCTGTAGCTTCTTCGATGACACTGGCAGCCTCGGCTTCACTTTCCTTGACGAGGTCGTCGAAGATCGCAACCCAGTCTTGTTTCTCGGTCGAAGTGAAGCTTTTGATGACCTGAATCGCAACCGAGGCCATCGCCGCACTCGACTGTTGGTTGGTCAGCACGACCACTCCCAGGTTCAGCTCGGGAAGCATGCCGACCCAGCTGACCATTCCCGGAACTCCACCGGTGTGGAGGACACGCAGGTAGCCGTCGTAGTCGCTCAACCCCCAACCCAATCCATAAGCGGAAAAGTGGGTACGACTCCACTCGTAGACCTGCTTCGAGACAGGCATGATCGTCTGTGGTGACCACATCTCGTCGTGTCGTTCGGCAGAGAACAGCTCGGTACCGCTTTCAGTCTTGCCGGCGCTCAGCTGCAACTGGACCCAGGTCGCCATGTTGGTGATGTTGCACCATATGGAACCGGCCGCGGCGACGGTCGAGATGTCGGAGGGCTCGATGACGGTCAAGGCTCCGTCGACGGATATGTGCGGGGAGGCCACATTCTCGGAGGCTGTGATCCGGTTGCCGGTTACGGCGCAGGGCGCGAGCTCGAGAGGTTCGAAAATTCGCTTCTCGACGAAGTCCTCCCAGCTCGAGCCCGTCACGGCGAGGATGATCTCTCCCGCCACCATGTAGAGCTGATTGTCGTAGGCAAAGGTCGAGCGAAAGCTCGTGACCGGTTTCAGGTGCTTGAGACCGGCGATCATCTCTTCGCGGGTGAAGTCGGTCTCTGGCCACATCATCAGGTCGCCGGCGCCGAGCCCAAGACCGCTGCGGTGGGTTAGCAGATCCCGGATCGTGAACTCTCGGGTCACCCAGGGATCGGCAAGCTGAAACTGCGGCAGATGGTCGATCACCCGGTCGTCCCAGGAGATCTTGCCCTCATCCACGAGTATGGCCAGGGCAGCGCTGGTGAAGGCCTTGGTGTTCGATCCGATCGCGAACAGGGTATCGACTTCGACTGGCTCGTCGGCACCGAGCTCTCGCACCCCATAGCCTTTCGCAAGGATCAGTTTACCGTCTTTGACGATACCCACGGCGATACCCGGCACCGAGAAGGTAGACATAGACCTTTGGACCACCTCATCCAGCTCGCTTTCGCTGAGACCGAGACCGATTTCAGATCCGGTCGCCGTTTCAGCGACAGCGAGATAGATCAGGGCAAACGCAAATGCCAGTGCCGTGGTGTAGGTCTTCATGGGACGGCTCCCTTAGAGATCGGAAGAGATGACACTCTATCAGCGGCAGAATCGGGCCGATCGTGGCTCAGCGCTTGGCGGATTCGACCTTTGCCTCTGCCCGCACGATGTTGTACTCGGCACCATAAATGAGAAAGAGCGACGACAGGTAGAGCCAGAGCAGCAGCACGATGATCGAAGAGAGCGATCCATAGATCGCTTCGAAGTGTGCAACTTTGTCGAGATAGAGAACAAAGCCCTTCTTGCCAAGCTCGAACAGCAGGGCAGCTAGAAGAGATCCCGGAAGCACCTGTCGCCACTGGACTTCTACATAGGGTGTCACCTTGTAGATCAGGGCGAAGATCAGCATGATCAGGACGAAGCTGAGCGCATTCCCGGTGACGCGCGGCAACCCGATAGGTGCCAAGCCGAAGCGAGCGAGGAAATCTGCGTCCGTCACGATCTCAATGACCACGGTGGTGCCGATCGCTACCACCGTCAGGATCGTGACCGCAACCGCCATCGTGAAATAACGTAGTCTGGCCATCAGATACGAACGTTTGGGCTTGTCACCAAGCGCCCGGTTGACCGCCCGGGTAATGGCACCAAAGACCTTGCTGGCCGACCAGAGTAGGCCGATGACGGCGACGAAGCTCATGGTGCCACGATAGCTGACCATCGCCTCGATGTTCTGCTGCACCAGATCGGCGCTGCCCGGAAGCAGATTGGTTATAGCTTCAAAGATGCGCTCCTTGAGCTCTTCCGATTTCAGGAAGTGGCCGGCGACCGCCAAGATCGCGATCAACAGAGGGAAGATCGAAAAGAAACTCCAGAATGCGATCACCGCCGCCAGGTCGTTGACCTGATCGCGCTGCGCCTTGCGAATGGTCTCGACGAATAGGCCGAGCTCTCGTTTCAAGAAGCTCGAGGACCTTTCTGGGCCCGGTACGCTATTGGTGACCACCTTGATCACTACTCTAGCGCGATCTAGTGGCCGGTCAGCGAGATCCGATAGGTGCTCCCAGGCTTTCGGCGTGTGTGTTCTGTGGCGATTCGAGCTCTTAGCTCGAGTCAGATCAGGGCCGCTGATAGTCCGAGTAGCGGTAGATATTGTAAGTCAGAGACCGAGGTGAAGTCGAAGTGCGTCTTCGAGGTCGGAGATTAGAGATGCGGGAAGTTGACCTATGCGCCGGCCGACCCTCTCCACCGCTATGGAGCGCACCTGCTCGGCCTGGGCCTTGGAATCCCTGGGCAGGCCGCATTGCTCAGCAGGTAGCATCACCTGAAACGGATAAATGCGAGCCACGTTCGAGGTCACCGGTACGACGGTGATAACTCCACGCTGAAGTTGAGTCGCGGTAGTGTTGGCGCCGTCGTTGCTCACGATGACCGCAGGCCGCCGCTTGCTTGCTTCGGAGCCCCGAACCGGATCGAGATCGACCATGCGGATCTCACCTCTAAGCATCAGTCATCCTCGGGGTTGTCGAGCCCATCAGCACTCACCGAGTCCCAAACCTCAGAGTCGCCTCCGGTCTCCCACTCTTTCCAGGCCTGGGCGTAGGCGGGTCCGAGCTCGGTAGCACGTAACAGGCGAACAGCCCGCTGGATAACCGCGGACCGAGACCGTGCCCCCACGCTGCGGGCATACGCATCTAGGAACTCTAGGTCCTCGTCTGGCAGGCTCACGCTGACTTTCATACTCTAATGCTACCATTAGTAGCCAATGGGTAGCAATCACTTCCGAGTGCATCAGCGACCGAAGTACCAGCCGTAATAGCGATTCGGCTGCGTGTTCTGCCGGAACGCCTGAACCCGCGCGGCCATTTCCTCGGTTGCCCAGACCTCGCGATCGGCGACCGTCGAGAGTATGACGATGTCGTAGAAATCTACCAGTCGCCGGTGAGACGCCTCGATGCGGGCCTTCTCGGCGTCGCCACACCGACCTCGCTGAGAGCGTCGGCAAGGGCTGGCGTCGAAAAGCGAGCCGAGATCCGTGAGAATTCCAGCGCCAGCGGTGTTTGCGGCGCAGAGTCGAATGGGACTTCTCGAGCGGTCGGCAAAGCGCCCGAACAGGGCCGCCCCTAGAGCCAGGCCGGCAAAGAAACCACTGACGCCGGTGGTTACCGCATAGACGTCGACACCGACCACCAGTGTCAGCTGTTTGATCCAGATGGTCTGGTAGATCAGCGCCGAGAGGCCGGAGAAGAAGAGCAGGCTCTTGGCAAGAGTCGAGCGCTGTTTGACGTTGAATGAAGGCATACCGTGGACAATGAATGGAATCAGGGGTTTATCTCAGGGCAACGTTCCACCCCCGATGGGACGAAGGTCCTATGGACAGAAGGACTGGAACGTGGGACCGTGGTCGGTGGTAGGTCTGCGTGAGATCGCGGTGACCGTTTCAATACTGGCACCGCCAAGCCACTAAAAGGAGGGATTCGATGCTATCGGTAGACCAAAGAGGCAAGATTCTGGTGGTAAAGCTGATCGGTGAGGTCAAGAAGGAGCATTTCGCCGATTCGGACAAATTGCTCGACGAGAAGATCGGAGACAACGAGGACGCGCGAGTGTTACTCGACCTACGTCGCTACGAAGGGGCGTCGGATCTCAGCACCGCCTGGCAGGAGGTCAAGCTGGTAACCGCTCATGCCAACCGGGTGGCGAAGATCGCGGTGGTCGGATCACTCGACTGGCAGAAGCTGATGACGGCTCTGGTGAGTCCCTTCACGCGAGCTACCGAGCGCTTCTTCGAGCCCGACGAGGCGCAAGAAGCCTTCGACTGGCTACTCGAATAGCCGCTCTCAAGGCCGATGGGAATCCGATCCAAGATTCGAGACGTCGCGATCACTCTCGACCGCCAGTGGGACAACGGCAAGCTGAAGCTGTTGCAGTCCGTCGGTGGTGCCGACGATTTTCAGATTCTTGCCTATCGCGGATTTGGTCGAGCCGATCGACTTTTCCTGAAGGGGCGTGTCCTGGTCGACCGGGGATCGACGACCTGGGAGAGCGACGACGACGCTTGGGACGACCTGGTCAACATGTACCGGCGGCTGCACACCACCGAGATCCCCGGCGCTCGGGTGAGAGCTTCCGCAGCCGGCGCCGTAGTGGAGGTCACAACCGATCACGAAGGCTTCTTCGATGTCGAGCTCGAGGCCACCGGTGAGCCTTTTTCGCCACCTCGTCAAACAGTCGATCTGGAGCTTCTGGAACCGGAGGGCAAGTCACCGGTCGTCGCGACTGGAGAGGTCGTGGTTCGTTCGCCCCAGTCGAATTTTCTCGTGGTCAGCGATATCGATGACACCATCCTGCACACCCAGGCGACTAATCTTCTAGCCATGGCACGGGCCACTTTTCTCGGCAACGCCAGAAGCCGCACCGCGTTTCCGGGAGTGGCCTCTCTCTATTCGGCACTGGTCGACGGCCGCTCCGGCGACGACGAGAACCCGCTGGTTTTCATCTCCCGATCACCCTGGAACCTGTACGACCTCTTCGATCAGTTCTGCGATCTACAGGGGATACCCGAGGGACGGCTCTTCCATCTCCGAGACTGGGGATTCTCGCTCGAAGGACTCGCCAAAGCGCGTCCGAAGGGACACAAGTTTGGGGTGATCCAGAAGATCCTCGACTTCGAGCCCGATCTGCCGGTGCTTCTCATCGGCGACAGTGGCCAGAAAGACCCCGAGATCTATCACGCCATCGCCGACGAACACCCCGGACGCCTCCTGGCAGCCTTTATCCGCAACGTCACCCATGACCCGTTGCGCCGCAAGAGCATCGACAAATTGGCCAGCGAGGTCGAGGCCGAAGGAGCCTTGCTCCACCTCGTCGACGATAGCCTGGAGATCGCTCGACGCGCCGCCGACCACGGCTGGATTCGCCAGGAAGCGGTGGAGACGGTCGCTGCCGAAATCGAGGCCGCCGCCGCACCGGCCGAGCCCATAGACGAGCTGATCGAAGCGTAGCTAAAAGCCATGCCTGGCACCGCATTCCGCTTGGTCTATGATGGAGGCTCATTTCTCTCAGGAAGGGATTGTGATGGGGTCTGTTGGAGCAGAAGGTGACGCTCGATGAGCGGCTCAGCGAACGAGCCGATGCTGCTTGAGGAATTGCTGCTGCTACGCCGAGAGGGTGGGCCTCTGGCCCGCCTGACCGAGGAAGAGCTGCGGGAATTCGAGTGCGATCTCGAAGAGGTTCGCTGTTCTGATGGCGAGGTTCTGATTCAGCGCGGAGAGGCCGTCGATCGGGTGTTGATCGTCCTTCGTGGCCAACTCGTCGCTACGGCCAGAGACAAGAACGGAGACGAGAAGGTTCTGCGCGAACTGATGCCCGGGGATCTGCTCGGAGTCGGAGCGCTTTTGGCAGGTGGAACTCACTCGGCACAGGTGCGGGCTGCCAGGGCTTGCATCCTCGCGTCGCTGTCGCGGGAGGCTTTCGATCGGCTCCTCGAGCGTGACTCGGAGACCTGGCAAAAGATCTCGGAGATGGTTCTGAACTGGATGCGTCAGTCCCAGCTTGCCACCTATCTCAGCGAGATCTTCGGTGTATTCGACTCATCGGACCGTGATGTTCTGCGCCAGCTCGAAGAAGAGGTGGAGCTGCAGAACCTCGCAGGGGGTGAGTTTCTGTTTCGGCAAGGGGACGCGGCCGGCGCTGCCTTTATCGTAATGAGCGGTCGCTTGCGCGTGGTGCTCGAGACGGTGGATGGCGAGGAACGAACTCTCAACGAGCTCGGCCGCGGTGAGGTCCTGGGCGAGATGGCACTGCTCACCGACGCCAATCGATCGGCTACCGTCTACGCAGTCCGAGATACCGAACTTGCTCGGATCTCGAAGTCGGGCTTCCATTCTTTGGTCGAGCATCGGCCAAAATCGTTACACGCCCTGTCGCGGGTCATGGCCGATCGACTCCAGCGCCATACCCACGTCCATCTACCCCAACACCGAAGGGGCTCGTGTACCGCAATCGTGTCTTTGGATCCCTCCATCTCTCTGGAGAGGATCGCCCTGCAACTTGTCGCTCGCTTGGCAAGGCTCGGATCGGTTGCGGTTCTGAGCAGTTCGGATGTCGACGCCGCCCTGGGTCTCGAGGGAATTTCCCAGTCGTCGGACGACCAACCGACCTATCTTCGACTTTCACGATGGTTGCATGAGCGCGAGGAGAACTATCGCTTTGTTCTCTACCTGGCAGATGCGAAATGGTCACAATGGACCGAGCGCTGCGTGCGCCAAGCCGAACGCGTGCTGTTTTTAGCCGATGCGGATGCGGCCCCCGAGCAAGGCGAGATCGAAGAACAGCTCGAGAGGCGTTGGCGCAAGGCTCGTACACCCCGGCAGGATCTGGTATTGCTTCATCCCCCGGAACGAGACCGACCTCGAGGAACATCGGCATGGCTCACCGGCCGGGACGTAACGTCGGTCTATCATCTTCGTCGCGATCATTCGGGAGATCTGGAACGCTTGGCTCGATTCATCGGTGATCGAGCCGTTGGCCTCGTGCTCGGCGGCGGCGGCGGCCGGGGGTTTGCCCACCTGGGTGTGTTGAAAGCAATGGAGGAGCTGGGTATTCCTGTCGATATGGTAGGCGGCAGCAGCATCGGCGGGCCAGTGGCAATCCCCACAGCGCAGGGGAAAAATGCTGAAGAGGCTGTCGAGATGATCGCTCATCACTTTCGATCGCTTCTCGACTACACACTTCCAGTTGCTTCGGTCCTTGCTGGCCGGCGGATCAGCTCGGCGATCGAGCAAGGAGCGGGAGGATGGGAAATAGAGGATCTCTGGCTGCCGTTCTTCTGTGTCTCGACCAATCTCACAACAGGTCAAGTAGTCAAACATCGCCGTGGCGATCTGGTACGAGCGGTTCGGGCGGGCGTTGCAATCCCTGGTGTTCTGCCACCCGTTCCCGAAGGAGGCAATCTGCTGGCAGATGGAGGGGTGCTCAATAATTTGCCCATTGATGTCATGCGCGAGCTCAATCCCAGCGGCAGAGTGATCGCCGTAGACGTTCTGCCCCCGCGAGGTCCGCGTGCCAAGGCCGATTACGGCCTGGCGGTGTCGGGATGGAAACTGGCGATGGCCAAGTTGCTGTTCTGGCGCAAGCCGGTTCCCGTTCCGAGGCTCGGAACCACGATAATGCGCTCCATGTTCGTCGGCTCTGATCCTGCTCGTGCCGAGATGCTGAATGACGGTCTGGCGGACCTCTACCTGAACATTCGAGCCTCCGGTATCGGACTCCTCCAGTTCGACAAGGTCGAAGAGGTAGCCAGAATCGGCTATGAGGCTTCTATCGACCCCCTCAAGCAATGGTGGGAGTCGGATGGACTGTCCAGCGATTAGTCGCCCACGCCGGGCAGGCGGCCGATCTGATCCTTGGCAACCGCCTTCATCACCTGGGCTCGGGCGATCGGGTCGAGGCTGTCGAGCTCGGCGAGGATACTCGCCTCGGCCTCGTGCATCTGCGACTGGCGCCGCTGTAGAAGCAAACCGGTACCGAGCCCTATCAAACTCAACGGCACGATCCAGTCGGTCACATCACTGCGTCGCCGCATCAGGGCGATGATCGCGCCCACGGCGCCACCGCCTACGAGAATCCAGCCGAGATCCTTCTTGCTCGGCGACGGGAATCTCAGCGGTTCCGATTCTGCGCTGTCCAGGTCCTGTTCGAGCTCGTTGAAGCTCTCTTCCATTACTCTTCTCTCTTCTTCTCGGCTCGCTGCTGATGCCGGTCGTAGGCGAAAGCCCAGACGACATAGAGCGCCAAGATCGAGCAGGGGATCAACCAGGGTAGGGATTCAGACATCGCTTCCTCCTTGGGTGTGCAGGTCGAGCATAACGCGATACCAAGGTGAGAGTACCCGATGCGGAGGCATCGGGTACTCTCGTGGGGGAAACCTCAGCGCCGCTTCGTAGTTCTCAGGATCTCCTGCCAGTCGGACCGGACCTCGAGGTAGGAAGGGGGACATGTATCGACTACGTGTCCCCTCTGGCCTCTTCGAGAGACCTAGTCTGTGAAGGCCGAGCTCAGAGGAAGCTCGAGACCCGGAAACATTGGCGAGGTCAGGGTATCCGTGCGGGTCAGCGAACTGGCTGGCTTCAGGCCTCGGTCGGCGAGACGAAAGACTTCGACCGTCTCGGCGTCAGGGTCTACGATCCAGTACTCCCGAACCCCGAATTTCTCATAGAGCTTGCGCTTGAGACCTCGATCTCGATCTACAGTGGAGGGAGAGAGGATCTCGACCACCAGGTCTGGGGATCCCTGGATGTTAGCCTCGGTGACGATTTCGTTCGATGAAGAGAGGACGACGAGCAGGTCGGGCTCCACCACATCGAACTGCGACAAGAGCACATCGCAGGGGGCAGGAAACACCCGGCCGCTCTTGTGCATCTTCAGATAGGTAGCCAGATACAAGAGAAGATTGGTGACGATCTCCTGATGCCGGGTCGAAGGCGATGCCGTCACGAAATGCTCTCCGTCGATGAGCTCGTGCCGCGAGCTGTCGTCCGGGAAATGCACCAGGTCTTCGAAGGTGAGTTTGCTGCTTGAAGCTTCCTGTGCCATAACGCAGTATTCATTCTAACCGGCGGATGGGTACGAGGGCGTTGGACCCTTCACAATGAATAGAGACGTAATACTGGAGACGGTTCTTGCGGCCTCACTCGACACCACTCGGCAGTGCATCTCCTGTTGGCTGGGGTTTAGGTACCGAATCACCCGCATAGCAAGTCGACAACCCGAATTTCGTCATTGGACCAAGGTCCAATGGACGACTGGGCAGCCTCATGCAAATTTTGGATTGCAAGTATGAACCGCGGAGGTCTGGCGTTTGGGTGAGCATCCCAGTTAGGGCAAAGCCGATAGACTCTGACCAGTACGCTGGCAAAGTCAGGAGAAGAGATAGATGAAGGGGATGTCTAGACGTCATCTGCGATTGGTCCTGCACGGCAAAGCAGCGGCTCGGCCCGAGATCCGCCAGGCGGTCGAGACGGTTCGCGCCGATGGCCATCGCGTCGACGTTCGCGTCACCTGGGAAGCGGGGGACTCGGCTCTCTATGCAAAGGAGGCGGCGGCCCAGGGGGTCGATGTCGTCGTGGCAGGCGGCGGTGACGGTTCTCTCAACGAGGTCGTATCCGGCGTGGTCGACGGCTCCGGGCCGCCGAAATGCTCGATCGGACTGCTGCCGCTGGGTACAGCCAACGATTTTGCCAACGGATGCGGCATACCGGTGGACGATCCGACAGAGGCTCTGCGGTTGGCGGCCGAGACCGAGCCACATCCCATCGATCTGTGTCAGATCAACGGACGGGTGTTTGTGAACATGGCAACCGGCGGCTTTGGCACTCGGGTCACGGTCGAGACCGATCCCGAGCTCAAGAAGTGGCTCGGTGGTGCATCGTACCTGCTGACCGGTCTGTCGAAGTTCAGCGAGTTCGGTTCCGAGCACGGGCGGCTTTGGGGGCCTGACTTCGAATGGGAAGGCGGCATCGTCGCCCTAGCGGTGGGCAATGGACGCCAAGCAGGCGGCGGCATCGAGCTCTGCCCCGACGCCCAGATCGATAACGGCCTTCTCGATGTGACCGTCCTTCCCGAAGTCCCGGAAGATCAGATTCCCGAGAAACTCAAAGCTCTGGTCACCGAGGGCCGAGCCGCGATCGAGCGAGAGGCCGTCTCTGCCCGATTGCCATGGGTCGAGGTCGAAGTGCCTGCAGGGCTGCATGTCAACCTCGACGGAGAGCCGATTCATGATACGAAGTTCCGTTTCGAAGCCTACAAACACTGGCTACGCTTTCATCTCCCGGACGACAGTCCGGTCGTCGAGAGTGCCGATTGATGGTCGACAGCGGAGGGAGCGACAGCTAGATGGCCGAGTCCCACTCGAGTAGGTCGAACGACTCGGAGACCCAGGAACGGCGATCGATCAAGGATCGCGCTCTGTCGTCTCTATGGTTCTATCTGCGAGGTTGGCTGTTCCTTGCGGTGGCGGTCTTCTCCATCAACGTTCTGTCGAAGGCCCTCTCCGGTGTCAACAGGTGGTTGGAACCGTTCACCGATGCCGATTCGGGGGTCCTAGGGATGGCTGGAGTGGTCGCTGTTCTGTTGATCGTCCCTTGGATCGTCAGCATGCTGGTCGAGTTGATTCGGAAGCGATTCCGGAAGCGGCGGAGTACCCGAGCCTACGAGCAGATGGAACAACGACTCACCCGGGAGCTCCGCCCCGATCACTCGCGTGGCTTTCGGATTGCCATGGTCAACTGGCCAAACGCAAACGTTCGAACGCTAGCCGTCGTGACGGCCACTTTTCACGAGCCCGACACGGAGCGCGAGCTGGCATCGGTATTCATACCGGGAACGCCAGACCCGACCCGGGGTGCTCTTCGCACTGTGGCCGTCGATGACCTCACCCTGACTACCTGGACCCTCAACGATCTGATCCGGTACCACGTGACCTTTGGTTCTGCGGCTCCGGACTTGGTGGATGACGGGGAAGACTAGGCGCTTTCGTCCTCGTCGGCCGGGAGACTGGCCTGAAAGGCGGCCAAATTCGAGGTGAGTAGAGGCAGTGATCGCCGCCTGGCGGCGGCTAGCAGTGGGAAGTGAAGCAGGGAAGCAGTGGAGCAGTGAAGCAGTGGAGCAGTGAAGGAGTGGAGCAGTGGAGCAGTGCAGCAGTGGAGCAGTGAGGGATGAGGACACTTACCGGCGATCAGCCAGCCCGGAGCGTCATCGCCAACGGCGGACTCCAATAGACTCCACGGATGCATGCCGAATCGCCGGATCGTTTGCGGCATCTGCGAAAACGGACCACGGGTCTGTTTCTCGGCGGAGTCGCGTTGGGCAATATCGGTCTCATTGCTGCGATCACCGTCTCGACCCTGGCGGCGGAATCGATCTCCCAGGCGGCGACTTGGAGTGGTCTGCCGTCGGCGATGTCGATCCTGGGTACCGCTCTGGGGTCATCGCTACTGGCAGCCGCGATGGAGCGGTGGGGCAGACGGAACGGCCTGGTGTTCGGCTACTACCTGGCTGTCGGTGGTGCTGTGCTGGCGGTGATCGCTTTGGTGCGTGGCTCTCTGGTGATGCTGATCGGCGCCATGTTCGTCATCGGTCTTGGCCGCTGTGGCGACGCTCTGAGCCGGTATCTTGTCGCCGATCTTCATCCCGTTGAGCGGCGGGCCTCGGCGCTGAGTTGGATCGTCTGGATGGGTACCATCGGGGCCGTCGTCGGGCCCAACTCGCTGGAAACGGCTGGCAAGATCGCTATCGAGTTCGGTCTGCCGCAGCTCTCGGGTGCCTATCTGGTGACGGCGACGATCTATGCGACCGTAGCCACGGTCTATCTGGCCTTCCTGCGACCCGACCCGTCGACGCTCGTCTATGACGATACGGGCTCGGATCCGCTTGGTGAGCCGGTGCCCTTTGGCCGTCTGTTTGCCCGTGGAAACGTGCGCGTGGCGCTATCGGTCCTGATGGTGGGCCAGACGGTGATGGTTCTGATCATGACGATGACGCCTCTTTACCTGAAGATGTCGGGCCACGGGCTCGACGCGGTCGGAATCGTGATGAGCTCTCATATCATCGGGATGTTCGTCTTGTCGCCGCTCACCGGACGACTGGTCGATCGCTGGGGTCGGATGCCCATGATCGTGGCCGGTCTGATCATTTTGCTCATATCTGCGGTTTCGGCACTTTTGGCGCCGTCGAATAAGGTCGGTCTCATTGCGCTGGCTCTGTTCCTTCTCGGTCTCGGCTGGAATCTCGGGTTTGTCGCCGGCAGTGCTCTGTTGAGCAGTGGAATCGACATTCGCCAGAGAGCGCGTCTGCAGGGCGTAGCCGACTCGATGATGTGGACCTCGGCAGCTACTGCCAGCGCCGCCTCGGGTCTCATCCTGGCCGGGTTCGGCTACGATGCGCTATGCGTGATTGGGGCGGCCCTACTGGTGATTCCGACGGTGGCGATGGGTTGGTTTCGAAGGAGCAGTGGAGCAGTGAACGCCGCCTAGCGGCGGCTAGCAATGGAGCAGTGGAGGAGAAGAAGATGAGCTCATATATGGAAACCTTTGCGATGAGGTATGCCGTGGCGTGGTGTAGTCAGGAGCCACATCGGGTGGCGGAGTTCTTCGGTGCGGAGGGCAGTTTGCAGGTCAACGAGGGTGAGCCTGCGGTGGGTACGGAGGCGATCGAGGAGGTCGCCCGCGGCTTCATGACCGCCTTTCCTGACATGGTCGTCACCTTCGATCGGCTCGACGCGGTAGGCGAGCGATTTCACTTTCATTGGACCCTGATCGGCACCAACAGCGGGCCCGAGGGCACCGGGAACGCGGTCCGCATCAGTGGCTACGAAGATTGGAAGATAGGGGCCGATGGGCTCGTCGAGGAGTCGAAGGGCCACTTCGACGAGCAGGAGTATGAGAGGCAGTTGGGGGGAAGCAATGAAGCAGTGGAGCAGTGATCGCCGCCTGGCGGCGGCTAGCACTGGGGAGTGAAGAGTGAGAATTGAGAAGTGGGAAATGAGAAGTGAGGAGTGAGGGGTGAGGAGTGGCGGGTGAGGTGAAGACGTGGCTGAGCGGTTGAGATGGGTTCTGATCGTGTTGCTGATTGCGGGGATCGGGGCATACGCGTGGATGCAGACGCGGGGTGGCGATGCGCTGCCGCTGGTATATCGGGTGGAGCCAGAGATGGTGATGGGGACCAGCTGTTCTCTGGTGGCTCTGGCACCAGCGGGCTCCGATACGAAGGTACAAGAGGTCCTGCAGGCCGTCGTGGGGGAGTTGAGGCGTCTCGAGGCGCTGATGAGCACCTGGATCGAGGCATCCCCGATGTCGCGCTTCAACTCGGCACCTGCCGGAGAAGAGATCGATCTGGCCCGGGAGATCCTCGAGGTGCTCCATATGTCGTACCGCTTCCATGGACAGACGGGGGGCACCTTCGACATCACCTCTCGGCCGTTGATCGAGCTCTGGCGACAGGGCGCCAAACAGAACCGTCTACCCAGCGAAGAGGAGATCGCGCGAGCCCGCAACGAGTCCAACTGGGATCTGCTCGAGCTCTCAGAACAGAGCGCCAGCAAGTCGGCCGGTTCGGCCCGAGTCGATATCGACGGAATCGCCAAGGGATATGCCATTGACCAGGCCCTGGCCCGCATGAAACAGGCCGGTCTCGATGGCGGCATGGTGGAGATCGGTGGCGATCTGAGTCTTTTTGGTACCGGTCCGGAGAGCGGTTCGTGGCGGGTGGCGATACGCAGCCCGTTCGAGGATCGGCCCTGGGGTGAGCTCGCGATTGCGGAGGGCGCCGTCTGTAGCAGTGGAGGCTACGCCCGCTCCAGCGAGATCGAGGGTCGGCGGTACAGTCATATTCTCGATCCAAGATCCGGCCGCCCCCTTGTAGAGGGTCAATCGGTGACGGTAATCGCGCCCGATGCTGCGACCGCCGACGTCTGGGCCACGGCTTTGAGTGTCCTGGGCTCAAAAGGGCTGGAACTGTTACCGGACGAGGGCGAGATCGAAGCTCTGGTGGTCAGCGGCGAGCCCGAGGCCTATCGGGCCACGGCCACGCCCGGCTTCAGTCGCCTCTTGATCTGGTCCGAATTCGATCTCGACGCGGAGATCAGCCCCACCACTCCGCCTGATCGACCGTCGTCTTGAACTCGGGCTCGATCCGCTCGGGCAGCTCCTCGTCAGCGGTCTCGGCCAGATCCTGAGCCGTCGGTTTGCCGACAAGGACCAGAGATTCCGCCGGGCACTTCTCCAGGCTGGTGGCGAAGTCGGCCCTGACGAAGTCATCGGAAGCGTAGTCGACGACAGGTAGGTTCCCCTCCATGGTCAGAAGATCGCTAAACCGAGCGCACGCCTTGCAGCCGATGCAGCCCACCTGACAGACCTTCTTTACATCGAGACCGAAGTCGTCGTTCGAGCACTTGACCACCAGCACCTGCTCGGCCTTGAAGGGGATCCGGCTGATGATGTGGCGGGGGCAGATATCGACGCAGGCACCGCAACCGGTGCACTTCTTGTAGTTGATCTTGGCCAGACCGTCGATGATGTGGAGGGCGTCGTAGTCGCAGACCAGCTCGCAGTCGCCGAGACCGAGACAGCCGTAGACACAGCCCTGGACGTCGTGGACCAGATTGGCCGCCGCACAGGTCGGCTCGCCCCGATACTCGGTGCGACCGAGTCGCTGCTCGGTAGTGGCAGAGCAGTGGACCACGGCGCGGTAGGGCCAGGTCTGTTCGACTTCGACACCCATGATCTCCGCGACCCATTCGGCGCAGGCCGGGCCACCCGGCGCGCAGAGGTTGACCGCGGCGTCGCCATGAACGATCGCTTCGGCGTAGTCGTTGCAGCCGACATAGCCGCAGCCGCCGCAGTTGGCGGCTGGCAGGGCGTCGTTGATCCGCACTACCCTGGGATCGACTTCGACATGAAAGGCCCGACTGGCCCAGCCAAGCACATAACTGATCACCACCGCCATGCTCAGAAGAGTGGCCGCCGCCAGCCCGATCGAGACCGTCGTCATCATGGCAGTATCTTCTCCAGGTTGCTGGCGACGCCGGTGAAGCCCATAAAGGCCAGCGCCAGGATGCCGGCGACGATGAGGGTGATCGGCGCACCCTTGAAGGCTTCGGGTGTGTCGGCGATGTCGAGCTCTTCGCGGATTCCCGCCATCAGCACGATGGCTATGGTGAAGCCGACGCCACCGAATACGGCCAGTGTCATCGACTCAACCAACCCCCACTGGCGCCCGTTGACCTGCTTCATGATCTCGAGACAGGCGAACAGGATGGCGCAGTTTGTGGTGATCAGGGGCAGAAACACGCCAAACGACTTGTGCAGGGCTGGGAAGAACTTGCGCACGTAGAGCTCGACGAACTGCACGCTGGCCGCGATCACGAAGATGTAGACGATATAGCTCAGCACCGAGAGGTCGATCGTGGCGGCGCTACCGCCAGCGAGTCGATTCCAGATCCAGGTGGGAACCGGTGCTCCCGGTCGCAGCACAAACTCGGTCATGGTCCAGCTCAGCAGCCCTGCAATCGAGATGACGAAGGTCACCGCGCAACCCATCCCAAAGGCCATGTCGAGCCGGCGCGAGACCCCGAGGAAAGGGCAGAGTCCGACGAAGTAGATCAACACGAAGTTGTTGATCAAAGCGGCGCTGATTGCGATGAGAAGGACGTCTGCGAGCAGCTCCATCTCAGCTCCCTCCTCCGGCTTCGGTCCGAGATTGCGACCGTTTTGCTCCCACCCACATCACCAATGCCAGCAGTGCTCCCAGGGTCAGAAAAGCGCCCGGAGGCATAACCATCAGACCCCAGCGGGGAAAATCGGCCGGTAGGATCGCCAGATCGAACCACGAGCCCATACCAAGGATCTCGCGCACGGTGGCGACGCTGCCCAGCGCTAGCATGAACCCGAGCGAGACTCCGATCGCATCGGCCAATGCGGTTCCGACGCGTTGTTTCGAGGCGCAGACCTCGCAGCGGCTGATGATCATGCAGTTGACGATGATCAGAGGCACGTAGGGCCCCAGCTGCTTGCTCATCGGATAGGCGTAGGCGGCCAGAAAGCGGTCGGCCACGGTGACGAAGGTGGCGATGGTCAGGGTGAATACCAGGATGCGCAGATGGGGCTTGAGCAGGTGGCGGATCAGGCTGACGATGATATTGGCACAGATCAGCACAAACGCAGTCGCGGCCACCATGGTCATTGCCGGCTTCATGGCCGCGGTGACTGCCAGGGTCGGACACATCCCCAGCAGCTGTCGGTAGACCGGATTCTCCGGGATGATTCCCTGGATGAATCGCTCGGTGGCGGTCGGTTCTACGTAGGGCATCGTCTCTACTCCTCGATCCCGGTTTGGACATCGGCGACGGTTCGGTTGACGATGTCGCAGACGCTGCGCGAGCTGATGGTTGCCGCTGTCAGGGCCAGGATTTCGCTCGGACTCTCCTCGGCGGAGGTTTCCGATTTCGTGACTTCGATCGGTGTCGCGGTCGGGGCGCCAACAAAGCGCTCCCGAAAGCTCTGCCGGGTAATCCCATCTCCGAGAGCGGGAGTCTCCTTCTGGCTCAACACATAGAGCCCAGTGAGCTCGGAGCCGTCGGGGCGCAGACCGATCAGAATCTCGATCTGATCGGCATAGCCGGGACCAGCGCCGCGGACGACCCAGCCGAGAGGAGCATCGTTGGCAAAATCCGTGACTCGAAAGACCTGATGACCCTCGATCTCCCGTTCCGCGATCTCCAGCTGGAGAGTCGCTCCACTCTCGAGCTCGACATCGATTCGATCTTCCCGCAGCAGTGGCGGGTTGGCGGCATCGATCTCCGATCCCAGGACCAGCTCGGGGATCCGACTCAGGGTCTCGTTGCGTTTGTTGGCCTCGATCCGTTCGTTGAGTCCGGTGTGTACACCGGCCAGAGTGGCTCCGAAGGCCACCGCCAACAGCAGTACCAACCAGGCCTGTCCGAGGTAGCTGTCACGTAGATTGGGCATGATCTTTTCTCGTGCGGCTCCTGGCTAGGCAGTCGTAGGCGCCCCGCCCCAAGGCCGGGGTACCATCCAGCGATTGATCAAAGGCACTATGGCGTTCATCAGCAGAATCGAGAAAACCACCCCCTCGGGGTAGTTGGAAAGAAGACGAATGACGATGACCAGGGCACCGACTCCGGCGCCGAAGAGGAGCTTTCCGCGTGAGGTCAGCGGGCTTGTCACCGGATCGGTAGCGATAAAGAAAGCCGCAAAGACCAACGAACCACCCGCCAAGTGGTGCAGCACGGTCAGCTGACTGTCGGGGTAGATCAGATTCGCGATCGCCGCCACAACCGCGGCACCAGCGAGCACGGAGAGCGGTATCTCCCAGCTGGTGGCGCGACGCCAGATCAGATAGAGACCTCCCAAAAGACAGGCCAGAACACTGGTCTCGCCGAGCGAGCCGTTGACGTTGCCGACAAACATCAGCCACAGACCGGGTAGATCCGTGCCGGCCGCCTCCTTGGCGGCGGTGAGCGGAGTAGCCTGGGTGAGAATCTCGAGATCGGCGCCCGGTCGCACATAGGCGGCCGAGCCCATCACCGAGGCGAAGCTGATCATCACAAAGGCGCGGCCGACCATGGCCGGGTTGAAGATGTTCTGCCCCAGGCCACCGAAAACCGCCTTGCCGATGCCGATGGCCACGGCAGAGCCGACAACGCCGACGTACCACGGTGCGCTCCACGGCAACGAGAGACCCAAGATCACGCCGGTCACCGCGGCCGAGAAGTCCTCGAGCGGGACCCTGCGACCGCGCCAACGAGCGAACAGGGTTTCGGCCACCAGACAGCTGGCGACACAGACAGCGATCTGCAGCACCGCATACCAGCGGAACATGAAGATCGCCATGGCAGTCACCGGCACCAGGCCGAACACAACGTCGATCATCATCCTGCGGGTCGTCAGCGCCTCGTTGACGATGTGTGGTCCCGGGGCGACATGGAGCTGTGGCTCGATCGGGGTCGGGGCGGTGGCTGGGGACGGTTTGTTCACGATCGATCTCAGGCAGCGGCCAGGGTGGCCTTTCCGGTGCGGATCAATTGCACTAGCGGAATCTTTGCAGGGCACTCGTAGGCGCAGCTGCCGCACTCCACACAAGAAGCGATGTGATAGCGGCGCGCCAGATCCCAGGCCCGATGACGGGAAGCCAATGCGATTCGAGTCGGAACCAGACCCATGGGACAGACGTCGACGCAGTTTCCGCAGCGAACACAGGCGGTCGACTGGGCCTGAACGAGATCGTCGTGGGTGAGCACGGTGATGCCGCTGGTACCTTTGGTGACCGGGGTCCCGAAGTCGCTCAGCGTAAAGCCCATCATCGGACCACCGGCGATGATCCGAGCAGCATCGGGCTGCAATCCGCCGGCGAACTCGATCAGATTGCGATAGGCGATCCCGATCGGTGCCAGGAGGTTCTTGGGGGTGGTGATGCCGTTACCCGAAATGGTCACGACCCGGTGGGTCAGAGGTTTATTGCGCAGCACGGCGCGAGCGATCGCGGCGGCGGTGCCGACGTTGATCACCACCACCCGGACGTCGAGGGGGAGGCCACCACCCGGGACGGTGCGCCCGAGAACGACCCAAGCGAGCTGCTTTTCAGCCCCCTGCGGGTACTTCGTTTTGACGGCCACGACGTCGATGCCGGTGCCGCTGACGGCCTCGCGCATCGCCGCCAGTGCCTGCGGCTTGTTGTCCTCGATGGCGATCACGATCCGCTTGGCGCCCGAGCAGCGTGCCGCCAGCAGCGCGCCGGTGACCACGGCCGGGGCGGCCTCGATCATCAAGCGGTCATCGGCGGTCAGGTAGGGCTCGCACTCGGATCCATTGACTAGCAGGGTATCGACGGGTCGCTCGGGATTACGAGAGAGCTTGACAAAGGTCGGGAATGCAGCTCCTCCCATACCGACCAGACCGGCATTCCGTACCGATTCCCCGATCGTCTCGGGTGAAATCCGATCGAGTCCGTCGGTCGGCCACGAACCACCAAACATGTCGTCGTAGAGGTCTTGGCCAACCAGTGGCTGTTCCTCGGCGGCTTTGATTGGAACCGTGGCGACGTGACGCCCGTTGGGAAGCGTGGCCACAGAGAGCCTGGCAACCGTACCGGAGATGCTGGCATGGACCGGCGCCGAGACCAGGGCTTCGGATGAGCCAACCATCTGCCCGAGCTCGACCTGGTCCCGAGTCTTGACCGTCGCCGTGCAGGGAGCGCCGAGGTGCTGAAGCAACGGCACACCGACCAGCTTGGGCGTCGGGACGACCTCGATAGGGCTGCCGGATACGATCGATTTGCGCTCGGGTGGATGGACACCGCCAGAGAATGATCCTCGCCCGAATCTCATGACGTTGGCCTCTGTGAGAGTGTCCACCGACGCACGATCTGTCGGGCTGCGACCATTCCCAGGACAAGGCCGGAGATACCGCCGAACAGCTGACCCTGCGGAGTCTCAATAAGGAGTAAAGAGCCGCCGAAGGCGAGCCCTAGAGGCACGAGAAACGCCAACAAGGCTCCACGCACCAGTGACCACCCGGTGAGAACCGAACCCTCGGGGGCCGGGCAGGAGTCGACACTCGAGCACTCTGAACACGAGACCGAGCAGTGGAAGGGAAGATCGGGTCCTGCCGGCACGAGCCGCCTCCTGGTAGGAAATGCGATAGAGAAACCGCTGGCTGTCTTGCTCTTCGAGGTCCCCCTACCGCCAGATTCATGCTAGCGGCCGACTCGAAGCAGCGCACCATGCAAGCGGGTAGGGACGGGGACTACCTGATGGGGCAATGGAGCAGTGGAGCAGTGAAGCAGTGACGGCGAGGATCAGAAGCGATAGATCAGCGATAGAGAGGCAGTGTCGACCAGATCGGAGAAGTCGAGGGCGGCATCGATCTGCAGCTTTTTGAAGGCGACTCCGAGACCGAGCGCCAGGTGGATGTCGTCTTCGCCTCCCGGGAGCAGGGCTTGTTCCAGCGGGTCGTCGAATTCGAGAGAGCGGATCGCGTGATCGGGATTGCGCCACACCCCTCCCCGCAGCGCCAGCAGAGGTGATCTTCGCAGGAAGGCGTACTCCAGGCCGAGCCGGAGCTCGCTGACATCGTCGAGGCGCACCTGGGAGGTATCAACGACGGCACCCTTATCGAGACTGTCCAGAATCGATGAATAGAGCACTCGATCCCACTCGAAGCTCGCTGTCCACGATCCCTGTTTCGATCGGTAGGCCAGACCGAGTCCGTAGACGTTCGGTATCTCGAGGGGGATCCCTGATTCGGATCCTCCAACCGGATCGTCGATGAGTGACTGGTCGAAGGCCGGTCCAGCAATCTGAGCCCCGGATCCTGAGAACGTGGCGCCCTGACGAAAAAAGCCGCCGAGGCTCCACTGTCGATTGGGAAACCACAGAAGACCGAAGTTCACTCCCCAGTCGGTGTCTTCGAAATCGAGCACGGTCGAGCCGAAGAGCGCCTCTGGAGGGTATGCGTTCGGACCGAAGAAGCCCTCCGGCAGGGACTCCAGGGAAGGTAGGTATAGATCTTGGACGAGACCCAGGTCGCCCTGAAAGTACGATAGACCGAGACCAATGCTGAAGGCATCGGTGAATCGGTAGGCAAACGACGCTGTCGTCGACACGAGGGAGATCTCGGTCTTGTGGGTGGTGTCGGGGTAGCGGCACACATTCGTGCCGGAAAGACAGGCCGGTTGAGGATCGTCGAATCGGTCATCTGTAAAGAGGCCCTGGGTTGCGGAAGTGGCCTCGAACCTCGCCGACTGGTGACGGCTCAAGGCTACGGTCCAGTTGTGACCCGGGTACACAAAGGAGAGGAACGACAGGGCCGAGGTATCGAATTCCGACGACGCAGTCCGTATCGGTCCGTCGAGACCGATGCCGGTGGCGTCCCCGTTGACCCGGCCCCCTTCGGTATATGGGGTCGTATAGCTCCAGTAGCGACCCTCGATCGACACTTCGGGACGAATCAGCTGGGTGAGGCCCGCTGGGTTGGCAAAAGCCGCCGTGGCGTCGTCGGCCAGGGCCGCAAAGGCGCCACCCAGCCCAAGGCTTCGAGCGCCTGGATTGGAGAAGCTGAACTGTAGGGTCGTGGGCCCACCCTGCGCCTGGAGCTGGAAAGCGCAGAGTAGGTGAATGAACAGTACACAGGCAATTATTGTGCGGTTCACGGTATTCAGCTTACTCCGACTCCTACAAACGGACCACCCCATGTCCAATAACGCGACAGATCGTTGCAGAACCTGCAGCGCTATAGGCTCGGTCCTGCCTACCAAGTGGATCGAGGTACGATAACTCGTAGCGCTCGAAGCTCAGACCGTCTTGTCGAGACAATCATGGACGCTCCATCAACGATTTCCTATGTAGTGGGTCAGTGGGTCCGTGGTGAACGCTTCTACGGCCGGGACGAGATCCTGGCCGAGATCTTGGAGGGCCCGCGTGAGAGCCTCTGGCTTTTGGGGACACGAAGGATCGGCAAGACCTCGTTGCTCAAGCAGTTGGAACACCTGACAAGCACAAGCGACAGCGGTTTTGTACCTCTGTTTTGGGATTTCCAGGGTGCTGACGAGCCCGAGGAGCTCCATCTGAGCTTTCACGACGCCCTACTCGACGCTGAGGAATCTCTGGACAAGCTTGGTGTCGATCTGAATGCCATGGACGAAAAAGACCTCTATGGCTCGCTGGCCCGTCTGCGCCGCCGTCTGCGCTCGAGCGGCAAGCGACTGTTGTTGCTCTGCGACGAGGTCGAGGAGTTGATCAAGCTGCATACCCAGGAGCCGTCGATTCTGCGCAAGCTGCGACGGGCACTCCAATCCGGGGGCGAAGTGCGGTCGGTGCTTACGTCGACGATTCGGCTCTGGGAGCTGGCCGAAGAGCGAGAGGACACCTCTCCCTTTCTGCACGGCTTTACGCCACCGCTCTATGTCGCCACGATGAGCGATATCGCAGCCCACTCGCTGTTGACCCAGGAGCATCTGCCCGAAGGCTCGAGACCCTACGTCGAGTCCGAGGCGGCCAAGACGATCCGCGAGGCTTGTGGCAACCACCCCTATCTGCTCCAGCTGACGGGCAAGCGGTATCTGGAAGTGGGTGACGTCGAGAAAGCGATCGAGCTGGTGGCTAGCGACGAGATGGTGAGCTACTTCTTCGCCGTCGACTTCGAGATGCTCTCAGCGGTCGAGCAACAGATCCTGCGTACGGTCGGTGAGGTGTCCGAGGCTTCCGGAGCTGCTCTGGAGGAGCGCCTCGATCTGACAGCGAGTCGGGTCACCGGTAGTCTGCTGCGTCTTGAAAACCTCGGTTTTCTGCGGCGCACCCATGACCGAGGGGTCATCCTTGCCAATTCTTTTTTCCAGCGCTGGCTGGCAGAGTTGCCACAGACTCGCCCTGCAATCAGTCAGACCGGGCACATCGCCGAGCTCGACCTTCTCGACGGCCGATACGAGATCCTCGAGCAGATCGGGGAAGGTGCGACCGGAGTCGTCTATCTGGCTCGAGATGTTCTGTTGGAAACCAAACTGGCTATCAAGATTCTGCGCCCCGAGTACTCCGACCAGCCTCAGGTTCTCGAGCGGTTTCGTCAGGAGATCGTGCTGTCGCGGGATCTTGCACATCCCAATATCCTGCGGGTCTATCATCTCGGTCAATCGGAAGGTCGTCGCTACCTCACCATGCAGTGGGTCGACGGTCCGACCCTTGCGCGGGTGATTCGGGAGGAGGGTGCACTGACCGAATCTGCGGTGATTCATGTCGGTCTCAAGCTCGCTTCAGCTTTAGAGGCGGCGCACTCCCGTCGCGTTCTGCATCGGGACATCAAGCCTCACAACGTCTTGCTCGATAGCTCGGGTGAGCCCAAGCTGACCGATTTCGGGCTGGCCCGGCAGCTCGACGACCCCCACATCACCAGCCCGGGGATGTTTCTTGGAACCCCCGACTACGTCTCCCCCGAGCAGGCCGTGGCGGACCCTGTGGATGAACGCACCGATCTCTACGCACTCGGTGTAGTCCTCTTCGAGATGGCGACCGGTCGTCGGCCGTACGGAGGAGAGACCATCAAAGAGGTCCTCGAGCAGCATCGTTTTGAGGATCCTCCGGTGCCCAGCGAGCTCAATCCCGAGATAAGTAAGGGGCTGAGCGATCTCATTCTCAGCTGCCTGCAGAAGTCTCCTTCGCAGCGCATCGCATCTGCGCGCGAGCTGAGGTCGGAGCTTCAGGAGCTCGCCTAGAGCGGCTCCCAGGCTGCAACATCGGGCGCCAAAATCGAGCTAGAAACTGTAGATCGCTGAAAGAGAAAGTGTGCTCACCCGCTCCGAAAAGTCCGCCGCAAGGTCGATTTGGAAGCTCTCGAGCGCGATGCCCAAACCGAATGCGAAGTGGATCTCGTCGTCTCCCGGCTGCAGCAACGCGCGGGTGAAGTCGTTGGCTTGATCGTTGGCACGAGTCTGATGGTCAGGGTCATACCAAGCCCCCACCCGCGCCGCGAGTAGCGGCTTGGTGTTCAAGAAGGCCCACTGGCCTCCGACGTGGAGCTGATCGGCATCATCGATCTGTTGATCGTCGAGCTCGAGGCTCTCGAGGGCGTCCGAATAGGTCACTCGGTCCCATTCGAAGCTTACGGCGAGCCGGCCGTCGCCGGAGCGGTATGCGAATCCTAGTCCGTAGTTGTCCGGAAGATCGACCTGCTCCGTTAAGCCGAGATCGACCACCGAACCGGGTGGAATTCCGAAGTCGATTATGGAACCGACCCGCGCTTCACCGCCTAGCTCTACCCGCGGCCCCTGGCGATAGCGCCCACCGAGGCTCCACAATGGGGTGAATCTCCACAACAGGCCGGCGCTCAAGCCGAAGGACCAGTCGTCACCGAAAAGGGTCTGACCGACGACGAATCGCTCGTCGAGATAGCTCGTACCACTTCCGGCGGGATCGCCCAAATCGTCCCATAGATAAAGGTCGGACTGTATCTCCACCGTAGTCTGGTAGTAGACCAGGCCGAGGCCGACGCTGAGAGTGTCGGTCAGTCGATAGCCTCCCGACAACCCATAGGAAATCACCTCGAGCAGGGACCGATTTCTCTGATCGAGAAATCGAAACGGCTGCCCTTCGAGATTGTCAGAGAAAAGACCTTCCGTCGCGCCCTCGGCCTCGAGCTTGGTGAGCACGTGCCGATAGAGAGCGATCGACAGGCGGTCTTGCGGGTAAACGAACGAGAGAAAGGCGAGCCCGGTAGTGTCGAACTCCGAAGTCTCGGTTCGCACGTCGGGATTCGTGTCGAGGCCGAGGCCGGTCGGCTCGCCACGCACCCGTCCACCGGCTGCAAAAGGCGTGGAGTAGCTCCAATACCGGCCTTCGAGCGAGATCTCGGGTCGACTGATCTGCACCAGCCCCGCCGGATTGGCCCAAGCCGCGGTGGCATCGTCGGCCAGTGCCACGAAAGCGCCGCCCATGCCGAGGCTGCGCGCCCCCGGATTGGAGAAGCTGAATTGCGCCGACAGGATGGGCTGGGGATCCTGAGCTGCCGAAGTTTGCGCGAACGAGACCATCAAGAGCACGAGTGCGACGATCGCTTCATCGATGCCGGGGCGTGTGCTTCTAGGCCGGATTGCGATCACGGTAGGCTACCCGCTCGAGTCTAGTCTCTTTTTGAGCCAGTTGCGGGCCTTGGCCCAATCACCATCGGCGGTGCGCTTGGATACCTCCAGCGCCTCGGCCACCTCGTCCACCGTCAAGCCGCCGAAGAATCGCAGCTCGACCACGCGCGCCTGTCGCTCGTCGATTTCCGCGAGCTCCTCGAGTGCCTGATCGAGATCGAGCAACTCTTCATCAGATAGATCTCGTCGGCCATTCGGAAAAATTTCCTCGACCCACGAGATCCGGAGCCAGTCTCCACCCCGTTTGTCACGTTTCCGTGTCCGAGCGTGATCGATCAAAATCCTGCGCATCGCCTGCGCCCCGACGGCGAAGAAGTGTGTTTTGCCTCGCCATTCGACCCGGGTCTGATCGGCGAGCTTCATATAGGCCTCGTGCACGAGGGCGGTCGGCTGCAGGGTGTGGTCAGTGCGCTCACGACTCATATACCGCTGGGCAAGGCGGCGCAAATCGTCATAGACGACATCGAGCAGCTCTTGCGGAGACGGCGCAGTCGGCTGCTTCGAGCTACTTTCCATCTGGGAGAGAATCTCGGTGACTTGCTGCGAGAAGGGTATCGTGCTCGTGGCACCCTCTGAGCGCGACGATACCTTGGGCTCGGAGAGCTGAATCCACTTCTGGAAGAAGCTGTTGGCCAGCGTAAAGTCCTGATCATCGTCGCTTTGCAGGAAACCGAGACTCTGAAGCTGACGCAGCCGTCCGTAGATCTGGCTCGAAGACAGGTCGAGCTGCCTCTCGAGCGAAGAGCTCGATACAGAAGACACCCCACCAACCTCTCTGAGTATTTGCTGCTCGACCGGTGAGAGCATTTCGAAGTCGACGGCGAAGAAGTAACTCACCATCTCGTCGGCGGCCACCATCTCGATCGCGCGCTCCAAGTCAGCCAGTTCCAGATAGCGCTTGCCCATCAGCTGGATGAGGAATGGGTGATTGGCGCAGGTCGCGCAGATCGCAGCCACCACCTCGGGCTCGATCGACGGTCGCTCTGCCGGCGGCAGGTGCTCCTGCATCAGTAGCGAGCGAGCCTCGGCGTCTGTCATCGTCGCGAGGTAGATCGGCGGCGTGAAACCATGCAGAAATGGCGAAGTATCCTGCCGCTCTTCCGCCAACGCCCAGAGCCGGATGGTCGAGGTCAGAACCGAGCGCACCTCACCTCCAGCTTGTAAGGATCGGCGCAACTTTCGCAGCAGCGAAGCGTCCTGGGCATGCAGCTTGATCAACTCTTCGACTTCGTCGCACAGTAGTAGCAGCCGCTTGCCGGACGAGCGTAGGCGGCGGCGCAGACGGGACAACGAGCCGAATAGATCCGTCGCATCCATGGCCCCCACATCGACTCCGAGAATTGCCAGCCGCTCCTCGGCATCGAGTAGGGCGTCGTGAAAGCTCAGATGCAGCTCGCTGGGCTCGTCAGCGCCCTGGAAGTCCCAGAAAAGCGGTACAAAATGGCTGTCTTGCCCGCTGGTCAGATGCTCCAGTTGCTTGAGCAACGAGGTTTTGCCGATGCGCCGGGCTCCCAGTACCCAGAGGCTCTCACGCGGGCCCTCCAGGATCTCCGCCAAGGCTCGACCCCGACCGTAGAAGCGCTCGCCCCGTACCCACTGGCCCACCACGTAGGGAACGATTCTGAATGTGGTCATAGGACCTCCTCTGGAGCGACGGCCTCCACGTCCGCTACCGAGATCAGGGTCTTCTGCTGCTCGTAGGCATGATTGACCAGAGAGATACACATCTTCTGGATCAGATAGGGACGCTTGCCGGTGCGCTCGAGAATGCGCTCGACTACGCCATCGCCGATTCGAAGAACCCCGGAGATGGGGCGCTCGATCAGATCACGCGCCTCCTGGTCGTCGAGAGGAAGAACTTCGAGCTCCTCGAAGAAGTTGTACCAGGGACTGCCCACCTTCTCCCAGTGCTTTTTGATCTCGACTCCCGAGACAACGGCCACGAGGTTTTCGGCAAAGCTCTTCATGAACAGGCTGCGTAGCCTCTGATTGATTCGTGGGTCGTAGTCGTTGAGCTCGTCGACTTCGTCGATCAGCAGGACGAGCTTGACTCGTTTGTCCGTGCGCCGCTTCAGCGCACGGATCACCGCGTGGAGATCGCGCACCAGCGAC
>CAJHZD010000083.1_pt1 | contig 28309 bp, 23 predicted proteins | sample 9198941 | NCBI WGS metagenome assembly CAJHZD01 (sample SAMEA7708371, study PRJEB35096) | sediment metagenome | biome: marine neritic benthic zone biome [ENVO:01000025]; feature: sediment [ENVO:00002007]; material: shallow marine sediment [ENVO:03000034] sea grass bed [ENVO_01000059] ...
CCGGTCTTTTCGGCCACGATCTCCAGAACCTTGATCTGAATCGGATCTGCGATCTCGGCAGGGCGGGGAGAGGGTGAAGCAGCAGCCGGCGGCTCAGGACTCGGTGCTGGCGTGGAGGCCGAGCTCTCGGTCGGTCGTGGTGCTGGTTGCTGTGTAGGCTGCCGAATTGCTGCCATTTTCGAGTCGCGTACCCTGAGGGTTCGATGCTGGATTTCTGTTTCGGCGCCGGATCCGCCTACCTTCACAAGCCAGTTCTGCCATACGGCAGGGTTGGCGATCCGGTAGGAATATCCAAGCGCATCGGGCGCAGGGCGCCTGCCATCGGACGTTGGTACCCAGCGCAACAGCGACATGCTGATCTGGGATCCAAACCCGGCACCCAGGCGCAACGCGTAGCGGATCGGATAGCTGCCTCCATGCGACAGGTTGAGCCGACCGAGCTCCGGATCGACCTCGCGGAAATTGGCGACCGGTGGCACGATTCCGGTTTCTAGGGACTTGATGGCTACGACGTCTTCGATACCCACACCCATCGGATGACCGGTCATCCCCTTGGTGTTGGCCACCACGATCTCGTCGGCCGCATCGCCAAATACCCGGCGCAGCGCGTGGACTTCGGCCTGCGCGCTTCCACCACGGGCCGGAGTGTAGGTTTCGTGGGAAAGAAAGACGGTCTCGCCGGCGATCTGCCGTCGGTCGATTCCCCATTTGCGCTCGGCGTCGGAGATCAGTCGTTCCATCACGTCGCAGATGTGTTCGATATTCAGTCGGGTGCCGTGGTAGGCGCTGTTGGCGGTCTGGGTCGCGAGCACCTCCGCAATTGGGCTCATGCCGCGCTCGGTCGCGGCATCGGCGCTCTCGATCACAATGGCGGCAGCCCCCATGCCGATCAACATGCCGTGTCGCCGACGGTCGAACGGGATTGCGGCGTCTTCTACGCGCTCGTCGGTAGCGGCAGCTCCGCTGGCCAAGAAGCCGGCGCCGATCCATTCCATCAAATGATCGCTCGTGACGTCGTCGGCCGAGACGATGACGACCCGACGGCATCGACCTTGGCGGATCCAGTCTTCGGCGAGAGAAACCGCCTGGGTTCCGCTGGCACAAGCCGAGTTGACCTGGGTATTTGGCCCCCGGGCACCAATGAGCTCGGCGAACTGGGAGTGTCCCATCGCCAGTATGCGGAAGAGGAATCGGCGATCGAATGTATACCCATCCTGGCCCAGCTCGGCGCGCAACGTCTCCAGCCGACGATCGAGGTCGGCCGCAAGGGCGCCATCGGCAGCCGGAATCTGGGCTCGAAGCTCTTCGAGCTCGGCCAGTCTCTCGCAACGCGCTTGGTGCTGGTAGAAACGGCGATTCTCATCCGCGAAGGCATTGGTGCCTGGGAAGGCGCTCGCGAAGATCACCCCGGTCTCGTCTCGTAGGGATTCGGGAAGCATCCACCGATCGGGGAGCTGGGTTCCCTTGCGGGTGGTGCGATAGTGCAGCACGAGTGGCAGTCCAGCATCGCGCAGTGCGTCGAGACCGGCACCAATCGCGAGCTGCGAGGTGATATCGAGGGCGGCCAAGCGGTCCTCCGGATACCCGAACTCCTCGTGTAGATCGAGCTTGCGCTGGCGAGCTGCCAGCTTGATGACATCGGCCACATCCGCGATCGACTCGAAGCGGGGCTCACCCTGCTCACTCTTGACCAGTCGGGTGACGTTCTTGCTCAGCATGGCTTGACGCAAATCTGCCGGGATACTGCTGATGAACTGGTCGCCGGCAAGGATCCGGCTTACGTTTGCGTCGTCGAATACGCGATCCGTACCGGGCAGCCCGATGGCGGCGCCGCTGACGACAACAGGAGACTCGACCGCGGGCGGAGCGCCCTGCGAGTAGATCTCGAAGCCCTTTTCCAACACCTGAGCGATCAGCTCGCCGAATTCCCTGAAGCGTCCGCCATCGGCCGCGGCGGCGACGGGCGGAGGTATGGTTGGGGGAACATAGGCCACAGCGGGTGGCGCCAGGGGCCTTTGAATCTGCGCCTCTTCGCGAGGTGTTTCCGCTTGAATCTTTGCCGGGGCAGGTGTGCCGTGACCGGCTGCGTAGAGACCGCTCAGGGCGTAGTTGAAGGCTTTTACCCCGCCCACCTTAGGGTGATTGGTCGACATCGGAACGACGTCGCCGCGCTCGCCCAGCACATCGAAAACGAATCCGTGTAGTGCGCGCTTGGGTCCGACTTCGACGAAAACCCGCGCACCTGCCGCATAGAGTGTTTCGAGCCCCTTGACGAACTGCACTGGTGAAGCGATCTGTCTTGCTAGCAGGTCGATCATGTCCGGTACGCAACCGGGCGAGCTTGGGTAGAACTCACCGCTGACATTGGCCACAATCGGTACTCTTGGAGGGCTGAGATCGAGACGCTCCAGGGTGCGGCGCAAAGGCGCGGCCGCGGGGGCGACAATCTCGGTGTGAAAAGCGTGGCTGACCGGCAGCGGTCGGACTTCGTGACCGGCCGTGCGCATGATTTCTACCGCCTCGTCCACCGCCGCGCTGGCGCCGCCGATGACCGCTTGCCGGATGCTGTTGATGTTCGCCACGACGACATAGCCATCGATGGAAGCAATCGTCTGCTCGATCTCTGCGAGGGGTGCAAAGACGGCGGCCATTGCGCCGCAGTCCTCGACCGAGACCCGTGTCATCTCGTTGCCGCGGGCGCTGACCGCTGTGAGGGCCTGATCGAAGGGCATTGCGCCCGCTGCCACGAGGGCGGCGTACTCGCCGAGACTGTGACCCATGACCATGTCGGGTTGGATTCCATAGGCTGCGAGCAGGCGGGTCAGCGCCACGTCGACGGCCAGAACGGCGGGCTGGGTAATAGCGGTCTGGCGCAATACCGCCTCGGCTTCGGCCACCGCGGACTCATCGTTCTCGTCTACGAAGATGAGATCGCTCAAGGGGCGCCCCAGAAGTGGTTCCATCACCGCGTCTGCCTCTTCGAAGACCTCTGCAACGATGGGCTCGGCGGCGCCTAGATCGCGCAGCATGTTGACGTATTGCGAACCCTGACCCGTGTAGAGGAATGCCACTTTCGCGGGGCTGCCACTGCCGGCAAAGACTCCCTGTGCGGCGAGGGCGGTCCAGGCTGCTGCGCGTTCGCCTTCGAGGGCTGCCATCGCCCGACCTGCCTTGGCGCTCAACTCGGTGGCATCGCCATAATCGATTGAGAGACGGATGGCAGCGTTTAGATCGCTGGCCTCAGGCGCGGCAGGCTCGGGTGCCTCTCCAGCCTCGGCACTCTTCCGGAGCTCATCGAGTCGGCTCTTCAGATTGGTCTCGGAGTCAGCGCCCAACAGCGCGATTCCGCGCAGCGGAGGTCGCGCCGTCTGCTCTGGGGCCTCGCCGACGGTGATCTGCTTTGCGCCGTCGCCACCAGAGCGACCCGGGACGTACTCTTCGAGAACCACATGAAAGTTGGTGCCGCCGAAGCCAAACGCACTCACACCGGCGCGCCGGAGGTCCTTCCCATCGGCGTCCCAGGGGCGCAGCTCGTCGTTGACGTAAAACGGCGAATCTTCGAAATCGATGTTGGGGTTTGGCCTCTCGAAACCGAGACTGGGTGGCACCATCTTGTTGTGCAAAGAGTAGATCGCCTTCAGCATGCCTGCGGCTCCGGCTGCGCCTTTGAGATGACCTATGTTGGATTTGACGGATCCAAGGGGTAGTGACCCGCGCTCGAAGCCATAGTGCTTGAACACCTCGGTCAGGCTCTCTACCTCGACGACATCGCCGACACGGGTGGAGGTGCCGTGACCCTCGATCATCGTGGCGCGATTCGGTGTGACACCGGCGTTACGCCAGGCTCGCTCGACGGCAAGCCTTTGGCCGACTGGGTTAGGCGCCGTGATGCCCTTCCCGCGCCCATCGCTCGAGCCGGCAAGTCCGCGGATTACTGCATAGATCGGATCTCCGGCTCGCTCTGCATCCGCCAACCTTTTGAGTAGAAAGACGGCGGCTCCTTCGCCCATCACGAAGCCGTCGGCACCTTCGGCGTAGGGTCTCGTGCCAGTAGCGGAAAGCGCGCCGATCTTGCAGAACTTTGTAAACGTCGCGGCGCTCATATTGGCATCGACTCCGCCAGTGAGCACGGCGTCGAAGTCGTTTTCCACCAACCCCTCGATGGCGGCATCGATGGCCGCCATCGCCGATGCGCATGCAGCGTCGCAGACGAAGTTGGGTCCGTGGAAATCGAACAGATTGGCGATTCTGCCGGCAATGATGTTGGCAAGCTCACCCGGCATCGTGTCCTCGGTAATCTCAGGCAACAACTCATCCATAGCCGAGTGCAGCTCTTCGATGACATCAGTTCGGACTTCAGAGGGTAGGCTCGAGAAGCTCGGCGTCTCCGAAAGCTCTCGGGCGTATTCAGGAAAGTTGATCCGCATTGCGGTCTTGTAGTGCCGATCACCGGCCATGGCGTTGCCCATGATCACCGCGGTGCGCTGGCCGTCCAGAGGGCGGTTGGGGTAACCGAAGTCCATCAAGGCCTGACGGGCTGCGACAACGGCCCACCGCTGCGTGCGATCCATGGCCTCATCGACCTTGGGAGGTATGGGCAGCTTCCACTTCAGAGGCTCCCACTCGACCTGCGTCACCCAGCCACCGATCTTCGAGTACGACTTGTCGGGAGCTTTGGGGTCTGGGTCCCAGTAGAGCTCGGGGTTCCAGCGATCAGCCGGTACTTCTCTGACGCTGTATCGCCCTTGCGTGCAGTTGTTCCAAAAGGTCATCGCGTCCGGGGCGTCGGGGAGCAGTGCTCCGACCCCGACCACGGCTATCTCTCTAGGAGCTAAAGACGGCATAGTCTTCCTCCCTGGTTCCAGGGCTCAGCGGTCCGAGGTTTGTCCCATCCTCTGCCGGCCAATTGCGTCAGGTCCTTTCGTAGAGGACATCGGCAATATGATTCATATCGGCCAGCAGTCCCACCTGAGTGGCGTGGATTGTTGAAAGTCCAATACTCGATTCAAGCTCTTGTGGCCGAAGTCCTTCTGCATCTCCACAGATCCAACGCAGACCGTCGCTTCCGACCTTCAGCGCGGCATCGCGTGCAAAGACTCGGCTTATCGGCGCCAGAGCGGTTGCGCCGAATCGCTTGTCGGCTTTCTCGTGTAGCTCACCTCGAGCCGCACGGGCTGCTCGACGCGCCAGGCTGCCGGCGCATTCTGCCCAAGCGATCAGCTCTCCCAGACGCAGCAGCACGTGCTGATTTCGGGTCAGTCGACCCACTCGGCAGTGTTCGAGGATCTCGGCCAGGGCATGCATGGTGATGGCTGCGATGCCGGCGCCGACCTCGCCTTGCTGGGCGTGTAGTTGCTCGAGTCCCTCGGCCTGCTCGTGATAGTACCGACCGCGGGTTTTTAGATGCTCTTGCCATCGGTCGCGAGCAATGGTCATCTCGAGGATCTCGGATGTACCTTCATAAATGGTTGTGATCCGAACATCGCGTTTGAACTTTTCCACCATGTACTCGCGGGTGTAGCCGTAGCCACCAAAGGCCTGGATCGCAGCCTCGGCGGCTGCGTTTCCCGACTCACTGGCGAAGTATTTGGCGATGGCCCCCTCGGTGTTCAGACTCCCCTCGCCACTATCGATGCGCTCGGCGGTCTCCTCGATGAAGGAGCGCGCAGCCTCGAGCCTCGCCGCGTGGGGGACGATCAACTTGTGGGTGTAGCCCTGCTTTTCCGAAAGCGGGGTACCTCCCTGGATGCGCTCGAGGGAGTAGGGGATGGCTCGGTCGAGCGTCGCCCAGCCTCCGCCCAATCCGAAGGCCGCAACCATGAGTCGTGTGTAGCCGAATACGGCTTGTGCCTGGAGGAGTCCCTGTCCCTCGACATCGCCTACCAGCTGGGCCGGTGTCACCATCACGTCGTTGAAATTCACGGCCGCAGTATTGCTGGCTCGAATTCCGTGTTTGTCCTCGGGCTGACCCCAACTCAAACCCTCTGTACCTCTCTCGACGACAAACCAGCTCGGTCCACCGGGTGCGAGTGCAAGCACGCTATAGAGATCTGCGTAACCACCGTTGCTAATCCACTGTTTGGCGCCGCTGATCCGATAGCCCGCCAAGGTGCCGTTCTCTGATACGGGCTCGGCCCGTGTTCTCAGGGCCCCGAGATCGCTGCCGGCCTCCGGCTCGGTGGCGCAGTAGGCCATGAGTAGGCCTTCGTCTGCGATGCGGCCGAGCCAATGTCGCTGTTGCTCCTGGGTGCCTCCAAACACGATCGGGTCGCTACCAAGAAAGGTAGCCAGGACCCCAGTTGCCACTCCCAGATCGATCGAGGCCAACTTCTCGCACACCCGATAGACATCGAACGCGCCGCCCCCCATGCCACCGTATTCCTCGGGAATGAAGAGCAGCTGAACACCGAGCTCGTCTCCGCACATGGCTCGGACGGTGTCGACGGGAAACTCGTCGGTGTGGTCGAGCTCGAGTAGTTTGTCTTCGGGAAGCCGTTCGGCCGAAAACTCGCCGATAGCTTCCAGGGTCAGATCTAGCGTCTCGCGATCGAGTCCATCTGTATTCACGATTACCTCACACAGGCGGCTGCTAACCAGCCGCAGTATCCAGCACGCCAGCCAGTAGGCGGTTCGTTCAGCACCTTCATTCCTAACATCGAGGCACGGCGGCACCAACACCCTGTTGGGGGGGGGCATTGCCCGCTGATTCAGGTGGGTCGGCGAACGTTCACCGCCGAGTGCTGTTTCTGGTCAGCGCGTGCTCCGGGTGATCAGTGTTTGTGCAGATCCTTGTGCATCAGTCGGCGGGCCGACTGCAATCGCTCGGCTTCGGGAAGAGCTCTCAGGCGCTCACTCAGACGCTCGTCCTCTTCACTCTCCAGCTTCTTCAAGACCAGATCGATGAGCTGGGGGGGAAACCCACCCTGCTCGAAGAAATCTCTGTCTTTGCGTAGCGTCGCGGCGGCGGCTGAGGCACTTCCAGGAAGCCGTTGCAGGCGCTCTCGCAACTGGTCGTCCTCGAAGATATTGCCTTCAACCTCGAGACCGCGGGCGAATTCGGCGCTTTCGTCGGATGTCAGACCGGCCTCGGCGCAAAGAGCTACGGCTGCCAGAAGCAACTGCGAGAAGGCGCTGCCGTCAGGGCTTCGGTACTCCACGGTGGGTCTCGACAGACCCTCGGGGTACGCTCCTGTCTCGTTGGGATTCATGGCCTGATCCATCCGCCGTTTGGTTCGAAAATCGAGCGGTACCCGAATCAGACTCGAGCGATTGCGCTCGCCCCAACAGATTCTTGTCGGTGCCTCCTGGTCGGGAACCAGTCGCAGATAGCTTGCGGCCACAGTATTGCCAAAGGCCGTCAAGGCGGGGGCATGTCGGAGAAGCCCCCCCATGAGCTGCATCGCTTCCGGTGACAGCTCGCCTGTCTGATCACGAATTATGTTCTGGCCGTCACGCTCGATGGCGAGATGAAGGTGGAGCCCACTACCTGCCATGCCCTGATCGAGCTTGGGCAGGAAGGTGACCGAGGCACCGTGGCGGTCGGCAACGACTCGGACCAGCCAACGAACCACGGTCAGCCAGCAACTGAGATCCTCGATGGGCAGAAGATCGAACTCCAATTCGTACTGTTCGACCCGTCGCCCGTCGAGCTCGGGATCTTCGGATTCGGCTCGGTCGATGTAACCTACTTCGCTGTGGCAGTATTTTACGCCGCCACAGACGGCTGAGGCCGTTCGCAGGATCTCGTCGGCGATAGCGTGGCCGTGTAGATAGGGTGCACCTTGGTGATAATTACGCTGGGCTCTGCCCGTGAAGCGGTCGTCCGTGCGCTCCAAGATCACATAGAACTCCAACTCGGCCAGGGCTTTGAGAGTGACCCCAACCTCTTGGCGGATGCGATCTGCCAGGGTCACCACCAGATTGTCGGGTGTGTTCGGGCTGGGAGCTCCCTCCTGGTCAGCGAATCGACAGACGATGTCGAGCTCGTCTTGAGCCCAGGGGTTCAAAAACGCCCAGCGGTAGACTGGCACCACGTAGAGATCGCTCAACCCGGTTCCGAAGAGTCCGGGATAAAGACTCGAACCATCGACGCGCTCGCCGGTGGCCAGGATGCGTTCGAGGTAGGAACGATCATTCACCGGTAGCCGTAGCTCTCGCAGCTTTCCGTCGAACGATGCGTAGTGGAAGTTGACCACCCGGATGTCGTCTTCTTCGCAGAGCTCCACGAGGTCAGCTCTCTGCCACTCATGCGGTAGCTTGCCGAGTCTGCGCACGAGAGGCCGGATATCGGTCACTCGGGTCCGCCGTAGTCTCGATAGTAGGTGCGCTGAATAAGGTGCTGCTCGGTGGTTTCGTGGCTGTTGATCGTGGTGACGAGCTCGCCGACCTGATTCTTCAGACGGTCCAACTTGTCTTCGTCTCCCACACTCATTTCCTTGAGGGTGCCCAGAATACGGTCCAGTGCTTGCTCCATCTCGCGATGCTCGGCGAGGAGCTCCTGAACCTGGGGGTCGGAGTTGGGAACCATCTTACGCACGTCGCGCATAAAGCCACCCTCTTCCTCGAGATCGAAATGCTTCAGCAGGGCGTTTTTGAAATCTCTCACCTGCCAAATCAGCTCGAGTCGCCACTGAGCGAATTGCTCGCCGCTAGCCTGGGTGGATGAGGACGCCTGCAGCTCCTCCAGTTCACGTCTCAGATGCTCGTGTTCCTTCTCGACCTGTAAAGAAAGATCTGAACTCTTATCAGCTGGATTCACGGTACTTACACCTCCTGTGATTGATCCGCACTATGTATCGACTCGGGCCAGACCTAGTCTACATTGCGTCCCGGGTGTCTAGGGTCGGTGCTGTAAACTTGGGCAGACGACCTGGATCCGGGTCGAGGTCAGAACTTTATCCACAGCAACTCGATCCCCATGAGGGGTTGGCAGAGCAAGGAGGGAACCATGGGATTTTTTGATTTCTTGAAGGATGCTGGCAAGAAGGTGGCGGCGCCAGAGCCTGAGTCGATGACCAAGGACTACAGTCCTGCCGAGATCAGGGCGATCAACGAGAAGCGACGCGTCAAGGGCCTGATGATAGAAGTCGAGGGACTCGGTCTCGACGTCGACGATCTGGCGATCGAGGTCGACGGCGACTCAGCCACGGTGCGAGGTAGCGTAAACAGCCAGGAAGACAAGGAGAAGGTGGTGTTGGCCATCGGCAATACCGCAGGGATCGCTCGAGTCGACGACCAACTCACCGTCGAGGCTGACGAGCCCGAAGCCCAGTTTCACACGGTCGAGAGCGGCGACACACTTTCCGCCATCGCCAAGCACTACTATGGTGACGCCATGAAGTACCCTGTGATCTTCGAAGCCAACAAACCGATGCTGACCGACCCCGACAAGATCTATCCGGGGCAAGTGCTTCGCATCCCGGCTATCGACTGATTCAGTAGCAAATTTCGGCGCAGCCCGGCTTATCGACTAGGCATCACGTTGCCTTCGGTTCCGGATGACCTGGAGGCGAGTCCAGGTGCCGGTCGTTGTCCGTGTTGTTGATTCTTATGAAATTACATGAATTCAGGGAGGGTTGAATATGAACTCACAAGAAGTCATCGAGATGATTACCGATCTCGTGATGCAGTGGGGATTGAAGGTCGTCGGAGCGATCGTCGTCCTGATCGTTGGTCGAATGGTTGCCGGTGCGTTGCGGAGGGCGGTCAGAAAGGCGTTGACCAAGAGAGAGGTCGACAGCACCCTTGTCCCATTTCTGAGCAGTCTGACGTTCTACGCGGCCATGGCCTTTGTGGTGATTGCGGTCCTGAGTCTGTTCGGAATTCAGACGACCTCGCTGGTCGCCATCCTGGGTGCGGCAGGTCTGGCGGTCGGTCTGGCCCTGCAGGGAACGCTGTCCCATTTTGCCGCCGGAGTCATGCTGTTGATCTTTCGACCCTTTCGGGTGGGCGATCTGGTCGAGGTCGGAGGCACGACCGGAAAGGTGGAGGAGATCGGAATCTTCACCACCACGCTAAAGAGCACCGACAACATCAAGATCACGGTGCCCAATTCGCAGATCTATGGTGACACCATCCGCAATTACAACGGCTACGATACTAGACGGGTAGATATGGTCATGGGCATTTCCTATGACGATGATATCGGGCGCGCTATCGAGACCATGGACCGGGTCATCCGCGAGGATGCGCGTGTGCTGGCCGACCCTGCGCCGCAGATCGCAGTATCTGAACTGGCCGATTCTTCGGTCAATCTTGTCGTCCGACCGTGGTGCGAAGGGAGTAACTACTTTGCCGTGAAATTCGATCTGACGCGGCGATTCAAAGAGGAGCTCGAAGAGGCCGGCTGCTCGATTCCCTATCCGCAACGTGATGTACACATATTCAAGCAGCGGGAAGCGGTGTAGGGACTAGCTCGATTCGTCAGATGTAGAGGCCGACGGGTTTTCCTGCTTCTGGCGCTGATAGTAGCGTCGCGCCTTGTCGCGGTTTCCGCAGGTCTTCATATCGCACCAGCGGCGGCGATGGGTTCGACTGCGGTCGACGAAAAGCCAGCTACAGGTTTCCGAAGCGCACTGGCGGATCTGACTTGCCTCATCGGAGGTCAGCAGATCGGCTGCCGAGCGTGCGATCGGCCAGAGCACTCGGTCGAGCGCCGCGTCGGACCCCGACCACGACCAGTCGAACGAGTCGTCATGCTCTTCGATCTGTAGATTTCGCATTCCCGTCGAGAGCCATCGATTCAAGACATTCAGGTCCTTGGAATCGGGTTTGGCCTCGAGCGCCAGCTGTGAGAAGACCCGATAGAGAGTCTCGCGCAGCTCGGTTGCACGCTCAAAGACCCGACGGGCCTCTTTGCTTCTGGTCTTTGCGTAGCGCTCCAAGCGACTGATTTCGCTGCCGTCCAGGGCCCCCGCTTGAGCGGCCCAGGAGAGCAGGTCGCTGTATTCGTGCAGGTGCTCGTTCTCGAAGCGGGGTCGGTCACCGACGGTGTTTGTGAAGTCGAGACAGAGTGCTCCACCGGTCATTTCGAAGACATACGACTCGGAAGGATCGGTAGCAGAATCGGGTGAGCTCATGGATCCATTATAACCGATAAAACAAGCTTGACCGGTGAGATTGGGTGCGTTATTATATAACCTATAAAGAGATTAATAACGGTTAGATAATGGTTGGAGATAAGGCCATGGAGCTCGGCAAGCAAACTCGAAACGATGGAGCCCGAATCGGAGCTATCGTGGTGGCCTGCCTCCTCTGGGGCGCTACCTTCTTCTTTGGCAAGATCGCACTCAGGGAGCTGACGGTTCTTCAACTGACCCTGGGACGCTTCTTGGTCGCGGCGGCTGTGCTGATGCCCCTGGCGCTCTGGGCGCGGGAGTGGCCCAGACGAGCCGACTGGCCGAAGTTCGCCCTGGCTGCCTTTCTCGGTGTTCCAGTCACGTTTGTTCTTCAATACGGGGGTTTGGCCTTTACGACATCGACAGACGCGGCGCTGATTGTTGGAGGCTTTCCCCTGGTCATGGCGATCGGAGCCTCGCTGTTTCGCGGCGAACGCCTCGGCCGAGCCGGGTGGGGGGTCGTGCTGCTGTCGACCGTAGGAGTGGGGCTGGTGATTGGGTCACCGCAGGGCGGTTGGCTGGGTCGAGTGCTCGTGCTTGTGTCGTTGATGGCTGCCGTATCGTGGGTCGTGCTCACGAAAGGCTTGCTCGAGCGCTACTCTCCCGTGGCCACAACTGCTTGGGTCCTCGGCCTCGGCTCGCTGATGACTCTGCCGATCACACTCTTTTGGGATGGGCTTCCCGATACGACTCTCTCGGCAAGTGTCATCGGTTCGATCTTGGCACTGGGAACCGGCTGCACCGCTGTCACGTTCACCCTGTGGAACTGGGGTCTGGAACATATCGAAGCCTCCCGTGCCGGCGTCTTTGTGAATCTGGAACCGGTTGTGGGGGTGTTTCTCGGCGTTACGATCCTCGGTGAGCCACTGGTGGCCTCGAGCCTTGTCGGCGGATTCATCGTCGTGGCCTGCGCGGTGATCATCTGCTTGCCGGGCGTCTATGCCCGGGAATCGAGCCCTTCGAGGCGAGACGAGCTGGGTTCCGTCGCCGGTGTCTCCTGCTGCGATCTACAGCCTGTCGAGCTGGACTAGCTGGACTGTATCGAAACCGAATCGAAAACCCGAGTAGCCCTGGATGCGTATGGTCCATGGTTGTCCAGACATGTGGGTCACTCGAAATCGAATCGGAGCGGAGGAGATGGCTATGGCGGGTATCGATCGCAGCACATGGAGACCGTATTTTCGACTAGCAGCGCTTTTGTTCTCAGCGGGTGCAATTGCGGTCGCCTGCGTTGGGAACGAGGACCGTGGCAAAGAGCAGAAACAGGTCGAGACGACAAGCGAAGGTCCGACTCTCGAAGATGCCATCGGGCGATATCGCGCCGGTGACGTGAACGGGGCTATCGAGAACCTGGGAGCCGTGACCGATCGTGAGCCGGACAACGCGAGAGCCTGGGCGATCCGCGGGCAGTTACTTCAGATGCAAGAGGACTTCGATGGTGCGCTTGCTTCCTACGAGAGAGCCTATGAGATAAACCCCGATCAAAAAGGGGCCGCGTACGGCGCTGCGGCGATCTATGCCCAGAAGGGAGAGACGGATCGGGCCCTCGATCTGCTCTACGAGCTCAAGAAAGGGGGGCAGCAGGATCTCAGTCAGATCACTATCAATCCGAGCTTTTCGACGCTGACGGAGCATGAACGGTTCTCCGGGTTGTTGATGACAGCGGAGGACTTCGAGAATCCGTTCGTGGAAGATGCCCGAGTGATCCACGAGTGGGTCGGTGAGTCGCAGGGCGACGAGTTTGGTTGGATCGCGCGCAACGTCGGTGATATCGACGGCGATTCGATCGCAGATATTGCCACGTCGGCACCCAGTAAGGTGTTTTCGGAAGAGCAGGCAGGACGTATTTATGTCTATTCGGGTCGCACGGGCGAGCTGCTCTGGTCGCACAGCGGCGAGGAGGGCGATCGACTCGGCGACGGCATCGAGACGGCCGGGGATGTCGACGGCGACGGAAGATTGGACGTTATTGCCAGCGCCCCAGGAGGGGATCGGGTCTTTGTCTACTCCGGTCGCGACGGCGAGGTGATCCTCGAGATCGAGGCCTCACAGCCCGAGGAGACCTTTGGCCGAGATGTACTGGGTATCGGTGATGCGAACGGAGACGGCCATGCCGATCTGGTCATTGGTTCACCGCAGAACGATCAAGTGTGAAGATGCCGGCCGGGTGGCGATCTACTCGGGAAAGGATGGCTCGATACTCAAGGAGTGGTTGGGCGAGGAGCCCGGCGATCGACTCGGAGCATCCGTGACCGGTCGGATCGGAGATGGCGAGTGGTTCGCTGTTGCCGGTGCTCCCGATGGAGGACCGGGTGACCGAGGGCGTGTTTATGTCTATTCAGGTCTCGAGGACCCGTCCGGCTTTGTGATCGATTCCGATGACGCCGGGACCGAGCTGGGTGGCATGTTCCTGTCGATTGTCGGTGATGTGAACGCTGACGGCACGAACGACATCTATGCTTCGGACTGGTCTCACGGAGGCAAGGGTCCGACGACCGGAAAGATCGTGGTGCACTCGGGAGCCGACGGCAGTCAGTTGCTCGCGATCGAGGGTGAGAACCCGGGTGACGGCTTTGGCATTGGCAAGGGCGATGCCGGTGACGTAGACGGTGATGGCCACGACGACCTGATCGTCGGCGCCTGGCAGCATTCGGATGCGGCCCCGTCTGGCGGCAAGGTCTATCTCTTGTCGGGGAAAGACGGTTCGGAGATTCGCAGCTGGACCTGTCAGGTGATGGGAGACACGTTCGGTTTCGACGCCACCAACGTCGGCGATATCGATGGTGACGGCGCGATCGACTTTCAACTCACCTCGGCCTGGAGCGCCGTCAGTGGAGCAAAATCTGGACGAGTCTTTATCGTTGCCGGCAATTGAGGGTCAGGAAGTGCCGATGGATGGAAGCTCTCCGGGGCCGCTAGGAGAACGGCTCGATTTCGATCGGTTCTAGTCGATAGCGCGAATGGTCGCCAGCGGTTCGAGCTCGTCGATGAGTCGATTGGAGCTCCGGAGTAGCGCTAGCCGATCCTTCAAGGACAGACGGCGGTCGGTTCCCGGCTCGATTGCCAGCATTCGCCACAGCTTGGGTGCGTGGGTCGGGATGCCGAAGCCGATTGGTTCGAGATTTTTGACGCTGAGTGTCATCGTGTCCCCCTCCAAGATCCGAGCCCCACATGGGCCTCTCATGAAGAATCTAACAATCAGTAATTCGTCTATTGCCAACTGGCTGTGACGGACTCGTGACAAGTCCGAGTCTTCGGCCTTTTCGAGCATCGACTCTTATGAATAGTTCGATACCGCGCCTGAATTCGGAGATGCCCGGGACTCTGTCGTTCCACCGAGCATCTGCTGCATCGACTCGGGGATAATCTGAGTTCCAAGCAGGGTGATCGGCAGCTCGAGGATCCTCGCAACAGCTAAACAGAAACGCCCCGGGCCGGCGCCATCCGACCCAGGGCGAAATGTCTTTCAGTCTCCGTAACCGAACTAGTTGGCTACATCGGAGGATGCCATATCGACGGTGACCATAAAACCGGTGGTACCTGAGAACTCGAAGGCCTTGTCACCGACTTTCCAGGTCTCGATCTCGTTCGGCATCATCTTGAACCCATCATTTCGTGGCGCGCCAAAATAGGCGATGTTCTGCAGCACACCCATCTCGCCACCCATGCCGTCCCACTTATTCAGAATCGTATGCGCCTTGCTGCCGCCGGCAAGCTTGGCCTCGGCGCGATCCTCAGTTGCCATCCATTCGATGTCGGCGTCCTCGGCAACTTCGAAAGAATTCCACTCGACAGGAAAGATATGACCCAACGCCGTCGCGACGCCAGCCTTTTGCGCATCGGTCGTTCCGGTGCCAAAAGTCACGATCGCCCACTCGGTCTTGCCGGCGGACCAATCGGCCCCCAGGTCTCCAGCGACCCAGAACTTGACGCCGGACAGATCCGTGTCGCCATGATGGCCCTTGTTGACCTTGTAGGCCATGTTGAACTTGCAGAAGTGATCATCGCGGTGGTCCGGATGAACCCCTGGTTCGGTGTTGAAGTAGCACGGGCAGAACATCTGGCAGCTGCAAGCCTCGATGACCGTGCCGTTGAAGTGCCAGTCGGCGTCTTCGGTGGCGAATACCAGCGGTGCGGCCACGAGTAACAGAGCGGCGGCCACGATTGCGGCGCCTGTGAACAGATAGGGCTTGTATGTACGCATTCAACTCCTCCTTCTTCTCTGGAGAACGTCGATTGTGGGAGTAAGTGCCCAGACAGGTGTCGACAGGCCTTCCCAGGCTCCGACGTTCTACACCACAATGCTCTTGGTTTGGACCGACAATACCTGCTGCGCGACCGGCGAGTCAAATGGTGTCGGCGTTTGAGGCTAGAGTCTCGAGCGATCGGCCTCTAAGGCGAGGTGGAGGACCAGGCCGTCGAATTGCCCGATTCAAAGCCGTCGGCAAAGAGTCCGGTAGGCATGGTGGTGTCATTGAGCAGCTGGTCGTAGTTTGGGCAGACCAGTCCCACCGAGTCGTGGTCGTACCAAGATTCATTGCAATTGGTGTTGTAGTCGCCGGGGCCAGCATGGTGCGAGAAGACGGTGAAGTCGACGTTGTCCTCGTCGACCGTGGTGGAGCTGCCGTTGTATTTCAAGCTCATGTGAACGTGTGGGCCCGACGACCAGCCACCGGAGCAGGTTGCTTGAGCCTCGTCGTCGGCATAATTGGCCAGCGCATCGTTTCTCTCAACCGCCGCGAAATCGGGCAGCTGGATGTTTTCGAGGTGGTAGTAGCCGGTGACCCAGCCGTTATCGTGGACCACCGATGCGCTGCACGATGACCAGACCCTCAGGGTGCCCGACTGCATCGCCGAGACCCAATAATTGAAGACGTCCGCATGACCCCACGGTTTCCAGTCGCCCCAGAAGTCCAGTGCGCTGTGGTTGGTCGCGTGAGCACCGCCACCGGTCCAGGTCTCACCGATCGGCCAGGGAGGCTGGAAAAAGCCATAAAGTGGTGGTGGTGTCGTTCCACCTGTCATGCTTTCCGGACGGACCTTTTCGAGACCCGTCGGCAAGCGGAGCTCAAAAAACAATGAATCGGATGCGGCCTTTAAGGCGCGTGTAGCGGCCAGCGGGTCCGCTCCCTGCTCGGTGTATGTCTCGGCCAGAGCGGTGGCCAATTGCACAACCGCGTCCCTGTCGTCGCGATCCCCGGTCACCCGTGAACCGGAGAAGAGATGGTCGACTACAATCGATAGTAGGCGTGGGTGAATACCGAGACGAGACGCCCAGGTGTCGATGGTCGGGCGTAGCGGCAGTAGGTGCGGGAAGCTGGCTTCTAGATAGTCAGCTGTGATGAAGATCAGCCGGTCTTGAGCCGTATAACGGAACTGAGTATTGTCGACTAGAACCGGCCCGTTGTAGTCGGCGTTGAGAGACGGTCCGATGTAGGAATCCTCCGAGGCCAGAACTGCGACCGGGAGACACAAGACCGAGCAAAGAAACCCCAGGAGTACCCGCATGCAACCATGATCCGGTAAAGGCCAGAGGGGGCACAGTGAAAACCTTCACTGCACTCGAATGTATGGCCTTTTGGCTATATGAAATGAGAAGTCTGGCTCTATCCGAAAGACTTGCCCTGACCGAGTCGGATCAGCGTCGGAGGTCTACTGGAGTCGGTGACGGTGACCGACTGAGCTAGCGCTCCGAAGGATACTTATTACGAGGCCAGATCTTCACAGTGTTTTGCCTTCGAGGCCCGGAAGCGGGCCTCGTCGAATTCGAATATTTGTTTTGCGTGAAGGTCTATCAACAACTCTTGCCGGAATGGCTCGAAATTGTCTCACTTGCTGCGTGTGATTTCCTTTTGGTCATGACTATACTGTTCCAGACGTGATCAGAAAGAGCACATTGCTGACGGTTCGTCTCCTTTGCGTGCTGCTTGTCAGTGCCAGCCTGTGCAGCCATGCGAGGGCCGAGGCTCTCGAGACCCAGGAGACTGTGGAGGCCGAACAGCAGCGCCAGGAGGCTGAGGAGAGCGAAGGAGAAGTTGGCGAGGAGGAAGAGCCCAAGAACGAGATTGCGTTCTCCATCGGCTCGACCGAGGCTGAAGAGGATGAAGAAGGCGAAAAAGGGGATCCCGACTTTACCCTCGCCTTCGACTACGAGCGCCGTTTGACCAAGCTGATCGGCGTCGGAGTCTTGGTCGACTGGGTCGCCGAGGGCCGGCGCGAGTTTTTGATTGGTGTTCCGGTCTTCTTCCATCCTTGGAAGGGGGCGAGGTTCGAGCTGGCGGCCGTTGTGGAGCGGGTGCGCGAAGACAAAGAATACAACCCTGTCCTGCGGACCGGTTTTGGTTGGGTCTTCGAGACCAAGAGCATCTCGATCACGCCTACGATCATCTACGACTTCGTCGAAGGGCAGAACTTCGTGGTGATTGGGGTGGGCTTTGGCAGAAGTTGGTGATCCGGATCAGGTAAGGCGAATCAGTACCCGAGCCCCGGGATCGTGATCTCGAATCCCTCGGCGTCCTTCGCTTCCTGCACCATCGCTCGCACATCGGCTAGGAGCTGTCTGGCATCGAAGACGATGCCGTCTTTGATGGTGTATTTGATCGAACCTACCCGCTCGATCTCGTTGTCTTCGCTGAGCTTGAGCGCGCCAATTCCATAGAGAACCTTGAAGTTGGCGAGAGGATTCTCGTCGACCACAACGAGATCGGCCATCTTTCCGGGCTCGATGGTGCCGACCTGATCGGCCACTCCCAGGGCCTCGGCACCCATCAGGGTTGCCGATCGAACGACTTCGAGCGGATGAAATCCAGCCTCACGCAAGAGTTCCATCTCGCGGACGAAGGAGAAACCGTAGAGGTTGAACGAGTAGCCCGAATCGGTGCCGACCGCTACGCGACCACCGCGATTCTTGAACTCGTTGATAAATGTCATCCACAGGTGATAATTCTCGCGCCAGGCGACCTCCTCCTCGGTGCCCCAGTAAAACCAGTACGAGGCATGGGCCTCGCGATCGGGCAGATAGAAGCGCCAGAGCGCTGGGAGCGTGTGCTTCTCGTGCCACTCGGCGCGCATCATCCTAGAGAGATCTCTCGTCGCCTCGTAGGCGTGGAACGTGGGCACGATCGTGAAGTCGAGTGCCACGAGCTCGTCCATGACCTCGTTCCATTTGTCGCTGTAGGGTGGGGCGGCCTGTTTCCAAAGACGCCCCGCTTCGCTGAACCGATCCTGTTCGTTGTTGTAATCGTAGGCTGCCGGATAGTTCTGACTCACCTGATCGGTAAACATCGCCTCCGGCAGGCCATACCAATGCTGCATCGAGGTCAGACCCATACGGGCAGAGTCGAGAGCGTTCTGCCATACGACATTGAGCTGCGCGTGATGGCAGCTGGTGTAGAGACCGAGCTGGGTCGCTTCGTCGATCGTGGCTTCCATGATGTCGGGCCGCAGACCGAAGAGCTTGAGACCGTCCGCTCCGCGTGAGGCCACGCTCTGAACCCAGGCTCGTGCCTCGTCGGTATTGGTGATGGGATCGTTTCGATCTTGACCGAAGCGCGAGTACACCTCGAGTCGCGGGGCGGTGATCTCATTGGCGGCGCTACGCCGCTTGTGATCGAGCGACCAGTCGAGACCGTTTCCAGCGCCAGGGTCCATGCTGGTGGTGATCCCGTGGGCCATCCAGAGCTTGAGCACGTACTCCGCCGGCGTCGATCGAATCGATCCCCCTAGATGTCCATGCAGGTCGACGAACCCTGGGAGGACGTAGTGACCCTCCAGTTCGAGCTCTCGGTCACCCTCCTCGGCCTGTGGTCGACCTTGGGGATCGATAGCGACCCCGGGTACGCCGACGTTCTCGATCCGCTCGATCTTGTTACCCGCGACAACGATGTCGACCGGTCCTCGCGCCGGGGCGCCTGTGCCATCGATCAACGTGACTCCGCGCAAGATCAGGCGGCCAAAGGGGCCCTCACCCTCGGTTCGGGCGGGTGAACGGGGAGCTTCGTCGAGATCTTCGGCAGCCCAGGCCGGGGTCAGGGTCAAAAAGGCGACAGCGAGAAGAAAGCAGATCAGGTGTCGACGTATCATGCCGAGCTCCTTTGTAGAGAAGATTTGTCAGGGGTTGAGGAAACTCTCAGACCCACCCATGTGAAGATCGCGATCCCGAGAACCAGGACTCCACAGAACATGAAGTGTGCAGCGTAACCCATCCGCTGGGCCAGAACCCCACTGACTCCGGCTCCGAGTAGGGGACCAATAACCGCCAAAGACTGTTGCAGGGTGAAGTCGGTTCCGGCGGTCGCGGTCGAACATTGATCCATCATGCGAGTGTAAAGCGCCGATGTAGCCATTCCGCCCGCGAAGGATGCCGCCATCGAGGCGATCCAGATGGTTGGGAGCGAGACCTCTCTGGCAGCCGGGATTGCGAGAGTGGACAGTGCGATCGCCTGTATCAGTGCGAAGACGACCAGAGATCGACGCCGGCCGATGCGTGTAACCGCCGCGCCTCCGACGAGTGCCCCGCTCAGGGCGGCCACCGAGTTTCCGAGACCGACGATCAAACCGATCTGGGCCAGGTCGAGCCCCTTGTCGACCAGCATCGGCTTGAACATCGTCATCGCCATGGCATCGCCGGCGCGATAGACGAGCAGAATGACGATCCAGACCGCGATACCTGGGCGCCGGAAGAAGCGCCCCAGCGCGCCCCAGTCGATTTTTCGCGCCGGTGCTGCTGTGGTCGGTTCGCGGAACTTCCACAGATTCAGCAGCGGAAGTGCCAAAATCGCTGCCATGGCGAAAAGTGCAGTCGTCCAGCCGTAACGACTGAACAAGACCAGCATGAGTCCACCACCCAGTATCTGACCGAGGTAGTAACCGCCGACCTGAATACCGTTACCGACTCCGCGCTCATCAACCGAGAGAATCTGTACCGCCAGGCCATCGGAAGCGATGTCTTGAGTCGCGGCTAGAAACAGGAACAGGGCACCCAAGGAAAGAAGAAGACCGGTTTGCGCGGCCGGATTCAAGAGCGCGATGCTGATCACCATCGCAACCGAGAGCATCTGGAGCGGAAACAGCCAGGATCGGTAGTGTCCACGGGTGGCCGATCCGTAAGCGTCGATCACCGGCGCCCACAGGAACTTGATCATGAACGGGAGAGCCAGGGCCTGAACAAGACCGATGTCCCGCAGCGATAGACCGATGTCGCGACCGATCGCCGGAATTGCTTCGATGAAAAATCCCAGCGGAATCGCCTGCGACACATAGAGCGCTGCCAGGAGCGAGAACTTGCGAAACCCTGGCGTCGAAGCAACCGAGGCTTCGGTGGCAGCTGTAGCAGACGAGCTCATCTAGTCGTCGGTCATCGGCTGGGCGATCGCATCCGGTGAGGGAGTCTGCCTCAAGATGGTCGCCAACTCGTCACTGGGAACCGGACCCGTACGCAGGATCGTGTCCATGAAGTTTTTGGTGTCGAAATTGTCACCCAACCTCTCGAGCTCAGACTCATAGATCTCGCGCAGCTCTACCCCGACCAACATATAGGTGATGATCTGCATCGGTGAACGCATCAGACGACCCCAGAGGCTCTTGGCGAACTGAGGGGCCAGCAACGATGTCTCGATCGAGAACTCGGTCACCTGGGTCTCGCTCCAGCCGTTGCAGTGAGCTTGGACGCTGGTGTAGGCGCGGTTGGCGTTCTCGAGCCGTTTTCGCACTTGAGCGAATCGCGTCAACCAGTCGCCCTCGGCGTAGCCGGCGTCGAGAACAATTCGCTCGGTGAACGTAGCCCAACCTTCAATGAAGGGTCGATAGGGAAACAGAATTCGCACCTGGTGAGGGTTCTCGCGCAAGATCTTGAGCTGCATGTAGTGCCCTGGGAACAACTCGTGAATGACGATAAAGCGCTTGAACGAATAGTTGAACGAGCGCCAGAAGTCGATTCGCTCGGGTTCGGGATCGTCGTCCGGGATCGTTGCCAGATACCAGGTTGTCCATGGATTGGGATGAAAGGAGGGGGCGCTGCTCACGTAGCCGATGCGCGCCATTGGACCGGCACTCTCGGGCGCCAGCTCGATACTGAGGGTTTGATGCTCGGGAACGGTCGCGATGTCGTGGTCGCGGACAAACTCCATGACATCGTGGCCATACTCTCGCAGCTTGATGAGATAGGACTGCTCGTCGAGAGGGCGGTTGTTTTCGAGGTCTTCGAATGCCCGACCGACCCGGGTGTCGAAGTCCTCCGGTACCGGGGTGTCAGGGTCGATCTCCTGCCAGTAAGCGATGGCCAGCTCCTCGAGCGCTGCTTTACTGGCCACGATCTCGGCCCAGGCCATGGCTTCCAGCTGCTCCGGAGTCAGGTCGCTGTCGGTGTAGATAGCTAGCTTTCTGGCGTAGACGTCGCGCCCAAGGACGGGTTCATTGGGCATCGTGAGCTTGGGAATCAGTTCAGTTTGGATGTACCCGATGAGTTCTTGGATTGCGGTAGCCGCGGCTGTGGCGGCGGTACGGAACTCGGTCCTCCCGGCCTCGGAGAAGTAAACCGCCGCATCCCCGGGAAGGGCGTTCTCGATGAAGTTCGCACTCCTCTCGAGTGAAGCCAGAGCCTCCCGAGTCTGTTGCGGACGGCCATCGGCAAGCATCTGCCTTGCCTGATTGGCGAGGGATTCTACGTCCACCAAACGAGCGAGGAGAATCTGTCGCTTCTCGTTGACAGAAAGAAGCGGTGACGCGAGAACCGGATCGAATGCGTCTGCGATCAATTTCGAGTAGAACTCGAGCGACCTCTCGTGAGGCCGATCCTGGATCCAGCGCTCTAGCTCCTTGCGGATCTGGGTCAGTAGCAGTCGGCGGTCGATATGACCGTCATGATCGAGACTGGAAACAGCCTCGAGGCGCTGCCTGGCTGCCTGGTTATAGGTGATCCAGCCGGCAATCGATTCCGGCGACAGATCCTCGAACCTAGCCAGAGCATCGACGAAGCCCTCAGACAATGCGGCCGATGGCTGGAACCGCTCCCAAGCGTCTATGTACTCACTGACGATCGTATCGACCGAAGGGCTACCTGCGACCACCGCGCCCTGCTGTGCCAAGGCCGAGATCAGCAAGACCCACCAAGTATTCGCTCTCATTCGGAGAGTGAGTCTACAGGATGAAACCGAGGGTCGGCCTGTCCGACTCGTCGCCGTTTTCCGCACTACCCCGCGGGGTGTTGCATCCGAGAACTGCGTGTATTGACAATAGTGGTGTAGGAGGTGCAGTACGGGGCGGGTGACGACAATTTCGCGCCTAGTCATCTGATCTACGTGTGCGCTCGGAAAGGCGGTTGTGTCATGCAGCAGATCTCATCGAAGGCTACGATCGACAGTGATCAGGCATTGGAATCCTGGGACGCTAGGCCCGAGACGATCCGAATCATCAACGACGAAGGTCTTTTGCCGAGCGGCTTGGTGAACCGGCTGGAGTGTCTTTATCCGCAGTACTCATCCCTACGGTCGGCAGCGCCGCCGATGTTTACCGGCCGGGAGAACTACGGTGGGTTGGAAGGATTTCGCGAAGTCTGCCGGGTCTTGAGTCAACATGGAGTCGAGATAGGCCATCGGGTCGAGCGGGAGCTCTTTATCGACGTCTACCGTTTCCTCGCTACGAAACACACCCTAAACAGCATCAACTGGGCCGAGTTTGAAACCGACTCGATGTTCCAGTTGGTCTTCCCGCAGCCCGGGATGATTCGAAGTGAGGTTGTCGAGGCATACCGCAACGCTGGAACCCGAGAAGAGCAAAAGCAGATCGCGGCCGAGTACATGCTCGAGACCAACCCGCATGACGGCCATCAGCAACTCAACAAACCTTGGTTCGAAACAGCGACCGGAGACATCGAGGTACTTCACGGGAGTCAGCACAAATATCCGCAGATCCAACTGATCTTCGACAAGCAGACGCAACACTGCTTCTCGTTCTGCACATACTGCTTTCGGCATGCCCAGGTCAGGGGGGACGAGGACATGTTCGTTCAGGAGGACATCGATGCGGTGCACGATTACCTTCGGTCACATGCGGAGATCAACGATCTACTGATCACTGGGGGTGATGCCGGATTCATCACCGCCGATCGGTTCGAACGCTATGTCATGCCACTCGTGGTGGACCCATCGCTATTTCACATAAAGACGGTTCGATTGGGTAGCCGGGCGCTCACCTACCAACCGGAGATCATCCTGCGCTCCGAGTACAACCGAATGTTGGGGTTGTTCGACCAACTCTATGCCAACGGCGTCCAGGTGGCTTGGATGGCGCACTTCTCGAACCCGAGCGAAGTCTTGAATCCATTGACGATCGCGGCGATCCGGCGCCTCCAGGCGCACCACGTGGTACTGCGAAGTCAGAGCCCGATCATGAAGCACATCAGCCTGTTCCCAGACGGGCATGGAGGTATCGATATCGACCGGTCGGCGCAGAACTGGATCGATCTGGCCAATATCTTGGGCATGCTGAGCGTCGGCTTTCACTCGATGTATTGCGCCCGCCCGACCGGAGAGCATCAGTACTTCACCGCGCCGCTGGCCGATATTCACAAGGTGTACGACAAAATCTATAGATCGCTGCCTTCGATCAATCGTCCGACACGCCACATTTCGATGACGACTTCAGCGGGAAAGATCTCCATCCTCGGAGCTGCCGTCATCGGGGGTCAGAAGGTCTTCGCGCTGAAATTCTCTGAAGGGCGCAGTATGCGGTGGATGGACCCGGTCTTTCTGGCCAAGTACGACGAGCAGACGAACAACGTAGCCCTGCTCGAGCCATACGACACAGACAAGTTCTTCTTCGAAGACGAGCTCGAGTCGATCGAGACCGAGCTTGCCGAAGCCCTGTCAGAATTGGAGCACGCATGATCAGCAAGACGGTAGGGTCGGCTGCTGAGGCGGTGTCCTGTATCCATGGTGACGCCGTGGTCATGATCGGTGGTTTTGGTGAGGTGGGTAGCCCGATCGAGCTCATTCATGCATTGATCGACCAGGGTACCCGGAACCTGACCGCGATCAATAACAATACCGGCAACGGAGAGGTCGGACTGGCGGCGCTGATCGGAAACGGTCAGGTCCGCAAGATGATCTGTTCGTATCCGCGCTCGAGCCATTCGAAGCTTTTTCCCGAGCTGTACCGGGCGGGGAAGATTGAGCTGGAGATCGTTCCTCAGGGCACCCTGGCTGAGCGAATTCGCGCCGGTGGCGCAGGTATTCCCGCCTTCTACACTCCGAGCTCGGTTGGAACACCTCTCGCACAGGGCAAGGAGGTGCGCGAGTTCGACGGTCGACCCTATGTCTTGGAGCGCTGGCTCAAGGCGGATTTTGCCTTGGTGAAGTGTGAGACAGCCGATCGCATGGGTAATCTGACCTACAACAAGACGGCCAGGAACTTCAGCCCTCTGATGTGTATGGCGGCCACAACGACGATTGTTCAGGCACGTCGGATCGTAGATACAGGCGAGATCGACCCAGAGCATGTGATAACACCCGGAATATTCGTCGACCGAATCCTCGAGGTAGGTGAGCCTGTGGTGGAGTCACGGCTCATAGCGGAAGGAAGGTGCTACCCATGAGCGTGGACGGAGGCGTTTCCGTGGGCTGGAGCCGTGAGCAGATGGCAGCACGAGCTGCCGAAGACATCCCGGACGGCTCGTATGTGAATCTCGGGATCGGAATTCCGGAATTGGTGGCGAAGTTTGTGCCGGCGGGTCGAGAGTTCATCTACCACACCGAAAACGGACTCTTGGGTATGGGGCCACCGCCGGCTCCCGGTACAGAGGATCCGGAGCTGATCAATGCCGGGAAGAAGGCGGTGACGACCGTTCCCGGGGCCTGTTTCTTCCACCATGCCGACAGCTTCGCGATGATCCGTGGCGGGCATATCGACGTCTGTGTCCTCGGTGCGATGCAAGTCGCCGTCAACGGTGATCTGGCCAACTGGTCGACTGGAGCTCCCGACGCGATCCCTGCCGTCGGCGGAGCCATGGATCTGGTTGCAGGCGTCGAGACCATATTCGTGATAACCAAGCACGTCACCAAGACCGGCGAACCCAAGCTGGTCGAGTGTTGCACCTATCCAGTGACCGGGAGGGGAGTGGTCTCGCGGATCTACACGGATTTGGCGGTGATTGACGTTACGCCCACCGGGTTCTCTCTTGTCGAGTTGGCTCCGGGTGTGAGCCTGGAGGAGGTACGCCAAAAGACGGGCGCACCTGTTCAGGCTCCTGACTGAGGAGATTGTCATGAGTAACCGTAGCGCTGAAATCTTTCGTGAGGCCCAGCAAGTATTGGCTGGCGGAGTCAGTCGGAACACTTTGCTGCGCTCTCCCTATCCCTACTACGTCGAAAGCGGCAGCGGCTGTCGGGTGACCGATATCGATGGTGTGGAGAGAATCGATTTCGCCAACAACATGGCTGCGTTGATCCATGGCCATGCCTTTCCGCCCATTGTCGAGGCACTGACGGCTCAGTTGAAGCGTGGTACGGCCTTCACTCTCGCAACTGAGATCGAGGTCGAGTTTGCCAAGCTCCTGTGTAGTCGGTCACCGAGCTTCGAAAAGGTGCGGTTTATGAACTCCGGCACCGAGGCCATCATGGCTGGGTTGAAAGCAGCCCGCGCCTTCACGGGGCGGTCGAGATTCGCCAAGGTTGAAGGTACCTATCATGGCTCCTACGACTACGCCGAGGTCAGCCAGGCGCCTGCACCTCATGCGTGGGGACCGGCAGAACGACCGGCCTCCGTACCGTTGGCAGCTGGAACCCCAGCCGCTGTTCTCTCGGACGTGATCATCATTCCGTTCAACGACCGCAAGGCGGCGATCGCGACTCTCGACGAATATCGCGATGAGATCGCCTGCGTGCTGCTGGATCCCATGCCGCATCGTCTCGGTCTGGTGCCGGTTACACACGAATTCATTCAGGCGATACGAGATTGGACCTGGGAGAACAATGCTCTGATGTTCGCCGACGAGGTGATTACATTTCGCACCGAGACGGCGGGTATGCAGGCTCGATACGATGTTCTACCCGACCTGACTGCGATGGGGAAGATTATCGGTGGCGGTTTCCCGGTGGGTGCGTTGGCTGGAAGAGATCAGGTGATGGCGGTGTTTTCCTCGGCGGAGGGCGAGGCGCCAAAGCTGCCACATTCGGGAACCTTTTCGGCGAATCCGATCACCATGACCGCCGGCGCGATGGCCGTCGAGCATTTCGACGACCGGGCAGTGGAGCGCCTCAACCGTCTCGGCCATCTGGCGCGGAATCAGATCCAAGAAGCGATCGAGATTGCAGACGTACCGAGTTGTGTCACCGGCGCCGGATCGCTATTTCGAGTTCATATGCGCGCCGAGCCACCGAGGGACTACCGTTCGGGTTTTCCGACAGCCGAGGAAAAGGAAGCGCTTCGACGATTCATCGACGGACTCTACGACGAAGGTATCGTGATGATCCATACTGGGACCGGTGCCCTGTCGACCCCGATGACGCAGGCCGAGGTCGACCGACTGGCGGAGGCCGTGCTTCACAGCTTGCAGAAGGTCAGATCTTCACAGCTGAGCCCAACATCCTAGGAACTCACTGGGCTTCTTCGTCTGCTCGATGATCGTAATCGAAACCGACCGACTGAGTCTGCGGCATCTGACCGAGAACGATGCAGAGTTTGTGCTCGAGCTACTGAACGAGCCATCCTTCTTGCACCATATCGGTGACCGCGGGGTGAGAACTTTAGAGGCCGCTCGGCGCTATATTCTCGAGGTCCCAATTGCGAGCTACGAGGAGAATGGGTTCGGCCTCTATCTGGTCGAGCTCGACTCGACCGGTGAGCCCCTCGGCATCTGTGGCCTGGTGAACCGTGAGGGCTTGGAGGGTGTCGACATCGGCTTTGCCTTCTTACCAGCCTTCTGGTCACAGGGGTATGCGTATGAGTCGGCATCTGCACTGCTGGCCTACGCCCGGGATACGCTCGGGCTCCAGCGAGTCGTCGCGATCGTGTCTTCCGGCAACGACAGCTCCTCCCGGCTGTTGAAGAAACTGGGTCTCGAATTCGAGACCATGGTCCGGCTGGCAGACGATAGCCCCGAGCTCAGTCTGTTCTCGATCGACTTCTAGCTTCGCTCGCGATCTGTTCTGATTCGTCGTCCGAATCAGCCTGCTTGAGAAACTTCGCCAGATCCTCGTCCGAAGTGTGGATGTGAGTCATCAGCCACTGCTCCAAGGCTTCGACTGCCACGGCAGGGTCGTCATTGTCATTCTCGATGCCCTGACGCAGGGAGGTGAGTTGATCGATCAATTGATCGTGCTCCTGTTGATGGGCTTCGAAGGCGGGATAGGCGTGCAGCCGCATCAACAGCTGCTCGGCCAGAAAGTGGGCGTTTGTGAAGTCCTCCAACTCGTTTATTAGCTCGCTGGCCGCTTCGCGATCCCCGGCCAGAAGCGTCTTCTGTAGCGATCGAACGATCTGCATCTCGACCGCGTGCTCACGGTCCATTCCGGCGACACCTTCGAGGCCATGTTCGGCGAGTTTTTTCGAGCTCATGATCGACTCCTAGAGTTACAGGTTCCGGCGATCGATTCTACCCAATCGGAGACCACGGTCCTGTAGACTGAATGGGCCCGGAGCCGCAATGAGAGCATGGATCGGCAAATCGGTGATTGCTGTCGGTGTGATTCACCTGCTCTTTGGTCTTGTGTTCATGCACTCCGTCCTTGCCGTGCTCTGGAGTGAAGGCCTGTTCAATACCGTCAATGGTGAGCCGCCGCGCGAGATGGTCTTCTGGTTTTTCGTGGCGGGATTCCTGTTACTGATCGTCGGTGGGCTGGTCGATCGGCTCGAGACCAGCGGTCTCGGCCTACCGAAATTTCTGTCTTGGTCGTTTCTCGCCCTGGTGATTGTCGGCATCATCGTCATGCCGATCTCGGGTATCTGGCTGCTTGTGCCACCGCTGATCGGTATGTTTCGACGGCCGGGAGCACCGACATCCTCGACCACAATCGCTAACTCGCCTTAGTGGATCACAGACCCCAGCGAACACAGGCGTCGCATCAGCTTCGGTTTTCCGATCGGTCTAGGCTGTGCCGGGACTGCGCCTCGGGCGATTCTGAACTCGGCCCGCCCTCAATCGCCTATCGCGTACTACCGATGACTGACGATTGTGGTCCGAGGTCTCCAGTCTCGAG
>CAJHZD010000065.1_pt1 | contig 28177 bp, 16 predicted proteins | sample 9198941 | NCBI WGS metagenome assembly CAJHZD01 (sample SAMEA7708371, study PRJEB35096) | sediment metagenome | biome: marine neritic benthic zone biome [ENVO:01000025]; feature: sediment [ENVO:00002007]; material: shallow marine sediment [ENVO:03000034] sea grass bed [ENVO_01000059] ...
GGCGATCCCGACTTCCTGATGACGAACAATGGGGGGCCGGCCCGACTGCTGCTGAACGAGGTCGGGCAACAGGCCTCTTGGTTGGGTGTGAGAATGGTCGACCCCGATCTGAAGCGAGATGTCCAAGGGGTTCGACTCGTGGTGAGTCGAGAAGACCTGGCCCCTCTTCACAGAAGAGTGAGTACGGACGGAAGCTACGCTTCGGCCAACGATCCCCGAATCACGATCGGTCTGGGCGATGTCTCGAGCCTTCCCAGCGTCGAGACAACTTGGCCGTCCGGTGCGCGTCAGAAGTGGAAGGACCTGCCATTGAACAAGTACGTGATCTTGATTCGGACTACCAGCTGAGCTGTCAGGTGATGTGGATCGTCGCGATCGGCTCCGCCAAAGTAGTAAAACGTGCCGCCACGATCAGTTTGGCGAGCTGGTTCGGGCTAGCAGCCGTGATGCCTGTCACGGCGGTCGAGCTGATGCCGTTGCCGAAACCGGCGGTCGACAATCTGGAACAACCGATTCAAGAGCAGCTGCAGAGCCAGCGAGACAAGCTCGAAAGACTGATGGCGGAAGGATCAGCGAATCAGGCCGAACAGGGTCAAGCCTACGGCAATCTATGTCAATACTACTTCGTGTACGAGCTATTCGAGGTTGCCGAAATCTGTTTTCTCAATGCGACTCGGCTAGCTCCTGGGGACTTTCGTTGGCACTACTACCTCGGGGCGATCTATCGCGCTCTGGGTGACAGCGATCGCGCCAGAGAGAGTCTTGTGGCTGCTTTGGCGATCGTGCCCGACAGCGTGCCGGCTCTCCTCAGGCTTGGCCGAATCGACCTCGACTCGAATCGGCTAGCTGATGCGAAGCGCGAGTACCAACGGGCGTTGGCGCTGGCACCACAGAGTGCGGCGGCCCACGACGGTCTAGGTCGTATTGCCTATCAGGAGAAGGACTACGACTCGGCGATCGAACACTTGAGTCGCGCTCTTGAGTTCCAACCCAGCGCCAGCTCGATTCATCATCTGCTTGGTATGGCCTATCGAGAACAGGGAGATCGCGAACAAGCTCGATATCACCTGCAACAGAATCAGTATGGATTCGTGACATTCCGAGATCCCTTGGTCTACGGGCTAGCAGAACGTGTGGCGGGTGCGAGCTTCCACATCGAAATGGCAAACAAGGCGGTGAGCCATCACAATTTGCCGGAGGCCGTGGCTGAGTACCGCAAGGCTCTGTCGATCGACCCTGACGATCCATCGACCTATTACAACCTCGCCGTAGTGCTCGATCGGATGGGATCTCGGGCCGAGGCAATCGAGGCACTGCAACAAGCTGTAGCCCTGAAACCCGAATACCGAGACGCCAGTTTCAATCTCGGAGTCGCTCTGGCCGACGAGGGGCGGATCGCCGAGGCGTCGAGATACTTCGAGCAGGCTTACGTCATCGATTCACAGGACCAGGAGTCTCATCTAGAGTGGGCTGTGACGCTTTATCAGCTGGACCAGACAGACCGTGCCGAGGCGGAACTGAGGTCGATTCTGGAGGCCGACTCGGAGAACTCGAGAGCCCGTCTTTACCTGGGGGCCGTGCTGGCGCAAAGGGGCCGAGTGAGCCTGGCTACGAGCGAGCTCGAGAGGGTGCTAGAGCTGTCTAACAACAGCGAAGAGCGCGCCCAGGCCTATCTCTTGATGGGTGTCGAATCAGAGAAAGTCGGTCGGGACGAGGAAGCGGTGGCCCAGTTTCGGGAAGCTTTGGCAGCCGATCCAGATCTATTGTCTGTGCGGAGTCGCCTGGGTTCGGCACTGGCCAGACTCGGCCGATTCGACGAAGCCGCTCGCCAGTTCGAAGCGGCGGTCGATGCCCAGCCCCAGAACGAGAACCTCAGATTCGGGTATGCCATGACGCTTTTGCTGGGAGAACGGTATAGCCAGGCCGTTGTGGCGCTAGACCGGGGGCTCGCGACTCAGGCAGGCAGCGTCGCATTGAAGCACCTGCTGGCTCGTCTCTTGGCCACCAGTCCGGATGATTCGGTTCGGGATGGTGCCCGGGCGCTGCAACTGGCGCAGGAGGTGATGGCCTCAAAGGCTTCCCCGGATCATGCGGAAACGGTGGCGATGGCCCTGGCCGAGTTGGGCAGGTTTGACGAGGCCGCGGAGCGGCAGCGTCAGATACTTACGGTTCTCGAGTCACAAGACAGCTCCGAGCGAGCCGCCAGTGCCCGCAAACGCCTGGCACGCTACGAAGATCGACAGCCCTGTCGCGCCCCCTGGCTCGGTGGTTAGCTGCCTTGACGGAGCTTCTCTAGATTCTGCGCCGCAACGGCGTCGTCTGGGTTAAGCGTGAGGAGTCGCTCCAGGAGATCTTGAGCCTCCTGATTCTTATTGAGCTGCATTTTCAAGACGGCTAGATCGTTGAGAGCGGCCGTGTGTTCTGGCGCCAGCTCGAGCGCCTTGGTCAGATCACTCTCGGCGGACGCCAGGTCCTCTTGTGCCATTTCGACGACCGCTTTTTGGTAGTAGACATCTGCGTTGAACGGATAGTCCTCGGTGAGACCTTCTGCGACGGCCTCCGCTTCTGGCAAGCGGCCAAGCAGGAGCAATATTCTGGTCTCGACGAAGGCGGGTCTCGGGTCGTCGGGCGAAGCCAGCATGGTCTCCTGTTGGACCAGACTTAGAGCCTCCGACAAAGACTGCTTTTCGGCAAGCTCCAACGCTTTTAGTAGTTGTTGACCGGTCGGATCGTCTGGATTAACCGCGAAATTGAAGCCGACCCGTAGTTGAGACTCGCTTTCGGCTAACTCTTGTGCCCGGGACATGGTCGTTGCTGCCGCCTGATCTCTACCCAGCGCCGTCTGCGCTCGACTCAGCTCTTCCCAGCGGGTCTGATTCGAGGGATCGATCTTGACCGCCAATTGGAGATAGGGAATCGCCTGCTCATGTTGGTTCTTTCTTGCCATCAAGCGGCCGTATTCGAACGCGAACGATCCCGCGAGCTCTGGTGGAAGACCGGCGGAATCGTCCCCTTCGGTTTCCAACGCCAGATCGGCAAAGGGTCTCGAGACGACCAAGGCTCCATCGATATCTCCGCTATCCTCGAAGGCCTGGCTCATCAGTCGCGCAATGAAGGGGTCCTGCCGGTCCTGGCCCTCCAAGAGCTCTAGGGCTTCCTCGGGTCGACCAATTCCGAGCTGCGCTTGCGCCATGACTCGGCGGACATCCTGTTCGAGATCTTCAGGAGCGTCTTCGATCAGAGGTTTGAGAAGGGCCAGAGCGCCCCATGGATCGTCCGTCAGCAGTAGCGTGCGCGCCCAGAGTAGCCGTACGAGTGGATTGTCTTGATCGAGGTCGGAGAGGTAGGCCTCGGCTTCGGGAGCCCGTTCCAGCTCTACCGCACACATAGCGGCTCCGATTCTCGCTTGAGTGTCTTGCGGATGGGTGTCCACCCAGGGTCGCAACAGAATAAAGGCTCGGAAGAAGTGTCCCTGTTGGATTCTCAGCAGACCGAGCTCGCGAGTTGCCGGAGACACGGTGCCCGCTGACTCGACGGAGCGGCGTAGATAGTTGCCTGCCTCGTCCAGTCTTCCGAGCATGAATGCCGCCCGTCCGGCGTTGTACAACACACCGGGGTTAGCGCCTTCGGCCTGAGCCATGGGAGTCAGTAGCTCGAGACCCTTTTCGGGTTGGCCGGCCTCGACATACAGAGCTCCCAGTGTCGCAATCACCGGTTCAGAATCGCGGCCCGCCTGGACCATCGCCTCGAGATCGGTGATGGCTTGGTCCATCTGCCCTTGCGCGGCCTTGTTGACCGCGGCAGTGATGGCGCGCATTGCGTCGTCGTCGATCGCGTCCTGGGCGCCAGCTGGCAATCCCAATATGAAGCAGAGGCCGAATGTCGAGAGAAAAGTTTTCTTGGTGATCATGATGGTCGCCCTAGTGATGATTGTCGGCTTTTGGTTTCGTTTGGATCGTTGCAAGGTCGAATCGCGTCACAGCAACTTCGATTAGCTCTGGACTACCCTCTACGATCTTGTACACACGATCCAGCTGGACTGATTCGAATGTCTGTGTTGCGCCGCTGCCGGGCCAGGTCACTCTGATCCATGAGACCTCGTCAGCGTTCCCCAAACCGATCTCCTGCTGGAGACTCGAAGCACCAAACGAACCACCAGAACCGACCAGGGAATGGACCGAGCGCGATCTCTCGCCCTCGCGAATGCGGACCTCGATCCTACCACCGATCGCCGAGCGATTCGCCTTGGTTCCCTGGAGCCGCAGCGTGATCCAGTGGTTGGGAGTCCCGGGGTTGACATATAGAGCGTTGGCAAAAATATCAAACGGATAGGCGCCTCCGAGTTGGTGAAGGATGTCCTGATCACCGTCGTTGTCGAGGTCGGCGAAGGCCACGCCGTGGCCCTTTTGGATGTGCCCGAACCCCATGGGCATGGTGACATCGACGAACTGTTTTCCACCATCGTTCCGGTAGACAGAGTTGGGCATCAAAGATTCGTAGTCCGGAACGCCGGTACTCAAAAACAGGTCGAGCCAACCATCGCTGTTGAAATCACCGTAGTTGGCTCCCATCGGCAATATTGGTTGGGTCAAGCCTACATCCCGCGAGATTTCCTGGAAACCGCTCCCGGTATTTCGAAACAGCAGCGGATGACCGCCCATCGTCTGTTCTCCTAGATAGGAGCGAAATACAGTTTCCATATCGGCGCTGTAGTCGGCGACCAACAGATCCAGCCAGCCGTCATTGTCATAGTCGAAGAACCAGGACGGGAAACTTCGACCCGAAGGCTCGGTGACACCGAGATCTTCTGCGATGTCTACGAACGTGCCATCACCCTGGTTGCGATACAGCCGATTGGGACCGATATTCGAGACAAAGAGATCGACATCTCCGTCGTTGTCGATGTCTCCCCAGACCACCGCCTTGGCGTAACGCTGATTCGTAACGCCGGCCGGTCTCGCGACGTCGGTAAACGTGCCGTCACCATTGTTCCGGAAGAGCTGACTCGGGTAGCTGGTTCCGATTTCCCTGAGAAACTCCTCCGAGGTATACACAGCCGTTCCTTCGGATTCGTTGCCCACATAGAGGTCGAGGTCGCCGTCGTTGTCGTAATCGCCCCAGGCGCCCGTCTGCGTCGGATAGGAGGGATATGCGAGTCCTGCCGCGGCGGTTACATCCACAAAGACGCCGCCGTCTGCGCCGATCTGGTTTCTGAGCAGGGAATTACGGACTCTCCCATCTCGGCCCCACCAGCCGCCCCGAAGAATCAGCAGGTCGAGTCGCCCGTCGTTGTCGTAGTCGGCATGGATGGCGTTGAGGCCTCCCAATTGACCATCGAGGCCCCACATCTCGGTCACATCCTCGAACCCTTCTGCGCCGAGGTTTCGGAACGCTTTCATCACCCCGCAGGGGTCGGATGTGGTGGTGACGATGTCGAGAAGCCCATCGCCGTCGAAATCGTCGGTGACAGCCCCACCCGACAGATCGACGGAGTCGAGTCCCAGTACTGGTGCCAGATTCAGCCAGCGGCGGCTGTCGATGGTGAGATCAAACTCCTCTGGGAGCCTGAGATTCTCGGGAACCCCAGCGGGATAGTCGCCCGTAATCATCCGGCTGATGTTGAGCAACCAGCGAGACTGTCGATCGTCCGGGTCGGCTGTAGCCAGTTTTTCGAAAAGGTTGCCGCTCGCCCGAGCCTGCTCTGGTCTTTGATAAACCGCATCCTTTGCGACTGGCAGAATGCAGCTGGCGCTGTTGTGCATCTCCAGGCAGTTGACGTCTTCTGCTGCTTGCAGGTGGGCCAGAGCTCTCAAGCTGGTCAGTGTGCGCAGCAAATCGACTGACTCTGCATCACTGGTTTGCTCGAGAAAGCCCTCGCCGGTTCTCAGAAGCGGGATGGCCTCGATCGGGCGACCGACCCGCATCAGCTGCCATCCGTAAGAGCCGAGTCGAGCCGCCGCCGGCTTAGGATCCGGTGGCAAATCCTCGGCCCGCTTCCGAGCCCGATCAAGATCGCCGACTCCGTAGTACGGATTGTCGCCCCCGGTCAGTCTCTTGCAGAAGGCTTCGAACTCCTGCCGAGTATCGTCCGTCGATGGGAACTGGTCTGCGTCGAGCACGGGAGGAATGCCGACAGCTAGAATGAGAAGTGACAGCCACAGCGATCGACACGGCATAGTTGTAATAGTATCGCTGGTCGCCCGGCTGCGCTGGACTGGAAAGGTACTGGAACAAGCCCATAGGACATGACGATGACACTCTCGGCCCCAAGAATGGATGGACTCCGATCTGTTCGAGCTGTCTCGATTGTGATTCTGGTTTCAGTTTGGCTGCCGATATCATCGGCCACGTCTCGAGCACAGACCCGTGACCCAGGTGAGCTTTTGCGTCAGGGCAATGAGCTCATCGATCTGGGGCGATACGAGGAGGCGGAGCAGACCCTCTCAGAGCTGGTAGAGCTTGATCCGCAGGCGGCTCTGGGGTTTGCAGATCTCGGCCGCGCACAGGCGTTGAATCGGAGATGGCTCCGGGCGGAGAAATCTCTGAGAACGGCGCAGGGTCTAGGTCAAGACGATTTGCGCACGCTGATCTATCTTGGCTCGGCGCTCTGGGAGAATACGAAGTTTGAAGAGTCCGAAGCGATCTACATCGAGGCCGTCGAGCGTTTCCCAGGCTCACCGCTTCCCAAGTACCAGCTCGGCAGACTCTGGCTGTGGCAGGGTCGCTACGACGAATCAGTACCCTATTTGAGGCAGAGTGCCGCTCGCAATCCGGCGCCGGACGTGATGCTCGATCTTGCCGAAGCGCTGCGAGGCGCCGGCGAGGTCGACGAGGCGATCGTCGCATACCAACAAGTCGTCAGGAACGCGCCGGACATGATGAAAGCTCACTACGGACTTGCTCTGCTTCTGCAGCAGAAGGGCGAGAGCGAACAGGCCAAGCGTCATCTGGACGCCTACTATGAGCTGTACAAGCAAGATCAGGCGGCAGCCAGGTCGAGTGAGCTCGAAAAGGGAGAGATCGATCGAGGACGAGATCTCATTCGCCGAGATCGGATCCCCGAGGCGATCGATCATCTGAGCTCACTGCCGCCGACGATCGAATCTCTTACGGCACTGGCGGATGCCTATGCTATGGCAAAGCAACCCGAACGGGCGATCGAGTCTTTGGAACGAGCGGTGATCATGGACCCGGGTAACGCCGAACTGAGACGTAGACTCACCGAAGCGAGGCTGGCGGCAGAAAGCAAGGGCGGCTGAAGTGATTCTTCTTCGCACCAACGGACCTGCCGTGCTACTTGTTCTTGCATTTTCAGCCTGCATCGGCTTGGCACAGGCATCTCGTGCTCAGACCGCATCCTCTCGCTGCGAGACCTTTGCGTTTCGAGAAGTTGCTCAGGACATCGGAGTAGCGTTTGTCCATGATCGAGGCGCCACCGAGAACCGCCATAATCCGGAAACCATGGGATCTGGCCTCGCATGGCTCGACTACGACCAGGACGGCTGGTGGGACCTTTACGCGATCCAGTCCGGTCCGTTTCCCCCGGATGGCAGCGAGACTGCTTCCAATCGGCTGTACCGCAACCTCGAGGGAGTGGCGTTCGAAGACGTTACGACCCATTCGAGATCGGGAGAGAAGTCCTACGGTCAAGGAGTCGTGGCTGCGGATTACGACGGAGATGGCGACGTAGATCTGTACCTGACCAACTACGGGCCCGACACCCTGTTGCGCAACCGGGGGGACGGCACCTACGAGGATCACACCGAGCAGGCTGGTCTTGGCCTAGACGGGTGGAGCTCGTCCGGCGCCTTCGCCGACGCCGACAGAGACGGTGACCTCGATCTGTTTGTCACGAGATATGTCGTGCATGACGCAGAGAACGAACCCTTCTGCGCCCATCCTGAGACCGGCGAGCGCGACTATTGTGATCCTGGTGTTTTCGAGAGTATCGACGATCGCTTCTATCGGAATATCGATGGAACCCGTTTCGAAGACTCCACCGACCAGGCAGGGTTCGCGACCTCCGTCGGAAAAGGTCTCGGTGTGCTCTTTGTCGATCTGAATGCCGATCTCTGGCCCGATCTATACGTCGCCAATGACATGACCATCAACTTTCTTTTCGTCAACAAGAAGGACGGCAGCTTCGAGGACTACTCACTTCTGTCGGGAAGCGCGGTAAGTCGAGAGGGGTCCTTGGAGGCGGGGATGGGTGTGGCTGTGGGCGATGTCGATGGAGATGGTGATGCCGATCTTACCGTCACGAACTACGATGTGCAGACGAACACGCTCTACTTGAACCAAGGAGAGCTTCAATTCGAAGACGTTTCCGCCCTCAGCGGATTTGGCCTACCTTCCTTCAACATGGTTGGTTTTGGGACGGCGCTGGCCGATTTCGATTCCGATGGTCATCTCGATGCCTTTGTGACCAACGGGCATACGACCGAGAAGCCCTTCCGTGACAACGTGACCTACGATCAACCCGATATATTGCTTCTCGGAGACGGCAGCGGGCGTTTCGTTGCCGCCTGTCCAGTTGCCGATCAGAAGGCCAATGTCGGCAGAGGCCTCGCGGTGGCCGACTTCGACAATGACGGAGACGCCGACATAGCGGTCCAACGAAGTGGCCGCAGGATGTCCCTGCTTCAAAACCAAGCGGACTCGACGTCATGGCTCGGTGTTCGGCTGTCGAGCCGAAGCTCGGGTAGCGAGGGAATCGGAGCCGTGGTTCGCCTGAGGACCGACTCCCAAACTCAGACACGCTGGATCAATGCGGGGGACAGTTATCAATCATCGTCCGACAGACGAGCCCTGTTCGCCTTCGACCCTCGAGACAAGCCGCTCGAAGTCGAGGTCTTGTGGCAATCGGGGATTCGCCAGATCATCGGCTCGCCGACTGCCAATCGGCATCTTGTCCTCACCGAGCCCAACCGGCCGGACTGAGCCAGGCTATCCCCGAGCCGCGAGTGCTTGCAGTTGCGGGTTGGCCGGCCAACGCTCGAGCCCGTCTTTGAGCAAAACAGCCGCTTCCTGGTCTTTGGAGATCGATCTAAGAGTCGTTACCGCCTCGCCATAAGCGGGTGGGATGGGGTTGGCCGCTATCATCTCCTGTATCGATCGCAGCGCATCTTCCGGGCGGCCCAGAATGTTGTAGAGCAGGGCCAGGCGGGAGTACGCAGCGATTTCCGAGGGAAACAATTCGATCTCACGCTGAAAGGCTTCGACGGCCTTCTCGCCCTGTCCGAGCCGGACGTAGGCGCTACCACGAAGAAAAAAGAGACCTCGTAGCTGTCGGGGATCGGCCTCTTGTCGCGCAAGTTCTTCGATCTCGAGAGTCTGCCGGATGACCTCGTCCAGTCTGTTCTGAAGAAAGCTCAGCTCTGCCTGAGAGATCAGGGGAGCGATGCGGGTGCCTCGAGTTTGGATCGCCCGCTCGACATACTGCTCGGCGGCTTCCAGATCACCTTGGCGTATCGCGATCTGGGCCAATAAATCGTGAGAGAGCTCATGGGCATCGGCCGCGATCTCGGCAAATTCACGAGCCTCTTCGAGTCGATTGAGCCGAAGAAGCGCACCAGCCAACTCGGTCGCGAAGTGCGGCGAGCCACCGGAGACGTCGAATCCGGTCTCGAACGCTTTCAAGGCCTCCTCGATTCGGCCCATCGCCATGAGTGATTGCCCCAGGTGCTCCCAGGCGTCGATCAGCCTTGGCTGCTCCGCCAAGACTCTCTCGAAACCGTCGACTGCTTTCAGGTAGCGGCCTTCGGAGAAGTCGTCGACCGCTTGCTTCATGGCATCGAGGGTATGGAGTTGCGACTTGGGATCGGGCAGAGGACCTTCCGCAACGCCCCCGACACTCCCCAAGTAGCCGAGCGCTGCGAGCCTGTCCCGAGTCTCGGAGTCGACCTCGGAGGGACCCAGGAAAGCGGCGTCGTAGTCTTTGAGCTCCTGTCTCAGCCTGCCAAAGATTCTGCGGTCCTCCAACAGGATGTTGTCTTGCTCGAGCGGATCGGTCTCGAGATTGTAGAGCTCGGGATCGGGGCCCTCGATGTAGTGGTAGGGATAGTCGATCAGCGATCTCAGGTCACTCCATCCGAAGTGGAGGGTCGGGAAGTAGGTCTCTGCATAGATCGACGAGCTCACTTCCGAAGCCTCGGACCCTTCGCGAACCAAAGATCGGCCCGGTAAAGAGGTCGATACATCAGCTCCGATCAGGTCGAGAACGGTGGGAAAGATATCGATGAGTTGGCCCGGGCTCGAGATCGTTGAACCGGCTCTATTGTTGCCGGGTAGCTTGATGATCAGCGGAACTTGAAGGGCCTCGCGATAGAGCAGCAGGCCGTGCTCATAGTCGTCGTGGTCGTTGAGACCCTCTCCGTGATCGGAAGTCAGGATGATAAGAGCGTCGTCGTAGATACCCAGCTTCTCGATCTCGTCGAAGAGTGTTCCCACCACTGTATCCGCCAGGGCCACTTCACCGTCGTAGGGCGACGAGTAGCGAGAGGCGAAAGGCTCGGGTGGATTGTGGGGCGTGTGTGGCTCGTAGATATGAAAGAAGAAGAAAAACGGTTTCGTGGCCACCGATCTCAGCCACGATCGAGCCGATTCGAACGTGTCGATTCCGGATCGCTGAACCTCACCCAGGATCGCCTGGCTGCGAAACTTGACGCCGTCTTCATAAAAATCGAAACCTTCGCCGAGTCCAGTCGTGGCTCGGAGCACATAGGTCGATATCGCTGCTCCGGTCGCGTAGTCCCGCTGCTTCAAGATCTTGGGAAGGTAGGCCAGATCGGAAGTATCGAGCCGATACCCGGAGTTGTCTCGGACGCCATGCTCGGGAGGCTGCAGCCCGGTCAAGATCGAGGCGTGTGAAGGGAGGGTCAGAGGGTATGGGCTGTAAATGCGCTCGAACAGAATCGAATCATTCCGGAAACGGTCGATGTTTGGTGTGTCGACGGCCGCATATCCATATGCTGGAAGACGATCCGATCGAAGGGTGTCGATCGAGATCAGGATGATCGGAGGTTTGCCGTCAGGCCTGCTTTGGGGGGAATCGCTCTGGGACTTGCTGGTGGAGGTGGCCTGCGAGAGTTTCTGCTGGTCTGTCGTTGCCGGTTTCGAAACAGCTGCGTCATCTGGCCCTGAGCTCTCTTTGCCACTGCAGGCCGCAACTCCGATAAGCAGGACGGCTGCAATCAGAGCTCGATTCATTGCAGCTACAACACCACCTTGGCGACGAATCGTTGTGTCGCTCACTCTCGGCCCTGCCTCTATCTGAGTCTCTGTGAGTCGCTTCGAAGCGAGTCGGTTGCTACTCGAGATACTTGAGGAATTCCTTGGCCTCATCGACGCGGGGTCCCTCGCTCTCGAGCTCCAGGAGTCTGCGGAAATCCGCCGCGGCCAGGTCGTTTTTGCCCTGCGCAATCAGCACCAGACCACGGTAGTAGTAGACCATGGGTTCGTCTGGATACAGTACGGCGGCCTCTTCGAACTCCAGCAGGGCTGAGTCCAAGTTGCCACTGTTGTAGAGGTCGATGCCGACATTGAGATAGGCATCTGCAGGAAGCTCCTCGCCCTCGGGAAGCCGCGCCATGAACTCCTGGGCTTCGGTCTCCCGGTCAGAGCTGATCAACAGATTGCTCAGAAGTTTCAGACCGGTGACGTTGTCCGGCTCGAGCTCGAGAACTTTTCTAAGGACCACCTCGGTTTCAGCCATGTTCTCTTCGAGATAGTAGGTTCGGGCAATGGTGAGATAGACATAGGCGTGGCTTTCGGGGTCGAGCGTCTCGAGTGCCGCTTCATACTCGACGCGAGCCTCGGTGGTCTTGCCCTCCTCCAGAAAAGCATTGCCTGCCTCGATGTGGGCCACGGCGGGGTTAGCCTGCCCCAGCATCTCGGGTGTGATCTTGCGCAGGGTTATGTTGATCGGCGTTTTGCCTCGGTCGATCTGTTTTAGCGGAATCTCGACTTCGGCTGGCACATAGCCTTCCATCTCCACCAGGACGAGCCAGGTTCCGCTGATCAAGCCCAGGTAGGCCCACTCGCCCTTGTCATTGGTGGCGAACGGCTCTGGTCCATCTTCTCCGATTCTCAGGGTGACGATTGCACCGGCAATGGGTTGCCCTGCCTCGTCTACGACCTTGCCTCGCATGCGGGCCTTGTTTTGGGCAATCGCCGGTAGCACGCAAATCAGGAGTGCTGCGAAAAAAAGGCGAATCGTTTTGTGCTGCATGGCGTTCCTCGCAGAGTCTGTTTCTTGTTGGGTTCAGCTGCGTACGGGCGAAAAGACTTTAACAGCTTGCGCCATTGCCTGCCAATTACGAGACAATTGCAGCAGTAGCTGGTGAGCTCGGAGCTGCGGTGCTAGGATGCGGTCGTTCTTGGGCTGGCAAGGGCCTTCGCCAGCGATGAGAACCCACCCATGGCGCCCAGAATACGGTCTGATCTGAGCGATCCAAAGCTTGAGAGTCAATTGTGAAGCAGACAACCAGTATCGTCCTCCTGGGTCTACTGCTGGGAATTTCGTGTACGAGCGAACCCGTCGAACAGAAGATCGACTCATCCGGTGCTCCGGTGATCCTGATCTCGATCGATACGCTACGCTCCGACCGTCTCCCAGCCTATGGGTACAGCGGCGTACAGACTCCTGCGATCGATGCTCTCGTTGGCGATTCCATCCTGTTTGAGCGAGCCTACAGTCAATACCCGCTGACGCTGCCTTCACACCTGTCAGTACTCACCGGTCTCTACCCGGATCGCCATGCGGTGCGTGACAACCTAGGCTATCCCTTTGACAGCTCACGGTTCCCCTTCTTGACTACCTTCTTCAAGAAGCAGGGGTATGCGACCGGTGCCGCCGTGTCGGCCTATGTGCTGCGAAGCGAGACAGGTATCGGCACCGACTTCGACTTCTTCGATGGCGATATCTTCTTCCGTGAGTGGGTCCCGGGTGGAGCGCTGTCACGGCGGGGCCCCGAGACCTTGAAAGCCACCTTGCCCTGGCTGAGGTCTGTGGCAAAACAACCCTTCTTCCTCTTTTTTCATATCTACGAACCGCACACGCCGTTCGAGGCTCCCGAACCCTTCTCGTCGATGTTTCCGCTTCCCTACGATGCCGAGATCGCCGCTGCTGACGCGGTAATCGGAGACCTCATCGATGAGCTCGAGGCGCTTGGCGTCTATGACAATTCGATCATCATTTTGATGTCCGACCATGGAGAGGGTCTTGGCGACCATGGAGAGACCGAGCATGGCGTGCTCTTGTATCGCGAATCGATCCAGGTGCCTCTCATCGTCAAGATGCCGGGTCAGCGCAACGGCGGCACCCGGGTGTCTACTCCGGCTCAGTTGGTCGATATCTTTCCGACAATCTTGGACCTACTCGGTCAAGACCCGCTCGAAGAGCTGCCCGGTCTGTCGCTTCTCGCCCTGGACGAGAGTCTCGACAGTCGACCGATCTACGCTGAAACGTTTTACGCCCGTATCCACTACGGCTGGAGCGACCTCGCATCCATCATCAGCGGTCCGTACCACTACATTCACGGGCCGCAACCCAGACTCTTCGATGTCGTCGAGGACCCGGGCGAGACCAACGACATTCTCCGCGACCAGCGCCCTACCTTCGCGGCGCTGAGAGATGAGGTCGAAAAATATCAGCGGGAGCTGGTGGCGCCTGAGGAGGTCGACGAAGAGACCCGGCTCAAGCTGGCCGCATTGGGATACCTCGACACCAGTTTTGGCGAGACGGAGGGACCTCTGCCCGATCCCGAAACCCGTCTGGCGACGCTGGAAGACCTTTGGGCGGCCTTTGATTTGCGCAAAGAGGGCAAGCCGGAGGAGGCGTTGGCGGCGGCCCGACGAGCGTTGGCCGAGAACCCCGAGATGGCCGATGCCTGGCAGGTTCTGGGTAGTAGCTACGAAGACCTGGGGCTCTACAAAGAGGCTCTCGTGGCACTGAAAGAAGCCGTGCAACGGTCGGGTCCTAGATCGGATCTGGTTCTCGCTGTGGCCCGGGTCCAGCTGGAGTTGGGACAAATCGAGGAGGCGCTGAAAGGGATCCAATTCGCGCGGGAGGCGGGTGTCGTCAATCCGATCGCCCTACGCCAGGTCGGACTGCAACTGGCGGAAATCGGTCTCATAGACGAAGCGATGGATCTCTTGAACGAAATGGCGGTAGACGGCACTCCGGAATCGCTCACTGCCCTGGCGCGGGTCAAGACCGAAGCTGGAGCGCAGCAGGAAGCGATCACCATACTCGACTCTGTGCTGGCGGCTGATAGTGAGAACGCGAAGGCCCATGAGAACCTGAGCTTGGTCTATCTGCGGCTCAGCGACTGGGAGAGGGCTCGCAACCACGCCGAGCGGGCGCTCGAGATCGACGCGGAGCTTTCACAGGCATGGAACAATCTCGGGGCTGCTCTACACATGCAGGGCGAACAGAGACGAGCCCTCGATGCTTGGGAGAAAGCGGTCGACTTGGATGCTCGCGAGTTCGACGCCATGTTCAATCTGGGGCTGCGGGCCGCGGCGCTCGGGGAGGTGCAGCGATCGCGTGTCGCCCTGGAGAAGTTTGTAGAGTCGGCGCCGCCCCAAAGATACGCTAATGACATCAGGACGGCGAACGAGGTCTTGAGCCGCCTGCCAGGGTAGGGCCGTCGGTCGAACTGGGGAAGTGGAACTTGCCGCCGATCCAATAGAATGTGTTGAGAATCAATAATTAATGAATGGTTTGGGATCGGGAAGTCGGCCATGGTGAACAGAGTATTGGGCTTGACGGTATTGGGAAGTCTGGGATGGATATTTGTCAGCGGCTTGGCTGCACAACAGGGATCTGAGAAACAGGGGGCCGGCAAAACCAGCCCTGTCGAACAGGTTCGCTATCCCGATCCAGACACGGGTGTGTTGACTCTGGGTGTGCGTCGCGAAATGCAGCAAAAAACCGTGAGTAAGATTGCCGGCCTGGCTACAGACTTTTCATTCAGTGATCAGATCGATGCGAGTGGCATCGAATTTGTCCATGGCGTAACCGAAGACACCACGGTTGCCTTCAAACCGGTTCATTACGACCATGGCAACGGAATAGCCGTGGCCGATGTCGATGGCGATGGGCGGCTCGATATCTACTTTCTGAGCCAGACGGGGAGCAACGAGCTATGGAAGAACCTGGGTAGGGGAGAGTTTGAAGACATCACGACGAAGGCCGGCCTCGGTGTCGAAGATCGAATCAGTGTGGCTGGAAGCTTTGCCGATATCGACAACGACGGGGATCCCGATCTGCTGGTTACGACCGTGAGGATGGGAAATCTCTTGTTTCGCAACGATGGCAAGGGGGTCTTCACGGATATCACCGAGCAGGCGGGTATCGGGCATGTCGGTCATTCGTCCGGCGCGGTTTTTTTCGACTACGACAACGATGGGTGGCTCGACTGTTTTGTGACCAATGTGGGCGTTTACACTTTCGACAGGTTGGGGCCAGGTCCCTACTACATCGGGCGGGAAGACGCGTTTCATGGGCACAACTTTCCTGAACGGACCGAGATGAGCATTCTGTATCGCAACCTGGGTGATGGACGATGGAAAGACGTTTCCGAGGCTACCGGTTTGGTCGATCCGGGGTGGACTGGAGATGCTGCGATCTCGGATCTCGATGGCGATGGTTTTCTCGATCTCTACGTCCTCAACATGCAGGGTGAAGACCACTATTGGCAGAACCTGGAGGGCAAGCGGTTCAAGGAGCGTTCCAAGGACTTCTTTCCAAAAAATCCCTGGGGGGCGATGGGAGTCGGATTTTTCGATTACAACAACGATGGACTTATGGATCTGATCCTGACCGACATGCATTCCGATATGACCGAGATCGTTCCGATCCAGCGGGAGAAGGACAAGGCCAAGATTCCTCAGGCCGAGCCCGATGCCTTTATCTACGGCAACGCCTTTTACGAGAATCTCGGAGAGGGCAAATTCAAGGAGATCTCGGATGAGATCGGAGTTGAGAACCTCTGGCCCTGGGGTCTTTCGATTGGTGATCTGAACGCCGATGGATACCAGGATGTCTTTATCGCTTCGAGTATGAGCTACCCGTTCCGGTATGCCGTCAACGCCGTGATGCTCAACAACAAAGGGACCGAATTCGTCGACAGCGAGTTCGTAGTCGGCGTCGAGCCGCGCAAGGATGGCCAGACCCACATGTCGGTCATGGTTCTCGACTGTGGCGGTAAGGATCGGGACCAGGAGCGATGTGCGGGTCGCGATGGGACGATTGAAGTGATGGGTACAATTGGAACCAGGTCGTCTGTTCTCTTCGATCTGGACGACGATGGCGATCTCGATATCGTAACCAGTGAGTTCGGTAATCGGCCCCAGGTTCTGATCAGCGATCTCGCTCAACGGTCCGACATCAGCTATCTCGAAATCGAGCTGGTTGGAAGCAAGTCCAATCGGGACGCCATCGGTGCCCATGTACGCGTCAAGACGGCCGGGCAGGAGCAGACTCGGGTCAACGACGGAAAATCAGGGTATCTATCTCAGAGCTCGATGCCGATGTACTTCGGGCTCGACGGAGCATCCAAGGTCGAACGAATCGAGATCGTATGGCCCTCTGGAGCCGTTCAGGACATCGACAAGAACATAGCTGTCAACGATCTCTTGGTGATCCGGGAACCCTGAGCCATAGCCGAATTTTGATGATTACGCTGATATTCGGGCTCCTACTGACCACTTCTGTGTCGTCGGTCGTGAGTGCCCAGGTTGAGGCCCCCCCGCGTGGCTCGGATCGATCGCGTCTGGTCGAGGGCGTCTATCAGGTCTATCCAGGCGAAGAGATCCAGCAGGTGCTGGAGATGGCTGCCCGGGACCCGGTTAACAAGAGGGTATGGGTCCATCCGGGAATCTACCGGCCAGCTCAGCCGGGTCAGGCACTGGTTTGGTTCAATCGCCGTCACGATGGAATCACCCTGGAAGCCAGGGGCCGGGTCGTTTTGACCGCGGCGAATCCCGACATCGCCGACCCGTCGGTCAGGAGTTTCCCAGCCGTCGTAAACCATGTTGTCTTTTTCGGCGATGGCATATCTTCGGCCACCACGCTCCGGGGGTTCGAGATTACCGGCGCCAACAACTTTGTCATCGACAATGAGGAGATAGGGTCGATCGAAGGCGAGGCTGCGCTACCCGAGCTTGCGAAGGACACTTTCTTTTATAGCGATGGCGGCGGCATCAAGATCTTCGGGCGCTCCTACCCGACACTCGAGTATCTGACCGTGGTTGACAACTACACCAGCCCCTGTGGAGGAGGCGTATCGGTCGAGCACCGGGGTTTCAATCAGAAAGCAGTAAAGTTTCGCAATTCGGTGTTCAAAAACAATCGGACTCAGATCACCGGTTCGGCAATCGATTTGCTACCGGGTAGCTCAGCAATTATCGAGAACTCGCTGTTTGTGGGCAACGTCGCCAATACCGGCCCCGACTATCTCAGCAAACTGGGCGACGAATACCAAAAAGAGAGCGGGTCTGGGGCGCTCACAGTATTTGCCGGCTCGAAGGTTTGGGTTCGCAACTCGACCTTTACCGGGAATTGGAACGGTGTCGACGACAAGGGGTCTGGAAACATCTACACCGACAGTATCTTCTGGCGTAACGAGAGCGAGGGTGGTGTCTCCACCGGTTCGCGTTATGAGCTCGACATCCTCGATGGTTCCAACGTGCGAGGCTGCATGATCAAGGGGGAGGTCGCGGATGTCAGGGGTAGCATCTCGGGCACAGAGAACGATCTTTCAGCACCGGATCCCGACTTCGACAGCGATTTCGTACCCCTGAGCGAGGCCTATTCGGGGATCGGCTACCGACCCACAAATCGCAGATAACGATGGCCGTAAGCCCCCGAAAGCCGTCCGGACGCTGCTAGAATATGGCGTCAGGATGTGGAGTCAGAATCTCGAACAGTAAGAGAGACGGCCAGAATCGAGTCCTGAGCCCAACAATCCGAGATTGCGATTCATCTGGGATAAAACGAGTTGGAGACGGAACGAAGGAGTGAATCATGACGCTAAGAAATCTACATCGCAATGTTTTGGTCGGGAGTGCCGGTTTGGTGGCAGTCCTTCTACTGACGGTCTGGGTGGGGCCGGCCATGGCACAGGAGCTTCCCACCGGGGCGGCAGACGAACCCGTAATGGAGACCATACCGGGCGAGGCCAATGTGATTCAGCAGGCGACCATGAGCTATGGTGCCGGTCAGCGAGCCTTGAAAAAGTCCGCGAAATTTAGCGAGAAAGCTGAAGCTGCGAGTGGGACCGACCGGGAGAAATTCCTGCAGAAGGCGCACGAGCAGCTCGAGAGGGCCGCCGGCGAGTTCTCGCAAGCAATCCGCAACAATCCAAAGATGCACAAGGCCTATGTCGCTCTGGGCGACACTTTGGTCGAGCTCGATCAGTTTCAGGACGCCGTTGGTGTCTACTCGCAGGCGATCGAGATGGAGCCGGCCGATTGGCAGACAGTGCTCAGTCGTGGGCAGGCCATGGTGGCCACCAACAACATGCAGGGCGCGGTGAACTCCTATCAGCAACTGCAGAGTGGAGACAACACCAAGGCGGCAGAGCTGCTCAGGACGATCAAGGGCTGGGTGGAGTATCACCAGGCCAATCCAAGTGAGATTCCGGCGGAGGCTGTGCAACAGGTCGAGACCTGGGTCGGTCAGCAGGAAAGCGCTTCTTCGTAGTCCTCACTGATCATGAGCCCCACGGCATGATGGATCGCTACGGCCCGTACTTGGTCGTCGCTCCTTGAGCTGCTGTGAGCATGCCCCGGTGCCCATTCCTATTCACCGACTGATTCTGTGCACGCGGTCATGAACAATGCGAACTAGAACCAAACTCGTTGCTAGGTTGCTTTGTGTCGGTCTTGTCTTGGTCGGGAGTGGTGGGTCTGCTCAGAGCCAGCCAGCCCAGAACCAGCCCGATCTGCAACCGATCCCAGAGATCGAAACCGAAGGCATGCAGCCCGATGTGCGGGCGGTTGTCGAGGCGGCTCGAGTCAGGATCGATGAACTCGCGGCGAATCCCGACGCACCGCCACAGGCACTCGCGGCCGCCTACGGCGAGCTCGGTCGTGCCGGTCTGTCGTATGTCTTTGTCGAGTTTCCCGAGATCTGTTTCACCAACGCAGAGACTCTCGATCCAAGCCAGTTCAAGTGGCCGTACTACCTGGGGGTTTTCTACCAGGATCAGCGTCGTCTCGACGAATCTGCGGCCAAGCTCGAGCGGGCCCTCCAGATCAAACCGGGCAACGAGCCTGCGATGCTACATCTTGCGCAGGTGGAGCTGCTGCGAGGCGAGCTAAAGACAGCAGAGCGGCTCTACGAGTCGTTGAGAGCCAAGGACGGTGAGTCGGCCGTAGCACTCTATGGCCTGGGCCGGGTAGCCTCGGCTCGAAAAGAATTCAAGGATGCCGCACGGCTCTACGAGGCTGCCCTGGCCATCCAACCCGAGGCCACCGAGATTCATCAACAGCTCGGGTTGGCCTACCGTGAGATGGGGAGGATGGATGAAGCGCGCGATCTGCTGTCGAGGGGATCGACCACGCGTCTGAGCTATGTCGACCCGCTGGTCTCCAGCTTGGAGACCGACTTCTCGAAGGGTAGCGTTTATCTCGGCCTGGTGGCTGCCAGTCGGGGACAACATGCCGAAGCCGCCAAGTACTATCGCCAGGCGATGGAGAGCGAGCCCGACAACCCGGTGTACAGACAAGCTCTAGCCCAGGAGCTGACCAAGACCGGCGAGTTCGACGAAGCGATCCGGCAGCACAGAGAGGCGGTGAGACTCGCTCCCGAGGATGCAATGGCACGGGTGCTTCTCGGATCGACCCTGGGGATGCGCGATGGCAATACCGATGAAGTGATTCGGCTGTATCAGCAGGCGGTCGAACTGTCACCGACCCTGATCGAGGCGCGGGTTGCCCTGGGCAGTGCCTACTACGGACGGGAGAGTTGGAACAGGGCAGTGGAGCCCTTGACCGCGGCGGTCGAAATCGATCCGGAGAATCGCCAGGCTCGACAGCGTCTTGCCCAGGTCTTGATGCGATTGAACCGGAGCGAGGAGTCGGTAGAGCATTTGCGGATGCTGGTAGAGCGGGATCCCAATAGCCCAGGAGCTATCTTGACCCTCGGACAGGCGCTGCTGCGAACGGGAGATACCGAGGAGGCCCTGCAGGCCTTCGAAAGAACTCTCGAGCTACCAGCGACGCCGCGAGAACGTGCCTTGGCGCATCTCGAGCTGGGTCTTTTGCGTGAGAGTGAGAGTAGGTATGTCGATGCTCTCGACCACTTTAGGGCGTCACTGTTCGCAGCTCCTGACCTCAAAGATGCTCACTACGGCCTGGGCCGCACCTACACGGCTCTAGAGCAATATGAGGATGCCGCTCGGGCCTACGCGAGTGCCCTCCTGATCTACCCCGACGAAGTCGACATGCGGCAGCGCAGGGTACAGTCGCTCAGGGCGGCGGGTCAGGCCGATGTGGCCATCACTGAGCTGAGCGAGGCAATCGAGACCCATCCCGGCGAGGTGGATCTGGTCTTGGATCTGGCAGCGCTCCAGGCGCGCGAAGGCAATCAGAATGGCGCCATAGAGACCCTGACCCGGGCTCTCGATAGGGACTATGACAATGTCAGTCGCGGCTTGATCGCGTTCAATGCAGCGACCCTCTACCAACAGTTTGGTCGTAACGATAAGGCCATCGAACTGTTTCGATCCGCCATCGAAAGCTCTCCCGATTTCAAGGATGCCTACTACAACCTCGCCGCGGCCCAGGCCAGTACCGGTGATATCGATGGCGCTGTGAAAAATCTCCGTCGGGTCGTGGAGATCGATCCAGAAGATGCGCAGGCGCATACCGCCCTGGCCACGGTCTTGGTCCAGAATGAGCGCTTTGTCGATGGCAGAGCTGCGCTCGAGGCCGCACATTCGCAATTTCCCAACGACATCGAGATCACAAAGGGTCTGGTTCAGGTTCTTATTGCCAGCCCCGATCCCGCAGCGCGCGATCCCCAGGCTGCCGTACCCCTGGCGGAGCAGGTCTACAGCGCGAGCCCAGAGGTCGAGAACGCAGCTTGGGTTGCTGCTGCGCTTGCCAGTGCAGGGCGCTTCAACGAAGCGGTGGAATGGCAAACCCGCGTTGTCAGCGAGGCCGAAAGTTCCGGTGTTCCAGAGCCAGAGTTGCAGCGGTTCCGGCAAGAGCTCGAGCGGCTTCGCCAGCAGCAGAGCTCGAGTCGGTGAGAAGATCAGGCTAGATCAGTCTAGGATTGCCCGAGCCTACTTTTCGGTAACGACGACTAGATCGTTGATCTTGATGGGCCCCGGCACGACCTGCTTGATCCCCGACGGCCACAGCACCTCGATGGAGTCGATCGAGGTTGCCCCCCCCAGACCAAAGTAGAGGGGAGCCGCGCTTTGCGACAGATAGCCTGTTTTTCCGTCCTGCATCTGGGAATGGGTAGCAGACGGGGTTTTCACGATGACTTTGGCTCCAAGTCCGAAACGGTTGGACTTTGTGCCCTCGAGCTCCACCTTCAGGTAGTGGATCTTCTTGTTCTCGGTCAGGTTGCTCACCATGACCATTGGTTTTGAGTTGAAGTCGTTGGTGACGATGTCGAGATCGCCGTCGTGATCGAAGTCGAAGATGACCGATGAACGCGTTCCGAGAGCACCCCATACTTCAAACACACCGAGCTCCTGGTTGTTCTGCTTGACAAGCAGACAGACCTGGTGATCCTTGTCGGCACCCAGACAGTCGACCATGAACCAGGGTTTGGAGACTCTCCACTCGGGTCGAGCTTCCAGACCGAGAATGAACTCGGCCGGGACAAACTGCCTGCCGGCGTCATTGAGAAGCATCGAGTTGATGCCATATCGATAGGGATAGTTCATGCTGGAGGTCAGAAAGGCGTCGTCGAAGCCGTCGGCGTTGATGTCGGCCACGCTCAGACCCCAGGGCCAGTAATTCTCCGCGCCGATTTCGTCGGAGATCTCTTCATACTTGTCGGCCTCGATGTTCTTGAAGAAGGCGTTGCCAAAGATACTTGCTCCGCCGGTGCGCAGGAATTCCTCGGGCCACTTCATTTCGGACTTCTGTGTCTCCAACGGAGGATCGATGTTCTGGCTCATGTCTGAGTGCATATCGGTGATGTAGAGATCCAGGTTCCCGTCTTGATCGAAGTCGAAGTTCTTGATGCCCATCGAACCCCATGGAGACTTTGGGAAGACCGTGCGTCCCTTGGAGCGGAAGCTCTTGCCCTCGACATTCTCGTAATATTGATCGTGACCCTGCATATTGAGGACGTACAGATCGAGCCAGCCGTCGTTGTTGGCGTCGATCGGGCTTGCATCCCCGGTCCACCCGACATCCAGCAAGCCAACCTCCCTCGAGACGTCGACGAATCGACTGTCACCCACATTCTTGAACAGGATGCTGCGTTCGTAGCGATCTGGGTAGAGTTGACCGCTAAAGGCGTCTTCGAGTCCATCGTAGAAGTAGTATTGGCCGGGACCATACTCGACCGTCGTGGCGTCGTTGATGACCGGGCGCACCGTGTCTGAGGTGTAGCGGCCGACGTTGCAGAGAAACAGATCCAGCAAACCATCTCGGTTGTAGTCGAAGAAAACGGCTGCTGAAGAGTGACCCTTGTGGCCGAGCCCCGACTTTTCGGTGATGTCTTTGAAGTTACCCTTGCCGTCGTTCTCGAAGAGAAGATTGCCCAACCGGACGGACGTCACATAGAGATCGGCGTCGCCGTCGTTGTCGATATCTGCAAACGAGGCAGCGACCCCGATTCGATCGGCAAGCTGGATCGCAGGCTGAGTAAGGCTCTCGAAAGTGCCATCGCCCTTGTTTCTCCACAGCTCGTTGCTCCCGACCTGGTTTACAAAATAGATGTCATGAAATCCATCGCCATCGACATCGGCGATCGAGATCGAATTGCCGTGATCGTAGTGGGTACCCTTCAGGGTTTTGCCCGCATCGTCGACGGTCCGATGGTTGAACTCGATCCCACTCTCGCTGCGCCTGTCGGTGAATTGAAAGTTATGAAAAGGGGCCACGGTGTCGGCCGCCTCGCGCTGGGCAACGAGTCTCTGCTGCAGCCAGGCTGGGCGTCTGAGACCGGGGGGTATGCCAATAATCTTGGCTTTGCCGGTCTCGGGTTGGGTGGCCTGGCCCTCCGCCGACGGGGCTACCGACAGGGTCATGGCGAGGCTTGCAGCCACTGCCAGGAGTGAGAGGAGAGCTTTCTTGGGCACAACTTTCTCGGGTACGATGAGTTTTTTCATGTCTCTATCCTTGGTCGTCTGTTCAGAGAGGTGGAAAATGCTCCTATACAATATCGGATCTGGCTGGTTCGACCGCGACTCGATCCTTCCTATCACTCGAACCCTCGCTACATCGACCCGTATGGACGACTTGAAGCGATGAAACTTCTCACCGTGACGACTTTGGCCTCGATGGTAGCTGCCGCGGCTTGCGGCGGCTCTCTGTTTGCGCTGGAGATTGCAACTGAGATGACCCACACGGCCGAGGATCTGATCGAGCTGCCTGACACCGATCTCACCGGCGTCGAAGATCGAATCCAGGTGGTCTTGCGCGACAGACGGGCCGTGGTAACTAGGCTGTCAGGCGACCCTGGTGCCAGCTCCGACGCACTGGCTAGGGCCTATGGAGAGTTGGGTCGGGCTTCGATGATGTACGAGTTGGTCGAGCTCACCGATGTTTGTTTTGCAAATGCTACCGTTCTCGACCCGACCAACCCCGACTGGCACTACTTTCGCGGCGTGGTCAGTCAGAGCCTCCAGCGAAGCGAACAGGCTGTGGCAGCCTTCCAGCGCTCGCTGGACCTTCGAGCTGGCGATCTTCCTACCACCTATCGATTGGCCGAAATGAAGCTGCAGCTGGGCCGGCGTAAGCAGGCTAGGCAACTATTCGAAGGCGTCTCGAAGCACAGACTGTGGGCGGCGGCCGGTTTCTACGGTCTTGGAAGGGTCGAAGCCGCTGAGAAGAATTGGCCAGCGGCGATCGAGCAGTTCGAAAAGGCGCTCCAAGACCAGGCTGCGGTAGGGGAGATCCAGCATCAGCTCGGGATGGCCTATCGGGAGGTCGGAGACCTCGAGTCTGCCCGACGTTTTCTGGCGCTGTCCGACGGAGCCGCCGGCGCAGAAGGGGCTGCGGGTCGTCTCTACTATCCAGATCCCCTGATTGAGGGACTGAGCGCCGAGTTCAAGCGGAGTAGTATCTATCTCGGGTCCAAGGCCTATGAGGAGGGGCGCTTTCAAGAGGCTCAGGAGCACTATGAAAACGCAATACGCTCGGATCCCACGAATCCCACCTATCGACAGGCACTAGCAACTGCGTTCGCAAGCCTGGGAGATCTGGATGGGGCCGTGAGGGAAAACAGAGAGGCTCTGCAGCTGGCCCCCGGGGATGCCATGGCACACGTTCAGTTGGCGGGAGCCCTCTTGGAGAGAGATGGCCCGACCGAAGAGGTGGTCGGCCTTTATGAGAGCGCTGTGGAGTTGGCACCCGACTTGAAGGAGGGTTTGATGGGTCTGGCTCAGGCGTACAGCCTGGGTGGGCGCTATGTAGACGCATTGGATTTGTTTGCTCGAGTCCTCGAGATCGAGCCCGGTGACCGAGGGGCTCTCTACAGCAGGTCGCAGGTTCTCATCGCTCTTGGCAGTAATCAGGAGGCGATTGTCGATCTGGAGTCGATACTCGAGACGGATCCTCACGTACTGGAAGCGATCTTGGATTTGGCGAGTCTATTGGTGAGAAGCGGCGTGATTGACGAAGCGGTACAACTCTTGGAAGACTCCAGGAGCCAGGAGTGGGAGCCAGCCGCAGAAGCGCTACTTGCCTTCAACGCCGGCGTGATGTGGCAACAGATGGGTGAGAACGATCGAGCCCTGGCGGCGTATGAAGTCGCTGTCGAGAACGCTCCCGATTTTGATGACGCGCATTTCAATCTTGCAGTGTTGCTGGGCGAGCAGGGAGAGATAGACAGCGCCATCTCCCATCTCCAGCGAGTGGTCGAGCTCAACCCGGCCGATCGCGAGGCTCATGTGGCGCTAGCGACCGCACTGATTCAGACAGGGCAATTTTCCGACGCGCGAGCCGCGCTGGAGAAGAGCCATCGCGATCTGCCGCAGGATGTAGAGTTGACTCGGAGTTTAGTTCAGATCCTGGTCGGCAGCCCCGATCCTGACGTCCGCGACCCAGAGAAGGCGGTCCCCTTGGCTCTTGAGGTTCAACAAACTGATCCTGGGCTCGAAAACATCGGTTGGGTCGTAGCGGCTCTAGCTGGGTCGAGGCGTTTTGACGAAGCGGCAGATTGGCAGATCCGTTTGATCAACGCAGCCGAGAAGGCTGGACTGTCCGATCAGGAGCTAGGGCGCCTTCGGAGCGAGCTGGAGCAGTTTCGCAGACTCGAGGATGAAAATCGATGAGAATGACATTTTTCGTATCTGAGCGGTCGAGTCGAATGCCAGGATCCCTTGGTGGCTATCTTGGTCGATCGAGGGTTCGAGTCTGGAGGGGCCTGATCTGGGGGCCCCTGACGCTGGCGCTTTGGGCATTGGGACCGGCTCAAGGCGCGGAAATCTTCCGTGATGTCGCTGCAGAGTCGGGTCTCGACTACATACATTTCAACGGGGCCTCGGGTGAGCTCTACTACGTCGAGATCACCAGCCCTGGCGGCGCATGGTTCGATTACGACAACGACGGCGATCTCGATGTCTATGTGGTGCAGGGAGAGATGCTTGGTGGCAAGACCTTCGAGCAGGCGGTCGGCACCACGGCCTACCCCAAACCGTTGACAGATCGTCTCTATAGAAACGATCTGAAGGTGAGGGGTGATGGCACTCGAAGCCTCGAGTTCACCGATGTGACCCAGAGCGCACGACTTGCGCCCAGCGCCTATGGGATGGGTGTCGCAACAGGTGACTTTGATAACGACGGCTGGATCGACCTCTATGTAACCAATCTTGGCGCGAACAACTTCCTGAAAAACAATCGGGATGGAACCTTCACCGATATTACCGAGTCGACCGGTACCAACGACCCCCGATGGAGCATCAGTTCTACGTTTTTCGACTACGACAGGGACGGCTGGCTCGATCTTTTTGTGGTCAACTACGTCGATTTCACCGCCGCCAAACACAAGCTCTGCCCGAGTCCCACGGGTGCGCGAGATTACTGTGGACCGTTGGCCTATAAACCGGTCGTCGATCGGTTGTTTCGCAACCGGGGTGATGGAACCTTCGAGGACGTATCAACAAAGGCGAAGATCAACGTCGATGCACGCACCGGATTGGGTGTTGTAGCGGCAGATTTCGACCGCGACGGCTGGCTCGATCTCTATGTGGCCAATGATGGTACGTCCAATCAGCTCTATATCAACGAGCATGATGGTACCTTTCGCGACGATACCGTTCTTGCCGGGGCCGCGGTCAACGCCGAGGGCAAGAGGGAAGCGTCGATGGGTGTCGATGCCGCCGATTTCGACCAGAACGGCTACGACGACCTGTTCATGACGCACCTGACGGGCGAGACCAACACTCTCTACGTCAATAGCGGTGGCGCCATGTTCCGCGATGAGACCCAGACCGCCGGACTCGGGACCCCGAGCTGGCGATTTACCGCATTTGGCACTCGGTTTTTCGACTATGACAACGATGGCTGGCTCGATCTGTTCACGGTCAATGGCGCAGTTGCGTTTTTTGCTACAGGCCGACGTCTCAGCCTCGATCAGACCAACCAGCTTTTCCGTAACATCGAAGGTCAACGCTTCGAGGAGGTCAGCGCTGAAGCAGGGCAGGTCTTCGAGCTCTCCGAAGTCAGCCGCGGCGCGGCCTTCGGCGATGTCGACAACGACGGAGATGTCGATGTCCTGGTGCTCAACAACGCCGGCCCAGCCCGATTGCTGCTCAATGAGGTGGGGTCGTCCAATGGATGGTTGGGGGTTCGAGCGGTCGATCCAAAGACCTCTCGGGATCAACTGGGGAGCCAGGTGACTCTGATCCGAGCGGGTGCGGCCCCGCTGCGCCGCCGAATCCAGACCGATGGAAGCTATGCGTCGGCCAGCGACCCACGTGTGATCTTCGGACTCGGCTCGGACGACACTCCGTCCTACAAGGTCGAGGTCGGCTGGCCTGACGGAAGCAGCGAAACCTTCTTGGACCTATCCACCGGCCAATATCATCTCCTCGAAAAGGGCGAGGGCGACTCTACAAGTCCTTGAATTCTTTCGAGTTGGAGGCGATTCTGCTACTGCGGGATCATCGGAGCCGGGTCTGTCCAAGACGTCTCCATGAGTATCCATAGGGCCAGAGAGGTCGCATGCCAGTGGCCGGTGTCGAGATCGCTGGCCGAGTCGCCCGGCCAGCCGCCGTCTTCGCGTTGCATCTCGAGAACGCCGTCGACGAATCCAGGCGGAAGCAGCTGCTCCGAGTCCATATAGACGAGAAACGTGGCCGCTTCGAGCTCCAGATCGGTCAGTCGGAGATCTACGTCCGGGATCTTTGCCAGCTGCTGCAGCGCCAGGGAGCGCAGCCTTCGGCTCCAAGCCGTGTCGCAGCCGTTTTCTTCGATCCACTGAAGCGCCAGAGCCGAATGGGTCAGGAAGTAGCCGCCTTCCGACATCGCGGTCCTCAGGGTGAGCTCGAAGTCCGAGGGCAGAGGATAACGCTGACAGTTCAGCGCGCGACTGGTCAAACGGTCAATTCCTTCGGTGATCGCCTCCAAGTCGGCGGTCTCGACGGGAGCGTCGACTTCGAGCAGGCGCTGGAATGCGCGCAGCCTTCGCTGCTCTCTTCCTTCTTTGGATTCAATTACTTGAACATAACGGGGCCCCATGTCTGCGAAGGTCTCGATTCCAAATCGTCGCGCCAGAATCGCCAACGACAGATAGGCGACCGGATCGTCCGGAGTCTCGCGGACAAGCCAGTCGGTTGCGGCCTCGATGGCCCGTTTCCGTCCCTTCGCCGATTTGGCCGGATCGGCTTCTAGGAACCCAGCAGTTAGTACCAGAAACCACATGACTGCTGCCAGTATGGTGCCTGGGAGGCGACGGCGAATGTTGATTGGAGGCAGAAACATGGGGTGTTTCCCTGGATCGAAGCCAGATGCAAGAACATCGCCCGGCCAAGCC
>CAJHZD010000221.1_pt1 | contig 27824 bp, 27 predicted proteins | sample 9198941 | NCBI WGS metagenome assembly CAJHZD01 (sample SAMEA7708371, study PRJEB35096) | sediment metagenome | biome: marine neritic benthic zone biome [ENVO:01000025]; feature: sediment [ENVO:00002007]; material: shallow marine sediment [ENVO:03000034] sea grass bed [ENVO_01000059] ...
CCATCATCGAAAAAGAACAGCCCGAAGGTGTGATCGTTCAATTGGGTGGCCAGACGCCGTTGAAGCTGGCGTCGGGACTCGCAGCGGCGGGCATTGCGATCTTGGGTACCTCACCTGATGCGATCGATCTTGCCGAGGATCGGAGGCGATTCGGAGCACTCCTGGCGCAGGAAGGAATACGGCAGCCGGACAACGGTACTGCAATGACGGTCGAGGAGGGCGTCGAAGTGGCGCTGCAGATCGGGTTTCCCGTGCTGGTTCGCCCAAGCTATGTTCTGGGTGGACGTGCCATGGCGATCTGCTACGACGAGTCGACCCTCGAGAGATACCTGAGGGACGCTGCTGACGTCTCCCCAGGGCAGCCCATCCTGCTGGATCGATTCCTCGACGATGCAATCGAGCTCGACCTCGACCTTCTATCAGATGGCAAGACTGCGGTTGTCGCCGGAATACTGCAACATATCGAAGAAGCCGGTATTCACTCGGGAGATTCGGCCGCGGTTCTGCCGCCTCAGATTGTCGAAGCTGCTGACATTGAAGAGATGAAGGAGATCTCTCGCCGGCTTGCTCTTCGTCTTGGTGTTGTCGGTCTGATGAATGTTCAATTCGCGATCCATCGCGGAAACATCTATGTCATCGAAGTCAATCCGAGGGCTTCGAGAACGGTTCCCTTTATCGCCAAAGCGGTGGGAATTCCTCTCGTACGACTTGCCTCTCTGCTAATGACTGGCAAGACTCTCGAGGAGGTCGGATTCGTTTCTGAACCTGACGTTCCTGGCATCTTCGTCAAGGGCCCTGTCTTTCCTTTTCGGCGGTTTCCTGGGGTGGATCCCGTGCTCGGGCCAGAGATGAAGTCTACCGGCGAGGTCATGGGAATCAGTCAGCGTTTTGGCAACGCTTTTGCCAAGGCGTGGATCTCGGCGGGACACCGTCTGCCTCGGGGTGGTACCGCATTCATCTCGGTGAACGACCGAGACAAAGTTGCCATGGAACCGGTTGCCAACCGACTTGCTGAGCTCGGTTTTCAGGTTTGTGCGACCGGAGGAACGGCAAAACATCTCCAATCACGGGGTCTCGCTGTCAAGCGAGTCAACAAAGTTCACGAGGGTCGGCCGCATGTGGTTGACCACCTGATCAATCGTGAGATCGACCTGGTCGTCAATACCCCTCTCGGTCAGGCATCGCACGAAGATGACGCACTGATCCGTCAGTCTGCCCTCAAGTTCGACATCCCATGCATTACCACCATCTCGGGCGCCCGGGCCGCGGTCGAAGGAATCGCGGCTCTTCTGGATCAAGGACTCGATGTTTGCTCGCTCCAAGAGTTACACTCTAGAAAGCTGACAGGTTCCTTCTGAGGTCAGCGGCCGACTACATTCCAGTCAGAATCAAAAAGGAGCGTCACCATGTCCGATACGCGTACCGAGCGAGACAGTCTTGGGGAGGTCGAGGTGCCGTCCTCCGGCTACTACGGAGCACAGACCGAACGAGCCAGACAGAACTTCCCGGTCAGTGGGTTGCGGTTCCCAAAACGCTTTATTGCTGCCCTCGGGATGATCAAGGGCGAAGCAGCCGCGGTCAACGCCGAGCTCGGAATCGTGAGCTCAGAACTCGCGAAATTCATCCAGCAGGCGGCCCAGGAGGTGGCAGATGGTGAGCGCGACGAGGACTTTCCGCTCGATATCTTTCAGACCGGGTCTGGCACATCTACGAATATGAACGCCAATGAAGTGATCGCGAACCGCGCCATAGAGTTGGCTGGTGGTGAGATCGGGTCGAAGTCCCCAGTTCATCCCAACGATCACGTCAACGCCAGTCAATCTTCGAACGACGTCATTCCCACCGCGATTCATGTCTCTGTCTATGGCGCAGTGGTCGAAGACCTCGAACCGGCACTGGCGCACTTGGCAGAGGCGTTGGAGGCGAAGGCCGAGGAATTCGACGATGTCGTAAAGATCGGGCGCACCCATCTGCAAGACGCCGTGCCTGTCCGACTGGGCCAGGAATTCGCCGCCTACGGACAACAGATCAGAAATGGACTCGACCGTCTCGATGCTGCCAAACCACGGATGGCCGAGTTGGCTCTGGGTGGCACGGCGGTTGGCACGGGTCTGAATGCCGACCCGCGGTTCGCTCCTGGTGTTATTGCGCGCCTCGCTGAGCGTACGGGTCACTCCTTTGTCGGAGCACCCAATCGATTCGAAGCGCTGGCGGCCAAGGATGCCGCCGTTGAGATGTCTGGAGCGCTCAAGACGATTGCAGTGTCGCTGACCAAGATCGCCAACGATATTCGCTGGCTGGGTTCCGGCCCTCGTTGCGGCATTGGCGAGATTTCATTGCCCAGTCTGCAGCCTGGGAGCTCGATCATGCCTGGAAAGGTCAATCCCGTGATCCCAGAATCCGTTTTGATGGTCGCGGCACAAGTCATCGGCAACGACGTGACCGTCAGCGTTGGCGGAATGTCAGGTGTCTTCGAGCTCAACGTCATGATGCCGGTGATTGCCTTCAACCTGCTGCAGTCGATCGAGATTCTGTCGAATGTTTCGCGGCTGTTGGCGGATCGGTGTGTCTCCGGATTGGAAGCGAATCGAGAGCGCTGCGGCGCTCTGGTGGAGGAGTCGCTGGCCATGGTCACATCCTTGGCTCCGAAGGTGGGCTACGACAAGGCTGCCGAGATCGCCAAAGAGGCCTTTGCCACTGGACGGACGGTCCGGGAGCTCGCAACCGAGAAGCAGATCATGGATGCGGACGAACTCGATAGAGCCCTCGACGCACGCGCGCAGACCGAGGGAGGCATACAGGGAAGCTAGTCGGCTACATCACCGTGGAAGAAGAGAGTCGATCAGTTTCGAAGCGGCGAATTCTCCATTGCGATATGGACTGCTTCTATGCGGCCGTTCATATGCGCGACGATCCGTCGCTGAAAGGCAAGCCTGTTGTGATCGGTGGAAGTCCGGAAGGTCGCGGCGTGGTCGCGGCCGCCAGCTACGAGGCACGCGCGTTTGGGATCCACTCGGCGCTGCCTGCTGCGAGAGCCGTTCGCCTTTGTCCGGGCGCAATCTTCATCAAACCGGAGTTCCCCCGTTACAGGGAAGAGTCGAATCGAGTCTTCAAGATCTTCCGCGAATTCACACCGATTGTTCAGCCTGTCTCGATCGACGAGGCTTTTCTCGATGTAACCGAACACCTGGATCCATGGGGTAGCGCGACTGCCCTGGCAACCGAGGTCAAGCGTCGAGTCGCGGCAGAACGCGGGCTGACGGTCAGCATCGGTGTTGCGCCGAACAAGCTGATTGCGAAGATCGCGTCCGACTTCGAAAAGCCGGACGGATTGACGGTCGTACCACCCAGGAGGGTCCAGGCGTTTCTCGATCCACTACCGGTCCGAAGCCTTCCCGGCGTTGGACCTGCCACTGAAACAAGGTTGAAGAAAGTTTCGATCGGGACGATCGCAGACTTGCGAGCCGTACCACTGGATCGGCTCCAGGCCCTGTTCGGACGCCATGGGCGGGGTCTATACGATTACGCGCGAGGTTGCGATGAAAGGCCGGTCCGCGTGACGCGTCGGCGCAAGAGTCTGAGCAGCGAGCGAACATTTTCGCAGGACCTTCGAGCCCTGGATGAGATGGACGCCGAGATGGATCGTTTGGCGGAGCGTGTGGCGAGTGGGCTGAAGAAACGTCACATCACCGCCTGCACGGTGACGCTCAAGGTCCGCTACGGTGACTTTACAACCATCACCCGGTCACAGACCCTAGGCAGCCCGACGGCAGATCAGAGGGTTCTTGCCAGGCATGCCAAGACTCTCTTGCGATCGAGTGAGGCTGGAGATCGAAGCGTGAGACTGCTCGGACTGGGAGCTTCAAACCTGGTGGCAGGCAAGCTCGAACAGCTCGACCTGTTCGCATAGCGCCCTATTTCGAGCGCCAGCGGTCCATCTGGCGCCTCTCCTTTTTCGTCGGGCGGCCCTGCCCTGGTTCACGCTCTGCCGGGCGGCGACCCAGAAGCCGATCCATGGGATCGGGTAGCGGCTTCGGCGGTGTGAGGTCCTCGTAGATTCGAGGCGCGTCGGCTTTTGGAAGGGTCTTGTCCCGGAGCTCTTTTACGACCAGGATCCGGATCCAGTCTCTGTGCTCGATCTCGACACGATCGTCGAGTCCGAGTTGTTTGTGTGGTTTTGCGCTGGTGCCGTTGACCCGAACTCGATTGAGGTTACAGGCGCGCGTCGCCTGCGAGCGGGTTTTGAAGACACGGGCGACCTGAAGCCATTTGTCGAGTCGAACCGCCATAGAGGGAGTCTAGCGGGTCGGGGCCCCGTTACGTGATTCTCGAGTGAGGTTACAATCGAAGCATGGTTCGGTCCCAACGGCGACTCCTGACGCTTCTCGCGGTATTGCCACTGCTGATCTTCTTGTCCGCATTGATGTACATGATCGGCATGTCGGAGCTGGAGGGAGAGTCTCGCGGATTTTGGCAAGCAGTGGAATTTGCCGCCGAAACGCTGTCAACGACGGGCTATGGCTCCGATCACAGTTGGTCGAACCCATTGATGATCGCCTTTGTCGTGGTTCTCCAGTTTGTAGGGGTGTTCTTGATTTTTCTGATTTTTCCGGTCTATCTGATTCCTTTTCTCGAGGAGCATTTTGAAAGCCGGCTGCCCAAGAGCGCTAGCGGCCTCAGTGATCACATCGTCATTTACGGCTACGGACCGCCAGTGAGCTCGCTGCTCGAGGAGCTTTCCGGTGCTGGTGTTGGGTCCGTGGTGATCGACTCGGACGAGGTCGCCGTTCGTCGTCTGCAGGAGAGAGGGCAGACCGCGGTTTTTGGGAGTCTCGACGAGGGCGCTCTCGAGCGCGTCGATCTTCTCGAGGCGAGAACCTTGATTACGAATTCCACCGACGACGAGGAAGCAGCTGTCATCCTAGGTGCCCGCCAGATCGGTTTCAGTGGCGAGATCCTGGCGCTGGTCGAGGAGCCGTTCCATCGTAAGCCGATCATGCTGGCGGGTGCCACGGCTGCTTTTACGCCTCGTCATGTTCTGGGAGCTGCTCTGGCTGCTCGAGCCAGTCAGAGGGTGAGCCCGATGGTCGCCGAAATCCAACATCTAGGTCCGAACTTGCAGGTCAGTGAGGTGCGAATACCCCGCGGCAGCAGCCTGGCGGGTCAGACTCTTGCGGAGTCCGGACTCGGCAAGAGAACGGGTGTCAACGTGATCGGTCAATGGGTCGGTGGCAAACTATTGACATCACCTACGGCAGAAATGCTGCTGGAACCAGATGGAATTCTGGTACTCGTAGGCAGTCAGGAGAGCGTCCAACGTTTCGAAGAGCTCAGCAGCGAGGCGCGCCCCCTCCGGCGACACGGCCCTTTTGTAGTCGCCGGTTTTGGCGAAGTCGGGCGGAAGGTGGTTCAGCTTCTCAACGATGTGGGCGAAGAGACCATCGTGATCGACCGGCAAGCCCAAGAAGGTGTGGATATCGTCGGCGACGTGCTGGATCCGAGGACGCTGGAAGAGATCGGACTCGATGAAGCGCAAGCGGTAATTCTGGCGGTTGATCGTGATTCGGCAACGATGTTTGCGACCGTAATCTTGAAGGATCTCGCTCCGGACGTTCCGGTAATTGCTCGAGTCAATCGGGCTGTAAACGTCGAGAGAATCCATCGCGCAGGTGCGGAATTCGCTCTTTCGATCAGTCAGGTTTCGGGCCAGATTTTGGCTCGCCGTCTACTCGGACAGGAGGCCGTGGCGGTCGACGAACAACTCAAGGTGGTCAAGGTCTCGGTCAGTGGTCTAGAGGGCAGGCATCCGACCGACTTGCGGATGCGCAAGGTCAGCGGATGCTCGATCGTTGCGGTCGAGCGAGAAGGGGAGCTGATTACCGAGTTCGAGACTGGATTCCGGTTCGGCAGAGACGACTCGGTATATATCTGTGGCAGCAGTGAGGCGACTCGCTCGTACCTGGAGTCGTTCTCGCAGACCTAGCGGGGGAGGAGCGTGGTTCAGGCTTTGGCTCGAGCGGCGGCGATCATTGCATCGCGCTTATCTTCGAGGCGATCTTTTTCGCGTTTGTACTTCTCCTCGGCCAGTTCTCGATCTTCAGGTCCCAGGGGTGTTTTTAGATGGTCCTGCAACAGAATCTCGATCTCTGCCAGCTTGGCTTCGTAGGTCTGACGGATCTCCGAGATCTCGGCCTGAATTGCCGCGTTGAGGCCCTGCTCCCGGGGCCTCTCGATTCCCTGTTCCTCCAATCGTTCCAGGGCCAACTCGTAGGCTGATTTCATTCCAGATCTTGGTTCATCTTCCTCGGACATGACAGTGCCAGCGTATCATCGAGCTCTCTTCGTCTTCCTCGATGGCGTGGGTCTTGCCCCGGCCAGAAAGGCCAATCCCTTTTCCTCGATGAAGACGCCCGGACTCGACCGATTACTGGGTGGTTCTTTGATCACCGAGACGATCGGCACTGGAGAGGATCGATTGCTCCTCGCCCTCGACGCCAATCTGGGGGTCGAGGGTCTGCCGCAGAGTGCGACGGGACAGACGGCCCTTTTCACAGGGATCAACGGGGCCCAGAGACTCGGTCACCACTCGACGGGTCTTCCGGGTCCGAAGATGCGCTCCATTATCGAAGAAGGAAATCTGTTCGGCTGGGCCGTAGGGCGAGGACTTCGTACGACTTTTGCGAACGCCTACACGCCTCGCTATCTGGAAGCCATTCGTAGCGGCAGGCGGCGACCTTCCGTCACAACCAGTGCCATGTTGTCGGCTGGGTTGGAGCCCCGAGACATCGACGATCTCAGAGCGGGTCGTGCCCTCAGTTGGGATGTGCGCCGAGACCATCTCGCTAGATATCTCGACTTGGATCTTCCGCATGTCACACCCCGAGAAGCGGGTGGTCACCTCGGCAGAATCGCAGCGGAACACGATCTGACAGTCTACGAGTCCTTTATCACCGACATGACGGGCCATCGGCGCAGCGGCTTCGACACCCGAGAGACCCTGCACAGAGTCGACGGACTCCTCGAAGGAGTGATCGATTCTTTGTCGGACGATACCAGCGTGATTGTCAGTAGCGATCACGGAAACTTCGAAGAGTCCGACCACAAGCGACATACCCGTAACCCGGTCCCCCTGGCGGTACTGGGACCGCTGGCGTCCTGCTTCACCGACCTCGAGTCGATTCTCGATGTGACCCCCAGGTTGCTCGAATCTCTAGGTGTGCGCACTGGTTCGAGTACATCGACCCCATCGACATCGTTTTAGGGTAATATTCGCGGTCGTCGATCTTCGGCGAGTCTACGGATCGACAATTGATAGACAATTGATAATCGTACGAATCAAGCAACACAGGAAACATACAGCGGCTAGCTCGGTGGGGGCTGCGAGGAATGATTGAAGCAGAAGGTCTGACGCGCAGGTACGGTGACTTTACAGCCGTCGACGATCTTACTTTCACGATCAATGAAGGTGAGATCGTTGGAATGTTGGGCCCTAATGGGGCCGGCAAGACGACGACGCTTCGGATGATCACCGGATTTCTACCGCCCAGCGCAGGTCGTCTCACAGTGGCTGGAAGGGATCTCTTTGCGGATTCGGTAGGAGCACGTCGGGAGGTGGGTTATCTACCCGAGAACGTGGCGCTGTATCCTGAAATGCGGGTGTCCGAGTACCTCAACTATCGGGCCATGCTGGAGGGCATGAATCGAGTCGATGCTTCTCGTCGAATCCCAGAGGCGGTTCGAAGCTGCATCCTCGGAGACGTCCAGCATCAGATCATTGGCACCCTCTCGAAAGGCTACCGGCAGCGAGTAGGGCTGGCCGCCGCGATTCTTCATCACCCGAAGGTGCTTGTTCTCGATGAACCTACGGTTGGACTCGATCCCAAGCAGATCATCGCCATCCGACAGCTGATTCGTGAGCTTGGCAAGGAGCAGACGCTGCTTCTTTCGAGCCATATCCTTCCTGAGGTGGAGCTGCTTTGCGACCGTGTCGTCATCGTCGATCGCGGTCGTATCGTGGCGGAGGGCTCTCCTCAGGATCTCCAAGCGAGCTGGGCGGGGTCGACGGTTGTTCGAGTGGAGCTGAAGGACGCGACCGACGTTGCAGCTGAGAGCCTCGGACAGATCGACGGAGTCGCTTCGGTTTCAAAAGATCGGCACGGTCGATTCGAGCTCGAGTGTGAGTCTGGATCCGACATTCGCGAAGATGTTTTTCGTGCCGCTGTATCCAATCACTGGGTTCTCCTCGGATTGACGGAGGAGAGAGCGTCGCTCGAGGATGTGTTTGTCCGTCTTACCACTCGAGAAGAGACCTCGGAATCAAACTCGGGGACCGGGTCGAATCTGCCAGGGGAGATGGGCTCGTGAAGGCAATCGTGGCAAATCTGAGTCGCGAGTTTCGGTCCTACTTTTTTTCACCGATCGCCTACATCGTGGCAGCCCTTCTGCTGCTTGTGAACGGAGCGGTATTCACGCTGATCGTGGGCTATCTAAACGATCCCCGTTCCCAAGCGGGTGCCCCCCTGGAGCTCTTTTTTGGGCAGACGATTTTCTTCTGGTTAATCCTGCTCTTTATCGCGCCGGTCCTGACAATGAGACTGTTGAGCGAGGAACGTCGGAGTGGGACGATCGAAGTCCTGATGACCGCACCGGTGACCGAGGGGCAGGTTGTGGTCGGGAAGTATCTGGCAGCGCTTCTCTTCTATGTCTTTCTCTGGTTGCCTACGATGACCTATCCGCTTCTACTGTCCTACTACAGTGAGGTCGACTGGGGTCCGGTTGCGTCGGGATACCTGGGAATCTTGGGTATCGGAGCACTCTTTTTATCGGTAGGCGTTCTGGCATCTTCGTTGACGCGAAGTCAACTCGTGGCAGCCGTACTCACTTTCGCGATGCTGATACCGCTGTTCATGTTCGGGTTGTTGGAAAACTTGTTCAATGACGACAGTCTTCGCCAGATCTTCTCCTACCTGAATCTGTGGCAACACATGGAAGAGTTCAGCAAAGGAATTGTCGACACCAGGCGAATTGTCTACTACCTCTCGGCGACAAGCTTGTTTCTGTTCCTGGCGGCTCGAGTTCTCGAGAAAAAGAAGTGGAGATAGACGATGGCTCGGATTGCTGAGGGACCCAGGAAGAGGGTCATTGCTGGCTCGATGCTGGGCGCTGGCGTGATTCTGGCGCTCCTTCTTTTTCTGATCGCCAACTACTTTGGATCCAAATACAGCCAGCGCTTCGACTGGACCGAACAACGCCTGTTTACACTTTCAGAAAAGACGACGAACTTGCTTGGTGATCTGTCTCAGGATGTCGAGGTCATGGTTTTTCTGAGTCCTGCAGAGCCCTTGTACCCAGCCGTGAAGGAGCTACTCGCCGCCTACGAGGAAGCCTCGCCACAAATCTCGGTCAGAGAGATCGATGCAGAACGAAACCTGGTCGAGGCGCAGAGCCTGGTCGACCGCTATGAGATCTCTCAACTCAACGTCATCGTCTTCGAGGCCGGCGATGATCGAAGGGTGGTAGACACGACAGATCTGGCCGACTTCGACTATTCCGGAATGCAGATGGGCCAAGCCCCACAGATGACTGGATTCAAGGGTGAACAAATTTTCACGTCCACTTTGCTCGAGTTGATGGAGCATCGAAAGCCCAAGGTCTTATTTACGATCGGCCACGGTGAGCTGCGACTCGACGATTTCTCACCGGCGGGCTTGTCGTCGGCTCGCGACCTTCTGGGCAAAGACAACTTCGAGCTCGAGGAGTGGGGATCGATTGGAGAGGCCACGGTTCCCGAAGGAACCGATCTGATCGTAGTCGCAGGCCCCACCTCGACATGGCTCGAGCCCGAGCTGGAGCTGTTGAGAAGCTATTTGGTCTCCGGCGGCAGGATGCTGGTCCTGATCGACCCGACTCTTACACCTACTGAGGGCTTGGTCGATACTGGTTTGGAGGACCTGCTCGCCGAGTTTGGGGTCGACGCAGGCAACGATATCGTGGTGGACCCAGCCAATCCATTGCCTTTCTTCAGTGCAGAGACGATCTTTGTCAACGTCTACGAAGACCACGTCATAACTCGCCCGCTGGATCAGGCTCGACTTCCCGTGGTTCTCTCTCTGGCTCGATCGGTGAGCCGAGGAGAGGATGTGGAGGGTGTGACCGCTACCGAGCTGATGCGCACGAGTATCGACGGTTGGGGCGAGACCAATCTTCAGAATCTCGACCAAGTCGACAGAGATGACGCCGACGTCGAGGGGCCAGTTTCTCTCGCCGTTGCTGTATCGGGTGAGTCCGCCGCCCCCGATCCGGATTCCGAGGTCCTAGATGGTTTTGCCACGTCGAACCTCGATCCGACCGGCCAGGCAGAGCTGCGTATGGTCGTGGTCGGGGACTCCGACTTTGCGACCAATGCCCAGCTGCAAAACGTACCGAACGCCACATTGCTGGCAAACATCTTGAACTGGCTCGTCGATAGAGAGACGCTGGTGGGAATCCCGCCGAAGCAGCCCGAGCAAGTCAGACTAAGTCTTTCGCAGTCTGAAATGCGACGAATCGCGGGCCTGGTTTTGGCTGGGCTTCCGGCTCTTGCTCTTGCCCTTGGGGCCTATATCTACTTCCGTCGACGGAGATAATCGATGAGGCCGAGATTTCTTGCGGTCCTCGCGGTGCTCGTGCTGGGCCTGCTCGCCTTCATCTGGTTCTATGAAAAGGATCTTCCTTCATCGACCGAGAGAGCCGAGCTCGAGAAGAAGATTCTGAATTTGGCGGAGGACAAGATCTCATCGATTCGAATCGAAGTGGGCGAAGAGACGGTCGTCCTGGCCAAGCCGGGCGGGATCGAACCTGGGGAGAGTCACTGGAGGGTGACCACGCCCTTCGATGCCAGGGCGGACCGAGATCATGTTGATGATCTTCTAGAGATCTTGCAGAAACTGGAAAAAAGGCGGACGCTAGAAACGGTCTCCCCAGGAGAAGGTGGCTTCGACCCCCCGCGGGCCCGGATCTCGGTAGAGCACGACGGGACGACCAGTGACCTCTGGGTAGGCAACGAGATTCCGGCCTCTTCATCGATGTTGATTCAACTTCCCGGGTCGGAGGAGGCGTACGTCGTTGATTCGGGAATCTGGGAGCAACTGGCCCGGCCGGCGGGTGAGTGGCGAGATCGAGATATGGTTTTTGCGACCGCCGAAGAGATCACGAAAGTGACCCTCGCCCGAGCCTCGGGTGAGCTTGTTCTGAACAGAAGAGGGGGCAACCGATTCTGGATCGAGCGCCCGATCGAAGACCTGGCGGGCAGCGACCAAGTAGGTGATCTCTTGGCTGATGTCACCTCGCTTAGAGCCGAAGCGTTTGTCGAAGATCAGGACACCTCGCCGGCCGAGATCGGATTGGAGCCACCCGAACGATCTCTCGATGTCGAGCTCGATTCATCGAAGCCGATTCGAATTGAATTCGGTTCTCCTGTTCCTGGAGTCGACTCCAGAATCTTCGCTCGAGTCGAGAACCAGATCTTCGAAACATCTTCGAATCTCGTTTCCGTTCTCGATCGGCCTGTCGATGATTGGAGGTCACTTGATCTAACCTCGCTCGAGACCTACCAGATCGACCGGCTGGAGGTCGAGGACAGGGTGAACGGTAGTCTCAGTCTGATTCGTTCAGGCGCAGAGTGGAAGCGAAATGATGATGAGATCTCGTTTACGACAGTGAGCGATCTGCTCTATGCCATCGTCGATGCGCGCGCTTTGCGGGCTCTTGATGTCGATTCAGTAGGCGGGCTTTCGTCGGCCAATCGACGCTTCCATGTGTCGCTGTTCAGCGACAGCTCGGAGGAAGAGTTTTCTGTTTTCGGTACCGCCAGCGATGACAACTTACGAGCCACTGTGAGCGGGCGCAATATCGTCATGGCCTTGGACCGACAGACGTTCTTGAATATAGAAGAAAAATTTTCCGAAGTTCGAGCTGCAGAAGGTCGTCGTGAAGATAATCTTTCCAACGAGGGCGACCCGGCGGCTGATCAGTCTTCAACTGGGAATTGACCAAAGTCTCTCCTGATCTGATGTAAAACTCGTTGGGTCGGAGGTATTGCGATCGCGAGGTCTCGGAGAGCCCTCGGGTAGATTTATTTATTGCTATTTGCGAAGAAAACCACAATATCTTGTGGTTTTAGTCTTGACAGACCGCGAGATCTCGTGCAAGCTATGACGATCCGAGATCGTTGAGATGCCGAGTAGGGAGCCAAGAAAAAATCACGGTCGGGCTCTCAAGATCGAGAACTTCGTGAGCCTCGATTTTGTAGCTGGGAATCTCTCGGATATGACGCTCAGGCAGGGGCGAGTCGCGAGTGTCGGAGGTCGGGCGGCCTCACTGGATTTCGAGCCTGCGGTTTTTCTTCCGCGAGCTCATAAGCCAAAAACTGTGTAAGGGTGCCTCGAATCTTCGAGGCTAATAGCGTTCTCACAAGGGCAAGTACTACAACAAGATCGAGGGGGTAAGCGTTCGATGCTGACCACGGAGAGTTCGGGCGGAGAGGCCACGGTCGAGCAGCAGGCTGCGCAGCCGCAGCAGGACAAGCAGGGTGAGAGGCGAGGCCTTTCGTTTGAACGTAGCTACACCACCCCCGGTGAGCATCCGTTCGATCAGATCGAATGGGAAACTCGAGACGCGAAGATCGCCAGCGAAAAGGGCGAGGTGATTTTCGAGCAGCTCGGGGTCGAAGTTCCCAAGAGTTGGTCGCAGACTGCCACCAACGTAGTGGTCAGCAAGTACTTCAGAGGCCAGTTGGGAACGCCACAGAGAGAGACGAGCGTCCGGCAATTGATCAGTCGAGTCGCCGATTCGATGTTGGAGTGGGGACAAAAGGGCGGATACTTTGCGACGGTCGATGACGGCGAGACCTTCCACGCCGAACTGACTCATCTTCTCCTCAATCAGCACGCCTGTTTCAATTCGCCTGTTTGGTTCAACGTGGGGATCGAAGAGAAGCCGCAGTGCTCGGCATGTTTCATCAATTCCGTCCAGGACACCATGCCTTCGATTCTCGGTCTGGCCAAAACGGAGGGCATGCTCTTCAAGTTCGGATCCGGAACCGGCAGCAACCTGTCGGCTCTTCGCTCGTCGACCGAAGCCCTGGCAGGCGGCGGTACCGCTTCAGGCCCGGTCTCCTTTATGAAGGGCTTCGACGCATTTGCCGGGGTGATCAAGAGCGGCGGCAAGACGAGGCGCGCGGCCAAGATGGTGATTCTGGATGTCGCTCATCCGGACATTGTGGAGTTCATCAACTGCAAGCAAGTGGAAGAGCGGAAGGCCTGGGCGCTGATCGAGGCGGGCTACGAAGGAGGGTTCAATATCCCCGGAGGAGCCTACGACTCGATCTTCTATCAGAACGCCAACCATTCGGTCCGAGCTACTGACGAGTTCATGGAAGCCGTCGCCGAAGGAGGGGACTGGACGACACACGCGGTTACTGACGGTCGGCCGATCGAGACTCTCAAGGCGAAAGACATCATGGACATGATTGCCGAGTCGACCTGGGTTTGTGGCGATCCCGGGATGCAGTTCGACACCGTGATCAACGAGTGGCACACATGCCCCAACTCTGGTCGCATCAACGCCAGCAATCCCTGCAGCGAGTACATGTTCCTCGATGACACCGCCTGCAACCTGGCGTCGATGAACCTCATGCGGTTCTACGACCCGGAAGAAGAGCGATTCGAAGCCGAGAAGTTCCGACACGCATGTGAGGTCGTGATCACGGCTCAAGAGATTGTCGTGGACTATGCGAGCTATCCGACCCCGGCGATCGAGGAGAACTCGCATCGGTATCGACCGCTGGGAATCGGGTTTGCCAATCTGGGTGCGGTCTTGATGGCCCGGGGTGTTCCCTACGACTCGGATGCCGGTCGAGACTACGCGGGGGCGATAGCGGCGTTGATGTCGGGCGCGTCTTTTGCCCAGTCTGGCCGGATCGCGGCGGCGAAAGGGGCCTTCGAAGGCTTCGAGATCAATCGGGAGCCTATGACCAGGGTCATGAAGATGCACCGAGAGGCGCTGAAGCATGTCGATGCAGCGCATGTCTCGCTCGAGCTACTCAAGACTGCCAAGGAAACTTGGGACGATGTCGTGGAATCGGCCGAAGGTGCCGGTCTGAGGAATAGTCAGATCTCCGTCATCGCTCCGACGGGAACAATCGCGTTCATGATGGACTGCGACACGACCGGTATCGAGCCTGATATTGCTCTGGTGAAATACAAGAGGCTGGTGGGCGGCGGCATGATCAAGATCGTCAATGGCACCGTGCCTGCGGCGCTCAAGAGACTCGGCTATGAGAAAGACGAGGTTCAGAAGATCGTAGAGTACATCGACGAGAACGACACGATTGAAGGCGCGCCTCATCTTATGGATGAGCACCTGCCGGTATTCGATTGTGCCTTCAAGGCGACGAAGGGCTCACGTTCGATTCACTATCTTGGCCATCTCAAGATGCTTGCCGCTGTGCAGCCATTCGTCTCGGGTGCTATCTCGAAGACCATCAATATGCCCGAAGAATCGACCCCAGAGGAGATCACAGAGGCCTATGCCGAAGGCTGGCGTCTGGGCCTCAAGGCTGTGGCCGTCTATCGCGACGGTTGCAAGCGAAGTCAGCCTCTTTCTACCAGTCGTGTGGAAGAAACGAACAAGACAGAGGAAGCGGCGGAGCCCCGGGCTCGCCGAATGAAGCTTCCCGATGAACGGCGGGCGATGACTCACAAGTTTTCCGTGAACGGCCACGAAGGCTACATCACGGTCGGCTTGTACGAGGAAGGAACCCCTGGCGAGATCTTTCTCGTGATGGCCAAGGAGGGTTCGACGATTTCCGGCCTCATGGATGCATTCGCCACGTCGGTCTCGATTGCGCTCCAGTACGGTGTCCCTCTGCAAACCCTGGTTGACAAATTTACGCACACGCGATTCGAGCCCTCCGGATTTACCAACAATCCAGAGATTCCGATTGCCAAGTCGATCATGGACTACATCTTTCGGTGGCTGGCCTCGAAGTTTCTCAGTCGCGAAGGTCAGCACGCAGCTGGAGTCGTGATTCGAGATGACTTGGCGGCGGAGGAGGGAAGTGGGATCGACTCCGAGCCTGTGGAATCTGCAGCAGCAAAGAAGGCGAACGGCAAGGTAACGTTCTTGTACCAGCAAGATGCTCCGAGCTGTCACGACTGCGGATCAATCATGGTGCGTAACGGCACCTGCTACAAGTGTCTCAATTGTGGTGCCACGAGCGGGTGCAGTTGATCGCGGCATCAACACTTGAGGCGGCCGAGATAGTCGAGACGAGGTGAAAGCTGTCATACGACGAACTACACACTGTTGAGGTCACGTCAGACTATCCACATGTTGGTCGGAGCCCCGTGGCTTTGGTGCTCGACATCATTCGATCAAGATTCCTCGGGGCCACCTCGGCCCCTTTAGGCAGGGAGCAATGGTGCAGCCCTGTAAGGAGTCGGGCCTAGACGCCCGGTGGCCCCGCTAACGCAGGGCCGGGAGGAAGAAGAGATGGCAACAAAGAAGGCGGCCAAGAAGGCCGCGCCTAAGAAGAAGGTGGCGGCTCGCCAGAAGGCGAGAGCGACGAAGAAGACCGCTCGCAAGAAGGCGAGAACGATAAAGAAGACCGGTCGCAAGAAGGCCAGAGCGACGAAGAAGACCGCTCGCAAGAAGGCGAGAGCCACCAGGAAATCAACAGTGAAGAAGAAGGTGGCGGCTCGCAAGAAGGCGAGAGCGACGAAGAAGACCGCGCGTAAGAAGGCCAGAGCCACGAAGAAGACCGGCCGCAAGAAGGCCAGAGCCACGAAGAAGACCGCGCGGAAGGCACCGGCTAAGAGAAAGGCTGCCAAGAAGAAGGCGCCGGCTAAGAAGAAGACTGCAGCCAAGAAGAAGGCGCCAGCTAAAAAGAAGACTGCCAAGAAGAAAGCACCGGCTAAGAAGAAGACTGCAGCCAAGAAGAAGTAAGGCGTTCTCTGAGGGCAAGAGGTGGGCAATACGCTGCCTCGACTTCTCAGAATCGCACCGTTTCGATAGTCTCGGTGGATGGGGCAAGTCCATCCAGCTCGAGGCCAGCGTCGGACAGGGTCAGTTGTCTGGTTAGCGCTGGGTCTGGGCGTCTTGGCAGTTTCAGGGCTGGTGGTTTGGAAAGATCGATCCTCAGGCGTTGGGGCAGTCTCCGTATCTGGCGGAGGCGCTCCAGCGCCTGACTTTCGTCTGGATTCGCTTCAGGGCGAGCAAGTCAGCCTGGCCGACTTCGAGGGCCGCGTTGTTGTTCTGGAGCTCTGGGCGACGTGGTGTGGCCCGTGCAAACTGCAGGCGGAGATCCTGCACGAGCTCTACGATGAGGTTTCCAGTAACGAGGTCGAGTTTCTGGCGATCAGCTTGGGGGAGACTCGAGAGACAGTCGAAAGATTCGTCGAGAGGCAGCCGTTCACCTACCCGGTCTTGCTGGACCCCGAAGAGACACTGGGAGCGTCATTGGAGGTCTACGCCCTGCCCACAGTCGTAGTCGTCGACAAAGACGGTCATATCCGGTTTCATCAACCCGGTCTGGCAGATGCGGGGACCTTGAGAAAAGTCCTGAGCGACCTGGGAGTTGGACTCTCCACCTAACTCGATCCTGCGGCGCCGCCAGATCCGCTACCGGAGAACCACCAGCGCCACTCGTCGATTCTGAGAGCGACCTTCGGCGGTATCATTGCTTGCGATCGGCTCCTGTTGCCCGTACGAGATCACCGACATCCTGTGGAGTGGAAAGGCCTGCGCGGCGTTCAAGTACCGGCGTACAGACTCGGCACGTCTGAGGCCGAGGTCCAAATTGTAGGCTTCGTTTCCCTGCGAGTCGGTGTGTCCCTGGATCTCGATAAAGACGCTGGCTCCCTCGCTACGAATGAGCTCAGCAAATGCATCGAGGGCGGCCTTGGCTTCGGGACTGAGCTCGGCCTGATTCAGACCGAAGCGAACCTGTTCATCGGTCATAATGGTCTCGAACACGAACCGCCCCTCGGCCAGTTGACCTGCGGCGATCGCTCGATCTAGGGCCTCTTGGGCCGTCCTGGACACCTCGTCGATCTCGGCGTCCTGATTCGAGATTCGCGTCTGGTTTTCCTCGACTTGCGTCTCGAGCCCGTCCATCCTCTCGCCGACGCGAGACTCGACCGTTCCGGTCTCGGTCTGGACGTATTTCTTGCTGGCACAACCAGCCGAAATGAGGGTGATCAGAATCAAGACGAAGGTTCGGGCGTTGCGCGGCGAGGGCATAACGGACCTCCTTTCGAAAGCCATCCAAGAGTTGCAATTGCAGGAAAAGATGATGTCACATCGCGGGTTCAGTCGCCACTTTGGGAGCCCGACCGGTGTAACCCTGCCGAAATGATAATTGGACCTTCTTTTTCTTGGCTGAGACCTCGATCTCGCGATAGCGCGATGGGCCCGTATCGGCGGCAGAGAATCCCAGAACGTACTGATGTCTGAGGTCGGATGAGATCGATGCGCAGGCGCGAACGACGTCGTTCGGGGTGGAGATCCAGAAGTATTTTCCTCCCGTCTGATGCGCCAGCAGGTTGAGCACGTCAGCGTAGCGGTGCAGCTTCTTCCCTGAGTGATCCAGGATCTCCGGGCTCCCGGTCGAGAGACCGAGAACATAGACGGGTAGCTCTGCCTCTCGAACCTTCTGACGAGCCGCTCTCGGTTCGATCTCTGATGCGTTGTCCGCGCCGTCGGTAATAAGAACTGCGGCGCGGCGGGCGCTCTGGACCGTCTGGCTGAGCCCTGGAAGTCCGTAGACTGCGTCATGAAGCGCCGTGATCCCACTCGGCAACCACTCGTTGATCGCTTGTTCGATCTCCTCGATGTTCTCGGTATAGGGGACATCGACTCCGAGTTGACCATTGGCAAATGAGGCCAAGGCATACTGGTCTCCCGGTAGGTTGTTGATGAGAAGCCGTTCGATAGCGAATCGGCTCAAACTCAGTTTTCCGGCGTTGGCGATGCTTCCTGACAGGTCTTGGAGTACCAGAAGGGTCACCGGGGCGGTACCTCCCTCGTCAAAGCTCTCTATTGGAACCGGCTCACCGTCTACCGTGACCTTGAAATCCTTTAGATCGAGCCGATCTGCGTAGCCGGCCTTTGTGCGAGCAACCACGGGAATCAAGACATAGCCGACCGATACCTGGCCGCTGAAACCGGTCTCGGTGGCACCGATCAGATCCTCGGTTTGGCTCTGTGCGATCGACTGTGCGGCTGTCAGCGCGATCAGGCTGAAGGAAATCAGGAAACGGAGTCGTCGTGGTATCAAATCAATCTCTCTGGAGGCAACGGTGGCTCTCGCTCTCTGGTAGCCTAACTGTACAGAATCTCCAGGTATCTGGACATCAGAAATCCAACCGTCAAGCCTTCGAGGGATACCCCCATGTCGTCCGTCAATATTCGTAACATCTCGATCAAGTGTGGTCAGTGCAACACTTATCAGACTCTTTGCGATTACAAACCGTCCGGTGACACGAATGTCTATACCTACGAGTGTGAGAACGATGTCTGCGATCCGTCTACCACCAGAACGATTGTCGAGGTACCAAGGGAACTGGATGAGTTTGCCCGGCGCGATCCCGATTGGCGCGGGTAGCTCTCGGGTCCCGAGGTGGCTGAATCGATGTGTTTCTCAGCCATTCCTTATGCTAATCTCGGTCCGTTTCCGTGCGTCTAAGTCAGACAGACTTTGGCGAGAAATCAATTTGAAATATTAGAGATCTCTGTGAGGGAGTCATGAAGAGAATTGTCCACGTTGTGGGTACCGGGACGATCGGAGAGCCGCTCATCGGACTGTTCACCGATTTTCACGATCGGATGGGAATCGACGAAGTTACATTTCATAAGCGGACACCACTGGAGTTTGATCGGGCACGGATCAACCATCTCATGGGACGTGGAGCTCTGCTGGCTGTAGATGAAGACCGCAGGGATGCCTTTGAGAAAATGGGTCACAAAGTCAGCCTAGGCGCCGAAGAAGCGCTCGAGCGAGCAACGGTCGTCGTGGACTGCACACCGGCTGGGAATCAAAACAAGGAACAGTATTACTCCAAGTTGGCTGGACCGAAAGGTTACTTGGCTCAGGGTAGCGAATTTGGATTCGGGAAGCCGTATGCCCGAGGAATCAATGAGGAGGCATTGGTCGCCGGCGAAGACAAATTCATACAAATCGTCTCGTGCAATACCCACAACATTACGACCCTCATCAAGACCCTTTGTGACGACGGCGATGACTATAACCTCGAGAATGGGCGATTCGTGTGCATGCGCCGGGCCAATGACATCACGCAGGTCAGTAGCTTCATCCCGGCGCCCAGCGTCGGAAAGCACGACGACCCGGAATTCGGGACCCACCATGCTCGAGATGCTCACGGTGTGTTCGAGACTCTGAACAAGAATTTGGCGCTATTTTCAAGCGCCGTGAAGCTGAATACCCAGTACATGCATTCGATGTGGTTTCAATTGGAGCTCGATAGAGACATAGAGCTCGATGAGGTCATCGACCGCTTGCGAGCCAACCACCGTGTTGCCACGACCGACAAGCGGGAGGCCAACCTGATATTCAGTTTTGGGCGCGATCATGGCTACTACGGCCGAATCCTCTCGCAGACTGTGGTAGTGATGCCAAGCCTGACGGTGCGTGGAAAACGGGAGATCATAGGCTTCTGCTTTACACCCCAGGACGGGAATTCGCTCCTTTCCTCTGTTGCGGCCAGTCTCTGGATCATGGAACCGGATTGGGACGATGTAACCGAGCGGCTCGAGCCGATCCGGCGATGGGTCTTCAGGGACATCTAGCAGGGCTTGAACCGACTGACGCTCGATCGGATCAGAATCGAAGGTGTATCCCGCGCCGGGCACGAGACCTGGTTCAGAATTCACCCTCCTGGCCTTGCCCTGGATGTCGGTCGTGGCGATCCTGCATTGGCTGGCGCAGCCGATATTTTCATAAGCCACGGCCATCTGGATCACGCTCTTGGGGTGCCGTTTGTCGTCTCATTACGAAGCCAGCAGGGGCAATCACCGACACGTATTTTCTGTCCGCCCGAGATGGTCGATGCATTGACTCGGCTGGTGGAGGCGGCGTCGGATCTCGAGGGTCGGAGCTACGACTACACGATCCGGAGCCTCGAACCCGGAGATGCCGTCACGGTGGGCAAGGGTCTCGAGATCGAGGCCTTCCCGCTCGACCATGGAGTCCCAGGAATCGGATTCCATCTCTGGCAAGCCGCGAAGACACTGCGGCCTGAGCATCGGGGGAGCTCGAAGGAGCAGCTAGTCAAGATGAAACAGGTTGGGATTCCTATCGAAGTCGAGAGGAGGTTGCTCTGGTTGTCGTATTGTGGCGACACGGGGCCTGGTGTCTTCGAACGAGATCCACGGATCTTCGATGCCTCGATCTTGATGTTGGAGTGCACATTCTTGGATCCGACTCATAGCCAGCGAGCGGCCGACTACGGCCACATCCACCTCGATGACCTCGTGTCGCGTCGGGACAGCTTCTGCAACCAGGACTTGATTCTCCACCACTGGAGCAATCGCCATCACTGCTCGGAGATCAAAGAGATGGTCGAGGCTCGGCTGGCTGCCGTGAAGCCGAGGGTCCATCTCTTTGGGTGCGAGGAAATCACATAGTGAAATCAGGTTCTGGCGCACCTCGTCAACCGATCCAGTCTCGAAGAGTTCGAGCGGGCGACAGGCTGGCTCAGCTGGACGAGCTTGAAGTCGACATTGATCAGCTTGTTTCTGGAGGAGACGGGTTGGCGCGATTCGAAGGTATTCCGATCTTTGTTCCTCGTGCCGCGCCGGGGGATCGCCTGCGAATCCGGTTGGTCGAGCGCAAGCCTGATTTTGGACGGGGTGAGATTGTCGAGATTCTGAAGGCGGGCCCCGGCCGAAGGGAACCACCTTGTCCACACTTCGGACATTGCGGGGGCTGCGACCTTCAGCATCTGGACGACGACTTGCAGGTCGATCTCAAGGTAGAGGCCGCACTCGAGACCTTGAGGCGTTTGAGTGGCCTTACCAAAACCCCGGATTTCGAAGTTCTGACCGGACCTTCATGGGGCTACAGGTCCAGAACCCAAGTGCACACGAGCTCGGGAACTGAACGGATCGCGGTGGGCTATCGCAGTCGTCGGAGTCACGACATCGTGGAGGTGAACACCTGTCCGGTCTTGGTGCCGGAGCTCGAGAGTTTGCTGCCGAATCTGGGTGGACGCCTGCCGCGCCAGGCGCCTCGGAGGCTCGATCTGCTTGCGGGCGATACCGGGGCGCTGACCACGGCTCCTCTGACCCCAGAACTACCTCACGGTCCTATCGAGATCTCGGTGGGCGAGTTCAGTTACGAGCTCGATGCACGATGCTTCTTTCAAGCCCATCGTCAACTGCTGCCTGAACTGGTGACGACAGTTATAGGCGACCGTGGAGGTGATCTGGCAGTCGATCTGTACGCCGGCGTCGGGCTTTTCGCGATTCCTCTGGCATATTCCCATGCCCAGGTTGTGGCAGTTGAAGGCGATCGGGTGGCTGCCCGCTATGCGAGACAAAATGCCAAGCGCCATCGGCTACCGCATCTGAAAGTCGTGTCTAGCGCCGTGGAAAGCTGGATTCCCCAGCTACCAGAGAACAGCGATCGAGTTCTCGTGGACCCACCGAGATCCGGCTTGGCAAATCGAGTTCGTCAGGAGCTCATGACGAAAAGGCCGAGCAGGATTACTTACATCTCTTGCCACGTTGCTGCCCTGGCAAGAGATCTGAAGACACTCCTTCAAGGCTATGGAATCGAGAAAATGACGATTCTCGACATGTTTCCTCAGACCGGACATGTCGAGGTGGTCGTTCAGCTGGACTTGATCCGAGCTTGAACCAGCGCCTCGACTTCATCGTCGTCCGGAAATCGGCCGGTAGACTTCTTGGAGTAGATGAGTTCGCCGTCGTGGGTCACTTCAAAAGCTCCGTCTCGCCCCTTGATGAGCTCCACGTCGATCCCGAAGCGTTCATTCAGTTCGTCCGCCAAACTGGCGGCTCGCGGTAAGTAGTTTCAAACCACGCAGTATTCAATCGATATCGAGGACATGATTTCTCTCTCCCGCGGCGGATTATAGCGACCGAGACCGGTTTGGGCGAGGTCCACGGCTTGGAGCCCAGATCCGGCCGGCCATTGGGGGATTGCGCTAGAATCGCAGGCCCATCTCTGGGGCAGCCAAGACCCCTAGTGAGAGAGGACGGAAATATGACCAGAGACTTCAGCGGAGCCGCCGCAGCGCACGACTTCGATCTCGACCATAGCCTTTCGAGCGAGGACCAGGCTCGGGCGGAGAGGATCGCTGGTCACGTGAGAAGCATCCTCAGCGAGTTACAGCTGGATCTCGACGATCCAAATCTGGTGGATACGGATATTCGAGTCGCGAAGATGTACATCGAAATGTTCCACGGACTGCAAGAGGGATCTGAACCAAAAGTCACGACCTTTCCGAACGATGAGGGTTACGAGCATATGGTGATGGAGCGAGACATACCGTTCTACTCGATGTGCTCTCACCATCTGGTTCCGTTTTACGGTCGGGCTCACATCGCCTATATTCCGCGCGACAAGATCATAGGGTTGTCCAAATTCGCGCGCATACTCGAGTTCTATGCCAAACGGCCTCAGCTTCAAGAACGTCTCACAGAGCAGGTTGTGGGCTACTTGCAGGACAACCTCAATCCACTGGGCGCGATGGTGGTAATCGAAGCGCGGCATCTCTGTGTGGAGATGCGTGGTGTCAAGAAGCCAGGAGCCTTGACGGTGACCTCGGCCATCCGTGGTGCCTTTCATCAACGGCCAGTCCGTGAAGAGTTTCTCGACTTGCTTCGTCGCGACTAGCGTCGCAATACTTTGTCTTCTGGTGCTGGTCGGGCCCACTGAGGCGGCCAAGCGAAAGAAGCTGAAGTCAGAGGATCTGACGAACTTTCTTCTGTCTCCCAAGTACTCGAGATGGTTGGTGGGCCCGATCTCACATATGGCCACCGAGACGGAGGTGAAACAGTATTTGGCTATCACGAACGATGACGAGGCCGAGGCGTTCATCACCCGGTTCTGGGAGTTGAGAGGTGGCGGTGCTGTATGGCCGGCAACAAACAAGCAGAAAATCTTCGACGAAAGGGTTGCAGAGGCGGACAAGTTCTACTCAGAGGGCACCCACCGAGGCAGCGCCACAGATCGCGGTACCCTCTTCGTGCTCTATGGAGCTCCGGCGCAGACGCAGTATGAGGCACATCCGAAGAACCAGGGGGCGCCGATCGAGGTATGGTTCTATATACCCGAGACGACAGAAGGCCTGGACGGTTCCAAGCCGGACGCGATCTATTTGTTTCGAAAGACCGGCGCGGTTACAAAGCTGTACCGAGGTCAGCGTCGCCTCGGTGGCTAAGGGCGCCGGTTCGTAGGCAGGAGATTGAAACCATGAGCCATCCACGAGCCGTCCTGAAGGGTACAGGGGTCGAGGTGCCACCGATCCGCGTCGACAACGAGATGCTGTCGAGAATTATCGACACGAACGACCAGTGGATTCGGGAGCGCAGCGGTATCGTCACTCGCTATTTTGCCGAACCCGGAGTCGGATCGTCGAACTTGGGTGCCTCCGCGGCCCAGAATGCCCTGTCCGATGCTGGCCTCGAGCCCGCGGATATCGACTACCTTGTCTGCGCCACCATGACACCTGACCACTACTTCCCAGGTGCGGGGACCTTGATCGTGGAGCAACTCGGTCTCGACAACTTGCCGGCGTTGGACTTGAGGCAGCAGTGTGCCGGCTTCGCCTATGGGATGCAGGTCGTCGACGCCCTGATCCAAAGTCGGATGGCGAGAACAGTCTTGCTGGTCGGTTGCGACGTCCACACCTCACTGATGCCGTTCAGCGACGAGGCCTGGGATGTGCTGTACGGTCGAGTGGACGGCCCCCTGGCAAGAGACGAGTACGAATGGCTGTCGCAATACCGACATCTGTTGGTCCTGTTTGGCGATGCCGCTGGGGCTATGGTCTTCCAGGCCGACGATGAAACCGAAGACCGCGGAATATTGAGGTCGCTGCTGCTGGGGGATGGACGACAGCAGGAAATCCTATATGTACCCGGTGGAGGTTCGGCATATCGCCCGTGGGTCGATTCAGAGATGATCCGAAGGGGCGATACGATACCTCACATGGACGGCAAACAGGTCTTCAAGCTGGCTGTGACCAAGATGCCGAAGGTTACCCGTCAGGTGCTCGAGAAGGAGGGGCTGGGCATCGAAGACGTCGATTTGCTGGTCATGCATCAGGCCAACCTTCGAATTAACGAAGTGGCTCAGAAGGCATTGGGTCTGCCGGCCGAGAAGGTTCATAACAACATCCAGAAGTACGGCAACACCACTTCGGCAACTCTTCCTCTCTGCTTCCACGAGGCGAGGCAACTTGGCAAGGCCCCGGTCGGTTCGCTCGTAGCGTTTACTGCTCTCGGCGCCGGGCTACATTGGGGTTCGGTACTGCTTCGGGTGTAGGAAGCGGCCAGAAGATTGCGATCGCCGCGACCTCGTAGTCATCTCCGATTCAGCGGCTGCGGCTAGCGAGTCTGACGGTAATCTCACGCTGCAGCTTCTCGATCCTGCTCTGCCACTGAGATGGGGTAAAGCGGTTCGCGGGCGCCGAAAATTGGATTTGCCCTTTACCCTGCGGCGAGTTGGTTACTTTGATTCGGATCTCGCTCCAGATTAGGGCCCAGGTGTCGGTCACCTCGACGCGTTGATCGAAGGGAATGCCGGAAAACTGCAAAGCGTCCAAGACCGCCCTCAACAGCGTGCCGTTGACGCCGTCGTAAGGTGTCTCGACATCAAAAAGCTGTCTGTAGGAGCCTGCCGGAGGTTGATACGTGTCTGCATTGAGCAACTGTTGGAATCGCTTGTTGGCCTCGAGGTCCTGGAAATTCGGATCGGTTCGGACACGCATTCGAGCTCGTTCGTCGAGATCGATGGCTCGTCCAAGATGCTGGATCGCAGGCCCCGCGAATCCCGCCATCGCGTAGTTTGTGGCTACGAGATAGTAAGCCTCGGAGGACCCCGGGTCACGCTCCAAATAGGTCTTGAAGCTGCTGCTGGCTGCCTCGAGGTTTCCTTGTAGAAGCAGAACCGCTCCAATGTTGAGATCGTTATCGGGAGCCGAGGGGTCGAGCTTCTTGGCACTACGCAGGGCTTCGAGAGCCCGGTCATAGTTCTGCTCGGAGAGATCCAATGCGGCCCTGTTGAGCCATGCCTGCCGCATCGACGGATCGATCTCCAAGGCCCGCTCCAAATCTTTCTTGCCCGCCACCGAGTCTCCGATCATGAAGTTCGCGGTGCTGCGAAGAAGAAACGCTTGACCATTCGGCGGTTTCTTCTTGGTCAATCGATCCAAGATCTTGATGGATTCTTCGGGTCTCGCGGCATCGAGTAGCTCCTGCGCTCTGGCTAACTGCTCCTGCTGCTCCTGCGCCGACAGGCAAGGCACCGCGGTAAGTACCACGACCAAGATCACCATGGCCAATGGGCCGGATCGAAATCTAGAGAAGATATTTCGCATAGAAGGCCGTGCGCTCAACTGCCGAGGCTAGTAGATTGACGGAAGTCGTTCAATGGAAGATCCTACGGGGCCCAGACCTGCTGGCTTGCCCCGCCTGCCAACCGGACCCTTTTGACACGGTCAGCATACAATACCGCCATGGGTCCGAACGTAACTCTTCCAACCGTAATCGCAGAGAAGTTGATGGACCATGTAATTGGACAACGGGCGGCCGTCGAAGAGCTATCGATCGTCATGTCGAAACGGCTCAGCGGCCTGACGGCTGGCAATGTCCTGATGGTTGGCTCCTCGGGTACCGGCAAGACGACTCTCATGAGAGCTGTGGAGCGGTTCCTGGCTGCCGATCCCGAGCTGTCCGCGAAGTCGCTTTTGATTCGCGTGCATGCGAATGTCCTCGCTGAGCAGACCGAGGAGGGGCGTGCTGGGGAAGCTCTGCTGCTCCGCCTCTTGGACGAAGCCAGAGATCAGATGGGGCCAGAGGCCTCCCGGGAAGAGCTCTTGGGCCGAGTTTCCCAAGGGATCATCTTCGTCGACGAAGTCGACAAGATACGAGCGCACGTCGGGGATCAAACCAATGTTCAGGGTATCCGAGCTCAAGAAGCTCTGCTTACCCTGATAGAGAACGAGTCGATTCCGTTTCGCCTTCCCGGATGGGCCGGCGGTGAGACGGTGAATATAGACGCCAGCAGTCTTCTTTTTGTCTGTGCTGGTGCCTTTGAAGGTCTCTACGATGCTGTTTACAACAGAGTGACCATTGGGCGTGATCGAGGATCTCTCCAAGCGGTCAGCGTGATGGACGAAGGGCAGGTTCACGAAGAGCTTCGTTTCTCCCTGCGCGACTGGCTGCGATACGAGGATCTGTTCGAGTACGGTCTGACGCCGCAGTTCTTGTCCAGGTTTGATGCGGTCGTTCTTCTCAACGACCTCGGTCAAGACGAGCTGGTTCGCATCTTTTTGGAAAGTCCAGACTCGGGTTATCACCAGGCCCGGTCCTACTTCGAAGCCGTGGGAATCTCTCTGGCCGTATCGCCCTCCGCAGTCCGCCGTATTGCTCAAGAGGCATCGGCCCAACCGAGGTTGGGAGCCAGAGCCTTGAAAGAGGTGTTTCGGCGAGTCATCGCTGACTACGAGTTCGAGCCAGAGGAGAAGGCTACCGACGGAACACTGATGATCGATCTGCCGGAAGTCGAAGAGGCCCTGGGCTAGGTCCGGGTCAGCCCTGTCCGTAGCGACGCCGTTTCCAGGCTTTTCTAATTGGCACCAGGAACGTCAGTATCAGTGCAATGGCGAGTGCGATGAGGAGGTTTCGAATTACGGCCTGACGTCCCTCACTCGTAACGCTGAATATCGCATAGCCAAAGTAGGTCCAGATCACCATCGAGGGCGCCAGGCCCACGGCAGACGCGGTGATGAAGACGGGCAACCGTATGCCGGCGAAGGCGGCTCCATAGTTGATAACTGCAAAGGGAATCGGAAGAAATCGAGACCGAACAAGATTCCAGAAGCCGTGTCGCTCCAAGATACCTTCGACTTTGTTGAGAAGAGTCTCTCCAGCCACGTGCTCGATCAGTTCTCGCCCCAGAGCTCTTGCCAGTAGATAGCTACTGGTAGCGCCGAGTAGGCTGCCGACGAAGTTGTACAACCAACCCCACCAAACACCGAATACTACGCCTCCGGCGAAGATCAAAGGGCTCACCGGCAGTCCGGTTGGTGAAAGAACGACATAGAGGCCGATCAAGACCAGCGGCGACCACCACGAGGCCCTCAAATGCTCGAGTGTGGCCACCATCTTTTCGCGAGTGAGGAACTCACTCAAAGGGGTGTACCGGAGAGCCAGGGCTGCGATAACCAGGAGTGCGATCAGCACCAAGAACTTCGCAACCGCCGCGCGGGGGATTCCTCTAGCTGGGCCGCTCTCTTCGGACGGGCTGCGCAGAGAGCTGGGCCGATCTTCCGGCAGTTTCGACAAGGAGCTATTCCTGGTTCGCAGATTCGATATCGAGGCAGAGAAACTCTCGCATATGGACAACGAGGGTGTCGGCGGCGGCGGGGTCCATGAAGTTCAATCGGAGCTCGTTGATCACCATGACCTCCATAGCCTCCCATTCGGCCCAACAGGAGGCACAGATTTTCGAGCGGATCTCGTCGCCAAGATCCCCAGGATAGGGAACCTCTCGAGGCGGATCCTGGTTTCGGTGACAG
>CAJHZD010000256.1_pt1 | contig 27453 bp, 27 predicted proteins | sample 9198941 | NCBI WGS metagenome assembly CAJHZD01 (sample SAMEA7708371, study PRJEB35096) | sediment metagenome | biome: marine neritic benthic zone biome [ENVO:01000025]; feature: sediment [ENVO:00002007]; material: shallow marine sediment [ENVO:03000034] sea grass bed [ENVO_01000059] ...
ACTCGACAAACCCGTCTTCCTGAACGACAACGGTCAGATCGTATTCGAGGCCAGAATCGAAGACTCGAATCCCGTACCTCCGATCGGTTTCGATCAAGGCATCTTCATCATCGATTCAATGGGCACGATCTCTGAAGTGGCCCGGACCGGCAAGCCGTTGGCGGGCTCGACAGTCGTCTTGGCAGCGTATCTAGGCAGCTTCCTCGGGCCTCCGGGTGACCCATTTTTCGACAACGATCCCTACGGACTGGGTGGGGTGAACGCGATCAACAATAGCGGGCAGGTGCCGTTCACTGCCCAACTCGGTGATGGTAGCCAGGCAGGCCTGTTCCTTTACGGAGCGTCCGACATCTTCTCCGGCGGCTTCGAAGGGGGAGACTTTGCGGGCTGGGACAGTGTCAGCCCTTAGTCTGTAGATCTCGGTCAAGAGGCGGTCTTGCTCACCGGCGAGCTGCAGGTCGCCTCCTGATTGTTCTCTCTCCCCCTCACACAGCGCATCCCCGCCACGAAAAAGGGGCCCCTGCTCGAGGGGCCCCGGAGTATCCGATCGAACGAATGACGGCTCGACTACGACCCGCCAGTAGAGTCGTAGATCGGGCCCTCGTCAATGGGGGTGTCGTGCCTATCGTGAGGCACACCGACCTTTACAGTTCCGGTACAGGTCTGATCCCTGAAATCGGTGGCCGTGAAGCCGATGTGATAGACGCGGCCGTTGCGGGTACCGGCACGCTCGGCTCGAACTTCAGCGGTGCTGGTGCCCACTCCGAAGCCGTCGGGCTCGGTGTTGCCATCGCCCTCCGAGTCCAGCGGCTCATCCTGGAAGATGCTGTCGATCCTGATGGTGGTCGCGTCACCGCAGGCGTCGACGACGCCGAGGATTCCAACCGACACTAACCTGTGGTTCGGTGGCCACAGGATGTCTGGGTCCGTATAGGCATCGTCACAGGTAGGAGGCCTGGACACACCCGTGTAGCTACTGTCATCGCTCTCCCTGAGTTGATTGTCCACCGGGGCCGTGGCCGTCACGATGCCGGTATTGGTGTAATCGTCAAGGATCACTGTGCCGGAGGCCTCACAGACCATCGATCTACCCGGTGCCAGGGCATCGCCAGGACAACTGACAGCGACTCCCTGGTCGTCGGTGACATCGATGTTCACGAGATCGATGTTCCCTGTGTTTGTCACCTCGTAGGTCCACTCGACAGGGCACCCGACAAACAGCGTTGGCCCGTCTTCACCGTCGGTCAACTTTTCGATGGATACAGCCGGATCCGAGCCGAAATAGTGACTTAGATCCTCATCCGTAACGCGGATGTTGCCATCCGAGGCGGTGACCTCGGCGACGTTGACATACTGACCAGCGGTGGCGCCTTCAGGGCCGACCCTACAGGTGGACGATTCGCCCTTCAAGAGATTCGAGCCGCGACACACCACCTTGTCGAGCTTGTCGTCGTTGACCACCCAATCCGTCAGTGTCACATCACCGATATTGGTGACGACATACTTCCAAATGATGTCTTGATCGACATTGACGATGGGACCCGGCTCGAAGTCGGCGTCCTCATCGTTGGTCGACTTCTCGACCTCGACAGCCACAAAAGCACCACCACCACCGAGATAGTGACTCGGGTCGGTGTCTGTTACACGGGTCTTGCCATCGCTCGCTCGAGCCTGACCGATGTTCATGTACTGGCCTTTGACAGCTTTCGCCGCGTCGGTCGTGCAAGTCAAGCTTCTACCCGGCGCCAGGTTTTGTCCGCGGCACACCTCGCCGAGCTGGTCATCGTCGATGACGACCTCCACCAGGGTGACATCGCCAATATTTGTCGCCACATAAGTCCACACCACATCCCCGTTAACGGGGACAGAGGGGCCCGGCGGAGTATCGGCGTCGAACCCGTTGGTCGACTTCTCGAGATCGATCGCGGGTCCTGCGACCAGCTGCGTCGAGCCCGTTTCATCACCCGAGGCCGCCTGGCTCCCCACCCCGGTCTCTGGTGCCGCCGGCGCGGTCGGGCCGCTACCGCCGCCACAGGCCTGATGAATCAGACCCGCAACAGAAAGGACTGAAAGAGACACGACAACTCCGTAGGTAGCTCGCATGAAACACCTCCGTGTCTGGACCTCGAGTACAAGCGCCCTCTGGACCTACCTGACGCTGTTCGACCAGGGCTCAGAAGGCAATCTTGATGGCTTATTTGAATGAGATCATCTATCCATTGCCACCACTGTGGAATTCGTCACAGATAGGGCGTAGCCGTCCGGCGGCATCTCGGTGTTTTGAACCTACGGGCCTTGTGGAGGAACCGATCTTCGAGTCCCGTGAAGTCTCAGTAAACCACGCCTTTCGGAGCGAAGCCGACACCCAGCACAGTCGGGGAGTCATCGACGAAATAGAGCTCAGTAGAACCTCGTGTCGTCTCGGCTGACCCCTCGACCAGCTGGGCCCGCGACTCGTACGACCAGATCTCGACCTTGGCACGGTCCGGCACCTTCACCCAAAATTCCTCGATCGGCCCCCAAATCGCCGCCGATTGTTTGAACATGATCTGCTCCTGGTCCGGGGAACCGAAGGTCGCCAAAACGATGGACCGCTCCATGCCCACCTCGAACGCCCAATGATCTGGTATCTGCTCTTGCGCGCCACACCCAAGAACACAGAACGAGACTACCAAGAGCCAAACGGGGAGGATCCGATGCGAAATCACTAAGTGGATGCTACCCCGGACGGCCGACGGCTGTCGGCCCAGCGGTGAGCCTTTTCATTGCGTCTGACAACACACCCAAGGCATCATTCTTGGGGAGCTCGAATGCGCTACTTCACTTTCTATAACTTGCGACCCCTGACCGTTGTGCTTCTGCTGGTCTTCCTGGTAGTCACGGTCCTGGCGCTGTTGCCATCGATCTCCGACCACACCATGGCCGAATTGCGGATCGCTGTGATTGGTTTCTCAACCGCTGTCCTGCTTCTCGGGATGTGGGCGGTTCGCCAGACCAATCGTCGCCTAGCCCGACTGAGTCGTGTGACCGAAGCGATCGAAAAAGGAGACTATAGCGCCCGAGCGGTCAGTAAGGGTGGAGACTCGATCGCACAACTGTCCACGGCAGTGAATCGGATGGCCCGACGTACCGAGGCGGTCATTTCAGATCTGCAGGATCGTGATCGAGAGGTACAGCGGCTTTCGACCCACGACCCTCTGACCAATCTCCCCAACCGGCGTCTATTCCAGGAACACCTGCTGAAGGAGCTGGCACACGCGCGACGCGAAAGCCACAAGTTGGGTGTCGTGCTGATGGATGTGGACAGCTTCAAGAACATCAACGACGGCTTGGGGCAGGATGTCGGAGACCAGATCCTGATACAGCTGGCGGGGCGCCTACGAGCCATTACCCGAGATTCCGATACCCTTGCTCGCCTCGGCGGTGACGCGTTTGCGCTTCTGATTTCGGGCGCAGACGACCTGGGCGAAATCGAGCAAGCGATACGGCGAGTGTGGCAGGTCTATGAAGAGTCGTTCGAATTGGGAGACCGATCGATTCTAGTCTCCGCTAGTGCCGGGATTGCCCTTTATCCCGACCATGCCGAGTCGGCCGAGCCTCTGTTAGGGCACGCCGAGTCGGCTCTTCTGTGGGTCAAGGGGCGTGGCGGCAAGCGCTGGGCGACCTTCGATCCCTCCATGGATCGCCAGGCGGGTGTTCATCTACAGCTCGAGCAGGACTTTCATCGAGCCATTCGCAGCGAGGAGCTTCTGATCCACTACCAGCCGATCTGCGCGGTCGAAGACGGTACGGTCCTGGCCCTGGAGGCTCTGGTACGGTGGCAGCATCCCGAGACAGGTTTCCTGTCCGCTGGGCAGTTCATTCCGATCTTGGAGCGGGCCGGCCTAATGACCATCTTGGGAGGCTGGCTGTTGGACGAGATCTGCCGACAGGCCATCAGTTGGCAGGCCCTGGGACTTCCAAGAATTCCCATTTCGGTGAATGTTTCGGTGCAACAATTTCAGATGGGAGATGTCGCCGCAGTCGCAGCCGAAGCGCTGGCCAGGAATGATCTACCGCCGGATTTCCTGCAGCTGGAGATCACCGAGAGCATCGCCATGCACGACATCGGTCCGATGATTGGTCACTTGCAGCGCTGTCAAGAGCTCGGCGTAAAGATCCATCTCGATGACTTCGGCACCGGCTATTCGTCGCTCAGCTACCTACTGAAATTTCCAGTCGACGTGCTCAAGATCGACCGCGCCTTCATCTCCGGAGTACCAGACAACCCGCACTCGGTAGCTATCGTCAGGGCCACCTTGGCTCTGGCCAAGAGCCTCGACCTCTCGGTGATCGCCGAAGGGGTGGAGACGGCAAGTCAGCTACAGTTTCTGCGCGACTCCGACTGCCCGTTGGCTCAGGGCTACTTGCTAGGGCGACCGGTCTCGGCGGCCGAGACTCAGGCTCTGCTGGAAAAGGGCCGGGTCACCCTGCCCGCCTAGGTATCCGGTTTCCGACCCAGATCATCGATGAGGGCAGAGCCAGATCGCTTCTGGCATCTGACAGATGGATCCCCGTCAGGATATACTTCGTTACGTGGCGAAGTGAAGGAGTGAGTGTGCGAGACTTTCTGCCCATCACAAAAGCCCTCAGCGATAGAACGCGTCTGCGACTGCTCATGGCTCTGAAAGAGGGCGAGCTGTGCCTGTGCCAATTGATCGATCTGCTACAGCTGGCGCCGTCGACGGTCTCCAAGCATATGGCGTTGCTCCAGCAAGCCGGTCTCGTTGAGCGGCGCAAACAAGGGCGCTGGCACTTCTACCGACAGGCCGATCGTCACGGTTCAGCGGCTACAGAGCAGGCACTAGCCTGGGTCACCGAGTCCCTTACCGACGATCCGGCCATCCGAGAAGACCAACAGAGATTGAACGCGATCCGCGGAAAGGATCTCGAGGAGCTTTCGTCGTGCTACCGAAGCTGAAGGTTCTTTTCCTGTGCACCGGCAACTCCTGCCGCAGTCAGATGGCCGAAGGGTGGACGCGCCACCTGAAACTCGACTCTGTAGAGCCCTGTTCGGCGGGAGTCGCACCCGTACAGATCGACCCGAGAGCCGTCGAAGTCATGGCCGAGGTCGGGGTCGATATCTCTGCTCAGCGGTCCAAATCAGTGACGGATGTCGTGGATACCGATCTCGACTACGTGGTCACGGTGTGCGACGACGCCAACGAAAATTGCCCTGTCTTTCCTGGGAAAGTCATCGTCCGACATGTCGGCTTTGCCGATCCCCCGCGACTGGCTCGAGACGCCTCGAGCGACGAGGAAGCGATGACTGCCTATCGAAGAGTGCGCGATGAGATCCGCGACTTTGTCGACACCCTTCCCGAAAGCCTCTCGAATCGAGGAACCTTATGACGAGCCCTCACGGTGGAGTTGCGCGACAGCTCTCGCTGCTGGATCGATACCTGACCCTGTGGATCTTTCTCGCCATGGCAGTGGGTGTGGCCATGGGCGCTCTGTGGTCGGGAGTCGCTGAATTCTGGAGCCAGTTCACCGTCGGCACGACCAATCTGCCGATCGCCTTCGGTCTCATCCTGATGATGTACCCACCGCTGGCCAAGGTGCGCTACGAAGAGCTGCCGGACGTCTTCCGCAACTGGCGGATTCTCGGTCTCTCCTTGGTGCAGAACTGGATCGTCGGCCCGATCTTGATGTTCGCCTTGGCGATCATCTTCTTGCGTGACCAACCCGAGTACATGGTCGGCCTGATCCTGATCGGCCTGGCCCGCTGCATCGCCATGGTGATCGTCTGGAACGAGCTCGCTAAGGGAGACTCGGAGTACGCCGCCGGGCTGGTGGCTTTCAACAGCGTCTTTCAGGTTCTCTTCTACAGCGTTTACGCGTGGGTCTTCATCACCAAACTACCTCCGCTGTTCGGTCTCGAGGGCTCCGTGGTCGAGATCACAATGGGTCAGATCGCCGAAAGTGTCTTTATCTACTTGGGAATCCCGTTTTTGGCCGGAATGTTGACCCGACTGGTTCTGGTCAAAGCCAAGGGCAGGGATTGGTACGAGCGCGTCTTCATCCCAAAGATCTCGCCGATCACTCTGATCGCACTGCTCTTTACGATTCTGGTCATGTTTAGCCTCAAAGGCGACGAGATCGTGCGGATTCCGGGCGATGTCCTGCGGATCGCGCTGCCGCTGCTCATCTACTTCGTGGTGATGTTTCTGGTCAGCTTCTGGATGGGCCACAAGATCGGCGCCGACTACAGCAAGACCGCGACCCTGTCGTTCACGGCCGCCTCCAACAACTTCGAGCTGGCCATCGCCGTGGCAGTCGCCGTATTTGGCATCGACTCTGGGGCGGCTTTTGCGGCAGTCATCGGACCACTCGTCGAAGTCCCCGTACTGATCGGCCTCGTAAATGTGTCGCTCTACTTTCAGCGGCGCTATTTCAAGGGCGATCTCACCGACGACACCGATCTGGCTGCCGCTGGGGCGCAGGCTTGCAAGCCGCGCGGCTCTCGGACCTAGCGATCCACAGACCCCCGACTGATCGGAGGTTGGAGTCACTCTGGCCGAGCCGATAGAATCCCCCATCAAAGTTGGTACGCTCTCAGCCTGCGGAATTCACGCCGAACTCGAGGGCGATTTAGTGCGTCCGGCGGGTAAGGCCCCGGGCCCGGAGTCGATGCAATGGAGTTTTATTTTCACCACACCGATGGCGATGTCATGGTTTTGGCAGCCGACGGCGGCCTGACACCGGACAACGTGCCGCAATTCATGGGTGAACTGGAAAAACTCATTGATGGGGGCGTCAAGAAGGTCATCGTCGACTGTAGAAAGCTCACCTACGTCTCCGACCGTGGGTTGTTCAAGCTTCTGCGGGAGAAGAAGGACCTTACCGAGCGCGGTGGGCAGATTCGACTGACCTATGTTTGCGGCCGACTGGTCAAGATTCTCACCCTGCTCGGGCTCAGCGAGAGGTTCGATTTGTATCCCGATGTCAACACCGCCAGAGGGTCTTTTGGGGATCTTCTCTGACCCGCTCCGGTTCGGTCTCCAGGCACTTACGCCGGACAGGAGGCCCCTGAGAAGGGGCCTCGGACAACGGTGCTTCTGTTCGAGAGAGATGAAACAGGTCGCAAACAAGACTATTGTAGGCTGCTGACCGACATTTCGCTGTGAAAGATTACCTCTCCCGATCAACCCGGGCAATCTAATGTAGAAGGCGATACTCGTTTCCCACTCCAACCTTTTGAGCAGCCTGTCGCGATAATCGAATCCAAACGATCATGGTCAATCGGCTCTTTCTCGCCCTTCTGATCTTTCTGACCTTAGGCGGTCAGTCGGTCGAGGCGGAGCCTGCTGAGGCTGGATTGGCTGGCGGAATCGGTGCGATCTCGCGCCTGGCCGGTCTTTCGGCGACGGACCGGCTCAATGCGGAGATACGGATCGAGCTGGGCGAGGGTGCGGCCGATGCAGATCTCGCTATGGCCTCCCAGGCCGAGATCCTCTGGAAGATGACTCGATACCAAGAGGCCCAGGAAATAGTCGCATCGTTGGAGCGCTCTACTGCGTCGCTCGGTGTTGGAATCCAGTGGATGCTCCCCGTCGAGACGGGCGGGCCGATCCCGGGCGGCAACAGGAGAATCGGCACCTTCTCGAGCGCCGAGAGCGCCAGCCTCGATTGGGACAAGCAGTCGGGAAACCTGTTTTCGATGGTCGACTGGGGAACGGATACCGGCTGGGCAATCTACATCTCGACCGACGGCGGCTCGACCTGGGCCGAGTCGTATCTGTGGTGCTGTGGGTACGAGCTGGCGGACATGGCCGTGGTCGATGACTACGTATATGTCGCGTATACCGTCGGTAGCGAGGCCCGGATCCGCAGAGCCTCGGTGTCCGACGGCCAGATCGATTCCGACTTCGACTTCCAGACCATCGTCGATGTCGCACCCTCGACACCGACTGCAATCAACCTTGCTACGAATGCCGACGACGCGAGTGACCGGATCGACTTCTCGATCCTTCTGGACGACGGGACGATCCGACATTTCTGGGATCTATCAGCTGACGGCACCAGTTTTGGCGAACAGTCACCTTTGGTGACCAATGCCGAGTCCGGTCTTTCGACGGCGAGAAACCTCGGCTGGCCGGCTGCCACGGGCGACGACTTCCTGGTGCTCTCTTATGTCGGGACCGACGACTCGATCAATGTCCACAGACTGGGTACCGGAGGTTGGGATGCCGGGACCCGGGTCGAGACCGGTATGGCTGCTGCCGAATTGACGAGTATCGCGGCCTACCAAGACACTTTTTTGGTGGCCTACGAAAAGCAGATGGCCAACGGTCAGGGAATCGCCTACCGCATCAGCTACAACGGCGGAGCCACCTGGGCAGGAGCCACGCTCGCGTCACCCGCAGTCGCCGAAAGCTTCTATAACCCGCTGGTTTCGGCCCGAAGTGGAACCGGAACAGCTGCTGTCTACCAACAGCAGACGAGCCTGGTCAACGTCATCCAGGCCCAGCAACGGCACAACTATGCTCCTGGTGCCTGGATGAGCCGATCCCCGGTCAACGACTACGATTTCCAGCCGGGCTCTACCGGCTTCGACTGTAATTGGATCGGTAGTGGGTGGGGCATGGTCTATGTCGATGCCTCTGGTGGCCTCTGGTTCGATCTGAGTGCGTCGATCTTCTACAGCGGTTTCGAGCGCGAGAGCCTCGCCGAGTGGTCGAGCTGGACGGGTCCAGCCTGCAACACCGGGATCGACTCCGACGGTGACCGACTGGACGACTGCTTCGAAACCAACACCGGTATCTATGTGAGTTCGACAGACACCGGCACGAACCCGAACAACGATGACACCGATGGCGACTCGATCGAAGATGGCGACGAGGTCTTGGGCACCCTGGCTGGACTGGATTTGCCCGGAATGGGAACCAACCCTCTGCGTAAGGATGTCCTGGTCGAATACGACTGGTTCTCCGACAGCTTGGGATGTGGACTCCATGAACACCGACCGACGGTCGAGATGATCGATCGCCTGACAACGGCATTCGACCTCTCACCTGTCAGTAACCCCGACGGGTCGAGTGGTGTCAACTTTATTCATGACTTTGGTCAGGGCGGCGTCTTCACCGGCGGAAATCTGATCGACGACGCCGACGGCGTCCTGGTCGGCGGAGTCACCGGAGCAGAGTTTCTCGACCACAAGGCGAACAACTTCACTAGCAACCGCAGCGGCTATTTCCACTACACCATGCTGCCTCACCACTACAACACCAACAGCAGCAGCTCGGGCCAAGCCGAGATCAACGGCGACGACCTGATCGTCTCTTTGCGCTGCGGCTCGTTCAATACGACCTGGGTATCGAACACGATCGCCCACGAGCTCGGCCATAACTTGAATCTTCGCCATGGAGGATTCGAGAACTGCAACTACAAACCGAACTACAACTCGGTGATGAATTACAAGTATCAACTCAACGGCATCGACATCGATTGTGATACCGACGTCGATGGGATCCTCGACTACTCGCTCGGCGACCGGATTACCCTCAATGAGAACAACCTCAACGAAAATCTCGGTGTCTGTGGTGCTCCGCCGGTCGACTGGAATAACAGCGGTACGATCCAGTCGGGAGTGAGCGTCGACATCAACACATCCGGAAACTCTACTTGTGGCGGTACGCTTACCACCCTGCAAGACAGCAATGACTGGGGTAGCCTCTCATTCTCCGGCATCCTGGACGCCGACGGCATCCCGACCCGAGCGCCTTTGGAAGTCATCGACTGCATCAATCCGGAACTGACTGACTGAAGCAGTCCCAACAGTCCCAGGAGACAGTCTCGTCGTGACGAGACTCAACATCTCGCTGGTCTGGCCCGGCAGCCTCGGCAGGGCTAGAATCCTCTCTGGGAGGAAGAGATGAGACTTTCTGCGATATCTACGGGTGTGAGCCTATTGGTCTTGCTCTGCAGCGCTACAGGCTGCTCGGGTTCAGACCCCCAGCGAGCAAGTTCGGACAAGCCACAGGTCGTTGCCGATTCGCCGATTCAAGCCGGCATGGCAACGCTGCCGGCACCGGCTGAGCAAATCCTCAACGGCGTGATGGTCGGCGAGGACGTTTTGGTGGGTGGTCAACCCGATCGAGAGCAGCTGATCGCGATCGCGGAGGGCGGTTATCGCAGTGTCATCAACCTTCGAACGGAGGGCGAAAAGGGAAACACCGATCCGGCATTTGTCGAATCGCTGGGCATGGACTATGTCGAGATACCGATCGGAGGGACAGACGATCTTACCGAAGAGAATGCCAGACGCTTGGCCAGCACCTTGGAAGAGGTTGAAAGGCCGGTTGTGGTTCACTGCGGCAGTAGCAACCGTGTCGGTGCCCTGTTTGCCTTGAAAGCCTATTATGTCGACGGCCTAGCTGCCGAAGAAGCGCTTCTGATCGGCCAGGAGGCAGGAATGACGCGGCTCGAGCCCGTGATTCGTCAGAAGCTCGAGCTGCCCCCCTCCTGAGGGCAATCAGCGATCTCGATCGAAAAGACGCTGGTGCAGCCGGTCGACCCCCTGTTGTGACCTCCGGTCGGTGAGATGTGCATAGCGCTGGACCCCCTGCAGACTCCTGTGTCCCAAGAACTCCGCGATCTCCGCCAATGACGCACCGCATTGGGCCAGATAGGAGGCTGCCGAGTGGCGCAGGTCGTGAAATCGGAAATCATCGATCTCGGCCTTCCGCACCGCTGACTCCCAAGCCTTGCGCGGAAATGCCACCCGCCCCGACCGATCGGCGAAGACCTCATCGCCGCCAATCCGTCTCACCTTGGCGAGCGGCCGCAACGTGTCGATCGCAGGCCCCGCCAGAGGCAACGTCCGCCGGGTTTTGGACTCGCTTCTTCCAAGGACCACCGAACCCGTTCGCAGATCGATATCCGACCATCGAAGACGCAAAAGCTCTCCGCGGCGGGCTCCGGTAGACAGGGCCAGGGTCGCCAACGCGTGGAGACTCGCCCCCCCACATTCCAGACAGCAGTCAAGAAGACGCTCTCGGTCATCGTCGCTGAGATATCGCACCCTCTGCTCGCCCTCGCTCATCGGAGAGATCCCACGCACCGGATGGTGGTCGATCCATCCCTTTTTGAGAGCCCATGTATAGAGGGTAGACAGGGCCGACAGATAACGATTGACCGTCGCCGGACTCCGCGACCGACCGGGTCGGACCTCCTCGCGGGCCAGGATCTCTCGGAGTCGGAGGATTCGGCGCTTCGAGATCGCAATGATCGATTCACGACCGACCTTCGATCTCCACCAGTCGAGCTGACGCCGAGTGTCGGGGCTGCGATCATCGCCTGCGAGAAAGTGATCGATCAGTTGTTCGAGCCGAATATCGTCAGGCTCTGTGATCGGAACCCAGTCGCCCCGTTCGATGGCTCGCTCGACTTCCCTCGCCCAACGCTCCGCCTTGGCCCGACTGGCAAAAGATTCCGTCTCGATCATCCCTCGGCGGCGTATCCGAGCCCGCCAACGCACCCTGCCGTCTCTTGTCGTCCGTCTGTCGATCGTCGCCACCCGACACGCTCTCCTCTCTCGGCAAGTGGACCATTCGCGTACCACGCACCTACCGCTCTTACCACCTCGGTGAAGCCGAGATCCAGGCTAGCTCCACGCAACCTCAAGAACAACAGAGTGTTATGCGTAGAGACACTTGACGATATGCGTAGGTATTGAATCGGGACAACGGAGCCACAGTCGGTGGGGTCACTTCGAGCAAAGTCGAGGGGGGATGCTACCGCGTGGCGGATTCGCCCCTCAACTCGAGCACGTGCCCGACGATCTGCTGCAGCTGTTTGTCGGAAAGATCGTCATAGGAGGGATGGCGGAATACGAGTTCATCACGCAGCACGAAGAACATGGTGCCCGCATCACCACCATGTTTCCAATAGTTGTCGAGCAAATCCGCATTCGTATTTCCCATGTACCTGATCGTGTCACCGGACCCATTGACTCCGTGACAGTCGGCGCAATGCTTGCGGTAGAGCTTTTCCCCTTCCGACCTCTTGGGGAACAGGCTGTCGCAACCCCAACCAAGAGCGGTTGAGATCACAAGGATCGTCATCGACGACAGCCGGAGGTGCTTTCGAATCTTCGCCACAACATCCATAGTTTGTCGCAACTGTTGTCACACCGCGAGTTAGCTATCTAACAGCACTCGGGCTCGAATTTCGGCACACTTCTTTTGTACACGAGACACGGACTGGAAATCAAGATCGAGGAACCCCGCCAATGCGTTTGGAGAATCGCCACACCGAGCAATCCGAATTTCCCAAACCCGACTCCCGCAAACGACTCTCTAAGCCGATCACCGTCCTGAATGCCGACAACAGTAACGGTCACAAGACGTTCTTTGGCTACGTCAAGAACATCAGTCGTAGCGGCATGATGATCGGCACCACCAATCCCCGAGAGCTCGGCACGAAGTACAGACTCGAGATTCCCTTTCCAGATCCAGTAAATGTAACAACGGTCTGCGATTGTGAAGTCGTATGGACAAAGGTATGGGAGAAAGGCCGCTGTCACGACCCGGGTATGGGACTGCGGTTCCTCGATCTTCCGACCGACGTCGCCGCGGCGATCGAGGACTGGATCGAACGCGAAACCATGGCTTCCATGCTTCTGAACTGAGAAGCCCGTTTCATCCCCGCTCTGTCCGCTATCGCTGAGGCCAAAGAGCAGCTGGGTCAACGATCCGGCTGTTGAACCGAGTACGACCTGCTACTGCGCCGGCTCCTCGGTGGCGGGCATGACGAACAGGTCGTCGGAGACTTCGAGATTCAAGTCGACCTGATCGACTTGAAAACGCTGGCCGCCGGGTGCACCTTTGGCTCGGCTCTCGATCAGGTGCGCAAACTTCAGGCCATCGACCTCTTTGTAATTCTTCAGGAACGTCTCGATTTCGAGCTCCTCTCCCTGGAGCGTCACCTTCCCGACCTGACGCACAATCAGATGGGAGGACGTGTCCAAAAAGTAGTTGCGCACCGTTCCTGTGGCCAGGGTGACTTCGATCTTGTAGGCCGCACCGCTCTCGAGCTCCTCGACTCCGAGTAGAACCAGCCGGTGGCCCTTGCTCTCCCAATCGATCAACGGACCATCGAGGTCGGCCTGCTCCGCCATCGCCGTCGCCTGCTCCTCGGGCATCAAAGCCGCGGAGCTCTCATCCATCATTGGCGAAATAGACCAAGCAGTCGAGCCGTCGAAGGCCTGAACTCCCAACCTTCCTTCTACCGTAAATTCCAACCTCGACTTGAGTGGACGTTTGAGAGTCATCACAAACGGGGCCTCCAGGTCCTCTCCGATCGTCATGACACCTAGAAATTGCACCGCTTCGACAGCTTCGAGTTTCTCTTTGCCACCCAAAGCCTCGTAATGAGCAGAGAGAACCGCATCTAGATCTTCGAGCTCGGCCACAGAAATTCCTGCCGCTAGCAATCCAAACAGAACCCACCCTATTGCTTTGGTCATCTCTCTCCTTTGGCATTCGCCGTCGCAGGTGGCACCGGGTGACGATTCTCGGGGCTCAACCGTCGCATCCGATCGCCCCGAACTCGACGATGGTCTCTTGTTATAGCACCTCAGGCAGCAATTCGGGGAACGTCGACTGCTAGTTTCCGACAAGCACGGCCAAGTACAATCGGGCCTCGGAGACGACCAGACGAAGGCTTTTGGAGGAACCGACGTATGAGTGCCAACCGTCAGAGCTTCAACCCCACACTTTTTGATTTCTTGCGCGACCTGAGGCGTAACAACAACCGCGATTGGTTCCAGGCAAACAAAGAGCGCTACGAAGACCAGGTTCGTCATCCCGCGCTCCAATTCATCAGCGACTTCGGACCCAATCTTCGCAAGATCAGTCCAAGCTTCGAGGCGGATCCCAGACCGGTTGGCGGCTCGATGTTTCGAATCTACCGGGATGTCCGATTTTCAAAAGACAAGAGTCCATACAAGACCGCAGTCGGCATACAGTTTCGTCACAAGAGCCGCCGCGATGTGCATTCGCCGGGGTTTTATCTGCATCTCGAACCGGACTCGTGTTTCGCAGGAGTCGGCATCTATCACCCTGACGGGGCCACTCTGGCAGAGATCCGGAAGTTCCTGGTCGAGAATTCGACGCGATGGAATCGTGTCAAGAGCGGAAAGCGGTTTCGTAGAGACTTCGAGCTGGGAGGCGCGAGTCTCAAGAGGGCGCCCAAAGGCTATGATCCGGAGCACCCCATGATCGAGGACCTGAAACGAAAAGATTTCGTTGCCTTCGCTCAGATCCCCGAATCCGAGATTACAAAGCCGGGATTTCTGGACGAATACACTCGACTGTGTCGCTCGGGAGCACCGCTCGTAAAGTTTCTTTGTGAGGCGGTCGATGTTTCATACTGATCCTGAACCCAGGCTCTCATGGTAGTCTGCCGCGCCTAGCGTCTTAGGACGACACTCGAATCACTACCCAAAGAACATCGGAGTCACCATGGACAATTCAACCTCGAGACTCGCTATTGTTGCTGCGCTCCTCATCGTGCCAATCGCGTTGTGGACTTCTGGTTCGCTGCATGCGACCGAAAACCCGGCCGCCGAAGGCTTCAACATGCAGGGATCCGATGAAGAAGCGATTGCGATCGCGGACCAGGTCATGGAGACCATGGGCGGACGAGCTGCTTGGGACAATACCCGGTTCGTCACCTGGAATTTTTTCGGCCGTCGGCGCCACGTTTGGGACAAGTACACTGGAGACATTCGAATCGAAGGTGTGCGAAGGGACGACAAGAAACCCTACCTGATTCTGATGAATCTCCAATCGATGGAGGGCAGGGCCTGGATCGATGGTCAAGAGGTGGGTGATCCGACTGAGCTAGCCGAGCTGATCGACCTTGGTGAGGCGGCTTGGATCAACGACAGTTATTGGGTCTTCATGCCATACAAGCTCAAGGACAGCGGGGTGACGCTTACCTATGTCGGGACAGATGAGATGCTCGACGGACGCTCGGCCAAGGTTGTGCAACTGACTTTCGAAGAGGTTGGCCGGACTCCGGAGAACCGCTACTTGGTCTACGTAGCCGAAGACTCCGGTCTGGTCGAGCAGTGGGATTTTTTCGAGAACGCCGACGACACCGAGCCGGGGTTTCAAATTCCCTGGCATGACTGGCGTCAGTTTGGACAGATCATGCTCTCGGACAATCGGGGCAAGAGTGGGCACACCGACCTGGCAGTGCTCGAGACTCTGCCCGAGAACGTCTTGACCAGCCCTGATCCTGTCGACTGGGAAGCCCTCGTCCGATAGCTTCAGGAGAGGCCCAAAATTCGGGGTAAGTCTTCCTCGAGCGCGGCATCCGCTTCGGGCTGACTGCTCCCGAGGGCGATGACATCGAGCTTGCCGTAGGCCCGCATTGGGCCGGTGTTGTAAAAAAGGAATCTGCCCGTCCCAGAACGGTGGTCCCATACAGCCTTGTCGACCACGGCTAGTACGTCGTTGAATGCCGCACCGACAAGATCCGGGTGAACGAAGTCGCGTGCCCGGTAGGGTGGGCGCCCTTCGGGGAAGAGTCGATCCAACAGGGCCATGGGAGTGCTCGCCCCACCCCATCGGCCATTACACTCGGTAAATCTGGCCTCGAACTCGCCCTCCAGATCGCCCCTCAGAATAAAGTCGAACGAGCATCTACCTACGTAGCCTAGAGACTGCAGTGCGCTGGCAACTTGAATCGAGGCCATGCCCAGGCGATCGTTGACCGCCTTTGGCAGAGTCGATGGGCGGCTACCGACAAATACCCTGCGCTCGCCCGCCAGGATTTGTTCATAAATCCCGTCAAGCCTGACTTGCCCTCGACCTTCGGGCGGGATCCAAAGCTGGGTCGAGGGTGAATGGTCGCTCTCCTCCCAAGCGACTGCGAACACCGCCTCCTGGCCATCCCACTCTGTTCTTTCGAGAAACTTCTGGACCGTTTCAGCAATTTCGGACTCGGGCATGGCACAAATCGTGGCGCTCTCGAACACATGATTGCCCATGGCCGAAGCGCAACGAAGACGCTTTAGTGCCACCCGCGAATGTCGTTTGGCCAAGCTGGCGAGGGCCACCGCCAAGCTGGATACCCCTTCGGCCAGTTCACTCTCGACAAGCCACTCTGGTCCCAGGACGTGCATCACGATCTCGGTGAACAGAAACTTGTCGTTGGCCAACCATGTGACCGGGGGTGGCGGTGCGATCAGGCTGACATCGGTCTGCGCCTCCTCGGCAATGAGTGCCCCGAGTTCCCAGACCTTCTCGATTCCCATGAAGGGATGTATCAAGAAACGCTTGGACGCTTGGGCAATCTCGACCAGTCTCGCCGCGACTTTGCCCTGACTGCAGGCTCGGCTGAGCTCGAGAGGATTCTTGGCCGAACTGGCAGATAGCATCTCCACCGGTTCGAGTCCGAGCTTTCGACCACAGTAGGCCTCGTATCCCAAAGTTGGTGGAGTCGCGGCGACATACGCGTCGCCCTGACGAGCTCGCAGACGAGCGCGATGTTGGTACTCCTCGACACCGGTGATATCAACCAGAAACGGAATCGCCGAGAAGTCATCCAGATGGATGACCGTCGCATCCTTCAGCTCGCCATCCCAGCGCCGATCGAAGAAGGGACTGATCTGCTCACGGATACGAAGACGTGCCGATATCGGCTCGATCGCCTGTCTCGCCTCGAGCGTCTTCTGCTGGTCGGAGTAAGGGATCATCACGTGTAGGTACTTGAATGGTAGCTGTGGCTCCCTACCCACTAGGGGCGACGCCGGAAGACCGAACAGTACCGCAATCTGTCTCCATTCCAGTCATCGTGCCTTTCCAAGAATTCGAAACCGACATTCGTCAACTCCGATTGCAGCTCTTCGGGGTCGATTCCATGCCCCCCGCGGTCCGGCACATCGTCCAGCTCGGGCCATGAGTTCTTGGGCAGGATCTCGATAATCACCAGAAGACCATCGGGACGTAGACTCTCGATTAGACTCTTTCTCATCGACTCGGGCTCTGTGAAGTGATGGTAAACCAGCCGCAGAAGAACTGCGTCACAGCACCCCGGCGGCAGCCCGGTCTCTTTTGAGCCTCCTAGCAGTGGTGTTACGTTCGAGAGAGCCCCTTCTCGAACTCGTTGCTCGATCTTTTCGAAGTCGTCGGCGTCGACCTCGGTGGCCCACACGTGACCTTGCTCGCCGACTACTCGGGCGATCTCGACACTCCACTCCCCATCGCCGGCCCCGACATCTGCGACGCGCATACCCGGCTCCAGTCGCAGGCTCTTCGATATCAGCTCGAACTCACCGGCGGACACCTTCTGCGATGCACACCCGAAACCGACGACCAACCACAACACCCAGAGCGGCAACTGACGAAATCGCAGGACGGGTCGCATCAGCTCGCGCCCGGGAACAGTGAGAGATCGATACCCGGGATCAACCGGATGGCATTCTGGTAGTAGATCTTCCTCAACACTTCGTCAGGCAGATCAAGCCCATACATCTTCCAAAACGCGTGACGCCGCCGGTAGTAGTCGAAATAGTCATCGGCTGTCTCGAGGACCCGGAAATAGACGTAGTATTCCTCGGGTCTCCAGGAGTCTTTGCCAAACAGGACTCGATCTTGATACTCGATCAGCCACTGGCGGGCAAACCGGGGTTGGCGACCCAGTTCGGCCAACACCGCCCCGATCTCCGTATTCACGTTGGGTAGCTCGTCCAGAAGCTCTCCGAGCCGAGCCAGGTCGGTGCCCAACCAGCCAAGGTGAGCATTGATGAAAGTCGTCTCGGGATGGGCGCGAAAAACCGCGTGCTGCTCGGCCATGATCGTCTCCCAGGACGGGTACTCCTGAGGATCCCGATACCTTTCGGGTCGTTCGATTAGCTCGAGAAGCCGCTCATTGTTGCCGTCTTTGGGCTGCCAAAAAGGCGCCGGCTCACCGGTATGGATGAGCACCGGAATTCCCAACTCACCGCACTTTGCCCATAGCGGGTCGAGCCTCGGGTCGTTGGTGGCTATCCTGGCTCCGTTGGAGTCTTTGGCGGTCAGGCCGAGATTCTTGTAAATCTTCAGTCCCTGTGCGCCATTGTTCACATCGATTTCCAGCTGACCGAGGGTCCGTTGGAGCCAACTCGGTTCATCGAGCCCTTCGAACGATACATTGGTGAATACCACAAACCTGCCCGCAGAATTCTCTCGAACGTTCTCGACCGCGCGCTTCAGATACTCACTGTCTTGCAACTCGAATCGAACCGAGCCGTCCTCCTCTTCGATCCGCTTGAAGCCCCGGCCGCTCAAATTGACCATGACAGCCATGTTCAGCTTGTCCATCTCTTCAACCAGCTCATTCAGACTCTGGTCGGCCATCTGGAACTGGTGGTTGTGGACATCGACGAAAGGGTACTTGGCTCGAGCGACCTCGTTTGCCGGAACAACGAGTGTCGATGGTGGGTCGTACTCGTTGAATGGAGGCATCTCCTGAGCCAGCCCAGCGCTCGCCACCGACATGCAAAGACATCCCAAAAGGAATCGAATCATTCAAGTGGTCTCCAGCAGGGTTCAAAATCCAGCAGACGTCCTGTGCTCCTCGAATTGTCTGCCTGCGCTTTCATCTACGTCACATGGACCTTCGTGTTTATCAGGGATCGGTGGATGAAACCCAGAATTCGACCGACTCGCCTCAGCCATTCATCGACCGGGCGTCTCCAGCGAAATCGCTGGAGCTCCTCGAGCAACGGGTCGTCTGGAGCCCGGTCGCCGATGATCAAGACGAACGGCTCGACCTCCTCGTGAGCCGGTTCTGTAGACAGTTTCCAGTACAAGATCCCGGCTAGCAGCTCCCCACCCAAAGACAGGTTGGCCTTGTAGAGCCCTGCAACCGCGGCTGCACGCTCTCTTCGATCGGTTGGCTGATCCTCCCAGATCATCAATCGAGTCCCTTCCTCGGAGGGAAGCACCGAGAATCCCGAGGACGCCCAGGGCTCGATCGTGCAGTTGGCGCGGCGAACATATCCCAGCTCGGTAAACAGTACCCTCATCCGATTCAAGCCCTGATTATCTTGAAACTCCAGAATCGACTCCAGAATGGTCGCCCATCGAGCCTCGAGCAAAGGCTCCATCTGGGCAAATTCCGACGCCGGGAGCTCTCTTCGGCGCAACGGGAAATAGGCGTTGATTCCCATCAGGTCGAGTCGATCCCAGAAAGCAACCATGTGGTATTGATCGAAATTGGCTGCATAGGTCAGCTGACCGTCGAACTCCTGACGCACCTCGGATATGACGCGGGCCCAGTTGTCACGCAACAGTCTTCTGCGCGCGTTGATGCTCGCCAGCGGATCAGGCTCATCCAGATACGCCAATGCCCGGGCCCAGAGAGCATGCTCGCGGGCCTTCTCTTCCAGGAGCAGATCCAACGACCCAAATGTCTCGCCGCCGGGTGCCCAAAGATGCCGCCGCTCGATCTCGGCTTCGTGGGACCGGACCTTCTCGTCCTCCAACTCGACCTTCTCCGGATTCGACCAATACTCCTCGAGATTCGGAACGGTCTCGATTTCGAGCGTATTGGTCAGGGTGTTGAGCTCACTTGCCACCGCCAGAACGTCGATCCCTTCGTCCGCGGCAATTCGGGCCCACTTGCGAGCAAAATCCCGGTACTTCGAGAACCACTCCTCCAAGTCCTCGTAGGTGGTCGGCATGATCATGCCGTGCCAGAAAAATCGATTGCGCTCGAATGCATGGTCCAGCGCCACCCGCAGGACCAAAACGACCTTTAGCCCTTGTCGCTTCGCCGCCCGCACTTCATGGATCACCCAGGGCTCTTCGTCCTCGAACCATAGATTCGAGGAGTCCCAATCCCCCTGATGGGCATACACGGTCACGGCAACCGTGTTCATACCGCCCCTTTCCAGGCTTCTTACCCAGTGCGCATGATCGGGCTCGTTGACCTGGATTCCGCCGAGATAGAAATCGTCTTTCTGCGAGCGGTAGGTATCGACAACCAGGGCAACAACGAGAAACGACAGAGTCGCCGGGATCGCTAGACGCAGAAAACGCATAAGAACTCTCTACCCACTGACCTCTACAGTACGGAGGCGGTGAACCCACAGGATGGATGTCTGTGGCGATATCGAATTTCGCGACGGACCTAAAGTAAGATCTGCCGACAGTTGGTTGCTAGAGCTTACCGGAGGCAAGACATGAACCCGAAGTTTGTTCTGGTAGTCTTTTCGGCCCCATCCAAGGCAGACCCATCTGAAAACTGATCGAGTCCCCAGGGGTATGAGACCTCACCGCATTCGCAAACTTCTGATACCCCTGTTCTTTGGCGCCTTGGCTCTGATCCTGATGGCCTGGGGAAAGAAGGGTGGGCCCATCGAACCTGGCTCGATACTCCCGGAGCTGTTGCAGAATCCAAAGCAGGAGACGAGCGACAGAGACGAGTTCGAGTTCGTTTACAAGGGGAAGGCTTGCCGGGTTCGACCGGTGGCGACCTACGATTTATATGGACTCGTGGTGAGTCACAACAACATCGACAGTTTTGCAGACATCTACCACGACAGTACTTCGGTCGATACGAAAGATCTCTGCGTGATCTGGGGCACTACCCTGGAATCATCAGACTTTCACCGAGTCGAATTCAAGAGCGGACCATGGACCTGTTACTTCTCCTATCCGCCTGGCACCAAGTTCGCTCACAACAAATTGGGCAACAATCATCTGATCACCGACGACGCGGCGATTCGAAGAACCATCGATCAGGTCCGCGTCGGTGATCAGATCCATATGCGGGGCCTTCTCGTCGACTATCAGATGAGCGACTGGCAGACCTTTTGGAGGAAATCCAGCACGAGTCGCAAAGACAACGACTGCGAAGTCGTTTTTGTCGAAGAGTTGGAGATTCTCGAGGCCGGAACTCCTGGCTGGTATCTTTCCTATCGCCTGGGTTGGATCACGTTATGGCTGATCCCCGTCGTCTTTCTCGCCACTGTCTGGATCGAAGCGGGAAACCCGGAGAAGAGTCAGCTTGGGAGACTTTAGACCGTATACTAAAACTTCGTGACCGTCGTTCGAGGACAACGAACTCCAAAGCCGCCACCCACTCAGGAAGAGCTCGAGCGCCTGGAGGAGCTCACGGATCGGCTGCCGCAAGACCTACGGGCCTATCGCGATCGGGGTCTTCTAAACGCGATGCGCCGGTTTCGGATCGAGCAGGCGATCCACAATCGCACCCGAAGCATCATCACGCTCTTGGACGGTATCCACGACCCGCACAATCAGGCCGCAATCATGCGGACTTCCGAGGCCCTTGGCTTGCAAGAAGTCCATCTCGTGTCTTCGGACGAGCAACCGTTCCGACCGAGCCCACGAGTCACGCAGAACGCGCATATCTGGTTGGATCTCGTCTCGCACCCCTCGTTCGAGCAAGCGGCGGATGATCTTCATCGACGGGGATACGAGCTCTGGGCTGCCGGATTGGGCGAGGCTGCCCGTCCCCTGGAAGGCGTCCCGGTCGATCGACCGATCGCCTTCGTGTTTGGCAACGAGTCACTCGGTCTGTCCGAACAAGCCCAGTCGGGTAGTGATGGCGTATTCAGGATCCCGCTCAGCGGTTTTTCGCAGTCGCTCAACGTCTCGGTGGCAGCCGCCCTGACACTCTGGTGGGCGGTCGGTGCTCGGAGAACGAAGCTCGGCAGGATCGGCGACCTCTCCGACCAGGAACAGATGAAGTTGCGACGCCTGTTCTATCGCCAGGCTGCCGGTCTGAAGAACAGACCCGAGGTTCGACTGGACTCCGGCGAGTCGGGGGGAGAATGAGCCGCACTCCGAAAGTCTCCGTCGTTCTTCCGATCCGCAATGCCGGGGCCTTTCTTTCCGACTGTCTGCGCAGTCTGCAAAGGCAGACGCTCGGCGAATTTGAAGTGATTGCTGTCGATGATGGGTCGACCGACGCCACGCCTTCGATCCTCGAATCGTTTGCCAGCCTGGATGCGAGAGTTCGGATTCATCGGATCGGATGTCAGGGTCTCATATCAGCGCTCAACCAGGGTCTCGAGAGAGCCAGGGGCGAATTCATCGCCCGAATCGACGCTGACGATCTCGCTCATCCTCGGCGCTTCGAGCTGCAGCTCGAAGCCTTTGCCAGAGATCCCGACATCGACGTCGTATCGAGCCAGGTCAGCCATTTCCCGAGACCCGAGGTCGGTGCCGGATATCGAATCTACGAAGACTGGCTCAATAGTCTGATCGATCACGCGGCGATTCTCCGCGATCGTTTCATCGAGAGTCCGATTCCCCACCCGTCGGTGATGATTCGCCGAAGAGTCCTCGAGGATGTTGGGGGCTATCGAGACATGGAGTGGCCAGAGGACTACGATCTGTGGCTCCGTCTAGCCCAAAATGGATGTCGCTTCGCCAAGGTGCCCAGGGTGCTTTGTCTGTGGAGGCAACACGACTCCAGGCTGACAAAAGTCGACAGTCGCTACTCGGTCGAGAAGTTTCTCACCTGCAAGGCCTACCACCTGGCCGAGGGCCCACTACGAAACGCTCGGCAGGTGATCGTCTGGGGTGCCGGCCAGACCGGCCGCAGGCTGTCGAAACATCTGAAGCGCTTCGGATGTCGTCTCGCGGCGTTTATAGACATCGATCCGAGAAAGATCGGCTCGACCCTGCGAGCTCTGCCGATCCATCCGCCGGAAGCCCTGACTCGGATCATGTCGCCAGGCTCGGGTGATGTGGTGCTGGCGGCGGTATCGTCTCGAGGTGCCCGGGCGTTGATTCGTGAGCGACTCGACAATTCTTTACTCCGGGAGACGATGGACTACTGGTGCGTTGCCTAGTCGGATGAAGGAAGCTTTAGCGTGAGGTCGATCATTTTCGAGGGATCTGGACACCCGCTCCGCCTCTTGGAGCGGGCAATGCCCGAGTACGGAGCTCGAGACGTCCTGGTGCGAGTCTCGGCCTGCGGGGTCTGCCGGACCGACCTTCATGTCTTCGATGGCGATCTCGCCAAACCCAAGCTCCCATTGGTCCTCGGACACGAGATCATCGGCTACGTGGAGCAACTGGGTCGAGAGGTCGTGGGGCTGGAGCCGGGCCAGCGAGTCGGAATACCCTGGCTCGGCTATACCTGTGGTTCTTGCCGATACTGTGCCTCGGGTCAGGAGAATCTCTGTGAGCAGGCGCTATTCACCGGTTACACCCGAGACGGAGGGTACGCCGAGTACACGGTCGCAGACTCGCGATATTGCTTTCCTTTGGCGGACGGTCTCCCGGACACCGAGGCTGCGCCACTGCTCTGCGCCGGTCTAATCGGCTACCGCTCCTATCGGATGACTGGCGATGCCGACCGCATCGGCCTTTACGGGTTCGGCGCGGCGGCTCACATCATTTCCCAGGTAGCCACATCCGAGGGTCGCCGTGTCTTCGCCTTTACCCGGCCCGGAGACCACAAGACCCAGCAATTTGCCCTCGGGCTGGGGGCGGTGTGGACCGGCGGCTCCGATGTCGATCCGCCAGAGCCGCTCGATGCGGCGATCATCTTCGCGCCTGTCGGCGCTCTGGTTCCGCGCGCCCTCGAAGCGATCCGGCCGGGTGGAGTCGTTGTCTGCGCCGGAATTCACATGAGTGAAATCCCTTCTTTCAACTACAAGCTCCTATGGGGCGAGCGAGCGATTCGGTCCGTCGCCAATCTGACCCGGAACGACGGTCTGGAGTTCTTGGATCTGGCACCATCGATTCCGGTGCGAACAACTGTAGAAACTTTCGAGCTCGAGCAGGCTGAGACGGCTTTAGAATGTCTCCGCAGCGGAAAAATCGAGGGTGCGGCTGTCTTGATGGTCGGAGCTCCAGGTTGAATCGGATAGAGAGCGACGCGATGAAGATCGAATTGATCGACAGATTTCAGATTCGGCCATTCGAGTCTCGTGATATCGATTCCATCGTCAAGTATGCGGACAATCCACGCATAGCAATGCAATTGGAAGATCGATTTCCGAGTCCCTATCAACGTGAAGACGCCGAGCGTTGGCTGCGACATCTCGCAGAGCAGGATCCACTGACCCACTTCGCGATCGCGGCTCCCTCGGAGACGATCGGCGGTATCGGTCTGAATCTCAGAGACGATGTCTACTTTCGGACCGCCGAGATCGGATACTGGCTCGGCGAGCCCTTCTGGTCTCGTGGGCTGGTCACCCGAGCCGTAAAGGCTTTGAGTAGATGGGCTTTTCAGAATTTTGATCTGGCCCGTCTGCAAGCTAGAGTCTTCGAATCGAACCCGGCCTCTTGTCGTGTTCTCGAGAAGGCCGGATTCACTTGTGAGGGTCGATTGGAGAAAAGCGTCACAAAACAGGGCAAGACAATGGATCAACACATCTACGCGCTACTCCGAATGGAGCACGGAAAAGAGGAGGTCCCATGAGCTGGCTTTCCGATCCTCAAGCCTGGATCGCACTGGTAACCCTTACCTCCCTCGAGATCGTCCTGGGAATCGACAATATCGTCTTCATCTCGATCCTGACCGGAAAGCTACCCGAAGAGCAGCGTCAGAAAGGGCGGATGATCGGTCTCTCGTTGGCAATGATCATGCGGATCTTGCTCCTGATGACCCTGGCATGGATCATCCGATTGACGGCACCCTTGTTTACGGTGTTTGGGAACGAAATCTCCGGGCGCGACTTGATTCTGATACTCGGAGGTCTTTTTCTTATCGCCAAGAGCACCCACGAGATCCACGACAAGCTGGAGGGGGAGGAGTCCGAGCACAGAGCGAAAATCGCCTCTTCGTTCGGAAGCGTCATGGTACAGATCATGTTGCTCGATCTCGTCTTCTCTCTGGACTCCGTGATCACAGCCGTAGGGATGGTCGACGAGATTCCGATCATGGTGGCCGCCGTAATCATCGCAATCATCTTCATGATGCTGTTCGCGAAGGCCATTGGGGATTTTGTGGAGGGTCATCCGACCGTCAAGATGCTGGCATTGAGCTTTCTGCTTCTCATCGGGATGGCGCTTGTCGCCGATGGACTCGACTTCCACATCCCGAAGGGCTACATCTACTTCGCCATGGGTTTTTCCGTCTTTGTCGAGATTCTCAATCTGAATCTTCGAAAGAGAATGAGTGACCCGGTACGGCTCCGGAAGCCCCTGGCTGACGAGGGAGAGTAACCAGGAAGCGACTAGGGTGAAGGCTTTGCCTGCCAGCGCAGCGACAGCCCGATCGATCGTCCCGGTGCGTATGGCACTTTGTCGTCGGCAGAATTGAAGTAGGACTCGTCGAGCAGATTTCGACCGCTCAGCGAGATTGCCAATCCGTTGGCAAGCCGATACTCCAGCGAAGCTGAAAGCAGACTGGCAGATGGAATCGGTTTTTCACCACTGCCAGGGTCGGTCTTCGACGATCTCTGCTCCCAGCGCGCATCAGCCGCCCACCGCCCCCTTTGCCACGCACCACCGAGGGCGAGTCTGTTTGCCGGAATGTCGGCCAGGGGTCGATCTTCGTCATCCCGACCCTCTAGGAGATGACCGCTGAAAGTGATCTTCCAGAACGGATCGAATTGGTAGAAACCGTCAGCCTCGAGACCCTGAATCGTACCCGAGGTCAGATTCACGAAGGTCAACAGCTCGGGTTCGATCTCGATACGCTCGATGTAATCGTCGATGTCATTGTGGAACAGATATCCCGCCACGAAGAGCTTGTCGCCGTACCAGCGCAGACCCGCGTCGACACTCACCGAACGCTCGGGATCGAGGGAGGGATTTCCGATGACTTCTCCCCGCCCCGTCGTCCCACTAAAAAAGCGCTCACCGAGTGAAGGGAAGCGGAGACCCGTTCCCAGGTTCGAGACCACCTCGAAGCCTCCACCCAGAGGAGCCACGAGACCGGCAAATCCGGTCACGGCCGAATCGCTGGCGCTGGATCGATCCGCGTTGCGCTGGCGCTGCCATGCAGCTCGCACCCCAGCCAAAATTACCGTGCGTCCCAGATTCCACTCGACCGCTCCATACAGACCCGCTTCGTCTTGTTGCCCATTATCGAGAGTCGATTGCTGATCGGTGTCTCCGCTGTCCAGTTCTGTAGTCACCTCGTCTGCCTGCACCTTTCGCCTCGCAGAATAGTCGAGTCCCAGACGCAACGATTCGGTTCCTCGAAGGTTGAAGGATTTGACCCAGTTCGCGCCGAAGTCGAGCGACTGATTGTCCACCTCGTTGAGTGACTCGGAGTCCTCGACCCGTGTCTCCAATGAATTGGGATGAGCCCACGCTTCGACCATCCAGGTGCTGTTGGACCGCACCGCGAATCGAAACAGACCGTGTCTTTCGTCGGGGTAGATTGTCGTACGATCCGGAAAATCGGTGTTCGCTTTTCCGATGTCCGTGCCCCGGGAACCGATCGCTAGCAGCTGATATTGAAGACCGCCGGACCCCCACTGCCTCTGTGCTGTGCCCGAGAACTGATTGAAGGCGGAGTTGAGGACCTCGCCGTCGGGAGCCTCGCTGTTCGAAGCGTCACGCCTGGCAATTCCCAGGGACCACTTGCCATCACCCCAACCCAGGGTCTGATAGTTCTCGTCACCCTGGGTCGCATACCCCGCGTCGAAGGCGAGACGGTCATACTCTCGGGGAAATAGCTGTACCACGCCACCGAGCGCACCTGAGCCGTAGTAGGTCGACGACGGACCCCGGACGACATCGACCGAGCCCATCAGACGCGGGTCCAGAAACGATGCAGAGACGCCAGCCCGCCGCTCGCTATAGATCCGAATCCCCGAGATCAGGGTCAGGACTCTGAGCCGCGAGACACCCCGAACCGAGTAGGTCTGAAACAAGCCACCCTGGCCGTTCTCGGATACGGCTGGTACTTCGGAGACCATCTCGGTCAGAGTCGACGGCGGTACCGTCATCTGATCGGGATCGATCACGCTCGTGTCTACACTTACGGGAGCGAAGTTGACCTCACCCCGACTAGCAGACACAGAGATCTCTTCATAGACTTCCTGTTTTGCGACCAGCGAGATCACCAGTGGCTGTGCCGAGTCGGATTCGACCGAGATCACCTGAGGCTCGAATTTGGAATGGGTGATCGCCAGAGTCACGGGAGTCTCCACCTCTTCGAGCTCGAAGCGGCCATCAGGCGCCGAGAAAGTGACGAGCTCCTGACCCACCACCTCGATCCGGGCATGCTCGATCGCGATCCCTGATGAGCTGCTGACCCTTCCCTCGACCGCCGCAAAGCCAGTGGTCGGGAGCAACAGAAGCAGCAGAGTGAGCCGCGAGATTCGCATATTTCTTCGTTAAGACACAGAGTGCTGGGGCCGAGAACCAGCGAGGCTGCCGACAGCGCAGTCCGGGTTTTTATCATTGCATTCGGTAGGTGTCGAGCACCAGCGGTGCGGTCAGAGGTCGTCGGGCTCTCATGGCTAGGTGACCTGCCCCA
>CAJHZD010000060.1_pt1 | contig 27093 bp, 20 predicted proteins | sample 9198941 | NCBI WGS metagenome assembly CAJHZD01 (sample SAMEA7708371, study PRJEB35096) | sediment metagenome | biome: marine neritic benthic zone biome [ENVO:01000025]; feature: sediment [ENVO:00002007]; material: shallow marine sediment [ENVO:03000034] sea grass bed [ENVO_01000059] ...
AGCCGGGTGTATTGGTGGTTGAAGCCACCGGACGGCGGGATATCCCCAGTGGCCCGTTGCTGAGAATCGGGCACGATCGTTTCATCCCAGGTCTGAAGGAGCTTGTCGAGACCGTCCGCAGGGCCAGCTCGGGACGAACCCGTCTCTTGATTCAAATCATCGACTTCCTCACTATCCGAAGGCGTCCCGACCGAGAGAAGTTTCTGCGGCGATACCTGACGATTTCCGACAAGCATCGAGAACGTGTCGCGAGTCGCAACGACGAAGATCTGCGGGAACGCCTGACAGCCATGTCGGATCAAGAGCTCGACGAAGTTCTCGAGCCTCGCGAGCTCGAAGACCTGCGGTACGGCTATCGCGAGCGGGCTACGGATCTTCACCTACCCCATATCCGAAATCTGCCCAGGGTGCTCCCCGATCTTTTCGCTACGGCCGCGGCTCGAGCACGCACGGCAGGTTTTGACGGTGTCGAGCTTCACTACGCTCACGCCTACACGATGGCTTCGTTTCTTTCAGCGCTCAACACCAGAGACGACGGTTATGGCGGCTCGAGAGCCAATCGAGTGCGACTCCCGCTCGAAGTCTTCGGCGAGGTGCGGCGACGAGTCGGTGATGACTACACCATCGGTTGTCGCTATCTGACCAATGACTGCATCGAAGGTGGCAGCACCGTCGAAGACAGCGCCTACTTTGGAGTCGAGCTCGCCGAAGCGGGGATGGACTTCCTATCCCTCTCGCGAGGCGGCAAATTCGAGGACGCCAAACAGCCGAGCGTCGGTTGGGCCGCCTACCCCTACACCGGACCCAGCGGCTACGAATGCATGCCCACGGCGATCTCGGACCAACGAGGACCCTTTGGCCGAAATGTCGAAGCAACCGCCCGCATTCGCGCCGCAATTCTCGAAGCCGGTCACTCGACGCCTGTCGTTGTTGCAGGGGGTCTGTCGACGTTCGCTCGAGCGGAGTCGATTCTTCAAAGCGGCCAGGCCGACATCATCGCGGCGGCTCGCCAGTCGCTTGCCGACCCAGACTGGTTCTTGAAAATGCGGCTCGGCCGGGGCTCGGAGATTCGTCGTTGTATCTACACGAATTACTGCGAAGGCCTGGATCAGAAGCACAAACAGGTGACTTGCCAACTCTGGGACCGCGAGGCGCTCGACGAGCCGGAGGTCGCCCTTACCAACGACGGCAAGCGCCGCCTCACCGCCCCGGCCTGGCGACGGGACTAGGCTGTTCTAGTTGATTGCGAGGGCTGCCCAATCGATTTCTGGCCACCGTCAGACGAGGGTTCCCGCGACAATAAGGGAGCATGGGCGAGGATCCACCAGTATTCGGCGTGACGGACTACGGGATCCAGCCGATGCATACCCGAAGGGAACAACGACAATAAAAAGGGGGACAGCCCCCGAAATCCTGATTGGGAGTTTCGGCGACAGTCCCCCTTTTTCCCCTCTGTTCCCTGAGGGGCGGTGCGAAGCCCGTTCAGAGGCGCCGTAGACCGATACGCCGAATGCTGATTGGATCGCCCACGCGCACCCCGTCGCGGAGCCGTCGTCTAACGGTGGTCGGTTATCGACCTGCAACCCTTGAGCTTCGACACCCGGGTTCGTCGGTGCTCATTGCTAAACGCGACGGGCGGCGACCACTGCTCCATTGCGGTAACGTAGGAGCCATCAATGATTTGCGTCATGAGGAGGACGGAGCGTTGAAGATTGCCAGCATCGGGGGTGGTCCAGCCGGGTTGTATTTCTCGATTCTGATGAAGAAATCCTTCCCCGATGCCGAGATCACGATCTACGAAAGAAATCAGGCCGACGACACCTTTGGCTGGGGCGTCGTCTTCTCCGATGAGACCTTGGGAAATTTCGAGGAAGCCGACCGTCAGAGTTTTCATGAGATTCGCTCCAACTTTCGCTATTGGCGCGACATCGAGACCTACTATCGCGACACCTGCATCGTCTCGACTGGCCACGGGTTCGCGGCCCTGTCGAGAAAAAAGCTCCTGTTGATTCTTCAAGACCGATGTAGGGAGCTCGGCGTCCAGCTCGAATTTGGACACGAAATTCCGGATCTCGCTGCCCTCTCGGATGCCGACTTGATCCTGGGGGCCGACGGGGTCAACAGTTTCGTGCGCGAGAGCCTGGCACAGTACTTCGAACCGACCATCGATTGGCGCAAATGCAAGTTCACCTGGCTGGGGACCGACAAGCCCCTCGACGCCTTCACGTTTATCTTCAAGGAGACCGACTACGGTCTATTTCAAGTCCATGCCTATCCCTTCGAGGCGGGTCTCGGAACCTGGATCGTCGAGTGCCGCGAGGAGGTCTGGAAGGCCGCTGGCTTGGACTCCGTCGACGAAGAGGAGACCGTAGCATTCTGCGAGAAACTCTTCGCGGAGGATCTCGAAGGTCATCGGCTGCTGGACAACCGTTCACTCTGGCGCACCTTCCCGACCATCTCCTGCAAGACCTGGTATCACGACAACGTAGTGCTTCTCGGCGACGCCGCTCATACAGCGCACTTCTCTATCGGTTCGGGCACCAAGCTTGCGATGGAAGACGCAATGGCACTGGCACAGGCCTTTCAAGAGCACGGCACCGAAGATCTCGGACGAGCTCTAAAGGCCTACGAGGATGCCCGCTGGGTCGACGTGATCAAGACCCAGAAGGCGGCCCAAACCAGTCTCGAGTGGTTCGAGAACTCGGCACGGTACATGAATCAGGCGCCGCTCCAATTCACTTTCAACCTCATGACTCGATCCAAGAGGATCACCTACGACAATCTGCACGACCGTGATCCAAAGCTGATCGAACGGGTGACGGATGAGTACAGCGACGACGTGGGCGCCGAGAGGCAGGCGTCCGGAGCCTCCCTTCCCCCGGCTTTTACACCTTACAGGTTGCGCGATCTGGAGCTCATGAATCGCATCGTCGTCAGCCCGATGTGTCAGTACTCGGCGGTCGACGGGACACCCAACGACTGGCATCTCGTGCATCTCGGAAGCCGCGCCGTCGGTGGTGCCGGTCTGGTGATCACCGAGATGACCGACGTGCTTCCTGAGGGGAGAATCACTTTGGGCTGCGCCGGCATGTACTCCGACGATCACACCGAGGGGTGGAAACGGATCGTCGAGTTTGTCCACTCGAGCTCTCAGTCCAAGATCGGCATCCAGCTCGCGCACGCCGGTCGCAAGGGCTCGGTTCGTCATCCTTGGGAAGGAGACGATGTTCCTTTGACCCTCGAGGAGGGTTCCTGGGAGACGTATGGCCCGTCTGCCGAGCCGTTCTATCCGGACTGGCCAGTTCCTCGCGCGATGACTCGTGACGACATGGACCGGGTCACCGAGGCCTTCGTGCGAGCCACCCGAGCCAGTATCGCATCCGGGTTCGACTTGATCGAGATCCATATGGCTCACGGCTACCTGCTGTCGAGCTTTCTGTCGCCGCTGTCCAATCAGCGGGACGACGAGTACGGAGGGTCGCTGGAGAACCGGGCTCGGTATCCCCTGGAGGTCTTTCGGGCAATCCGGGCTGAATGGCCCACCGAGCGGCCGATCTCGGTGCGTCTTTCCGCCACCGACTGGATGGCCGACGGCAGCGGAACCACCGTCGAGGAGTCGGTGCCCTTCGCCAAGATGCTCAAGGAGGCCGGTTGCGACATCATCGATGTCTCCTCCGGCGGCAACTCGCCGCTGTCGAAACCGGAGTATGGGCGCATGTATCAGGTGCCCTTCGCCGAGCAGATCCGCTACGAGGCTCAGATCCCTGTGATGACGGTCGGGGCGCTACTCGGTATCGATCACGCCAACACCGTGCTGGCGGCCGGTCGAGCCGATCTGGCAGTGATGGCTCGTCCGCACCTCCGCGATCCTTATCTCACCCTACACGCCGCCGAGCGCTATGAGCTCTGGGATCAAGCCTGGCCCGATCAGTATCAACCCGCCAAGCCGCGCCCACCCCGACCGGCCAACGAGCGGCGCAGTTAAACGACCGAAAAGGGCTGCCAGAGGTTAGCCCCAGCTGGATTCATAGACACCAGCCGCAAGGTACTGCCTTAGCGACCCTCCCGCTCACTTGCCCAGGGTCTCGCGTGCCCCCTCGGGATGATAGATTGTGCACCCAATAAACAAAAGCCGAGATGCCTCGGCACCAGTGGAGAGGAGGGACTCCATGTATCAGCTACGTTACTCTTTGACGACCCTTCTGGTCGTTTTGTCGCTCGTCTGCGTGATCGCGGGTAACGGTCTGCCAGCCTTCGCCTCTGTCCAAGAGACGGTGGTCGAGTCCGACGATCTGGCCGTGGAAGAAGTCTACTCGCCCTTTGTCGGTCGGAGTTATCCCGATCAGGTGTTCTTCGGCGACACCCATTTTCACACCGAGGTGTCCTTCGACGCTGGTCTCGTCGGCACCACAATCGATATTCACGAGGCCTTCCGGTTCGCGCGTGGCGAGAGGATCATCTCCAACACGGGTCAACCGGTACAGCTGATTCGTCCGCTAGACTTCCTGGCGGTCACGGAGCATGCCGAGTTCAACGGCCTGGCGACGGGTCTTCGCGAATCGAGCCCCACCCTACTCGCCGATCCTTGGGGAAAGTCAATTTACGACATGTTCAATTCCGGCCAGGAGGGCCGGATGAAGGCCTTTCAGGAGATCATCGTGTGGGGCACGGTCAAGCGGGAAAACCCCATGAGCGGCGATGAGCTGTCGCGCTCGATCTGGGTCGACTCGGTCAAGATTGCCGACCAGTACTACGAGCCGGGTCGATTCACATCGCTGATGGGCTTCGAGTGGACCTCCACCCCGAACGGCGACAACCTCCATCGGATCGTTCTCTTCGAGGACGGTGCGGACAAGACTCGCCAGACGATGCCTTATTCGCTCTTCGATAGCGAAGATCCGCAGGATCTCTGGGCTTACATGGCTACCTACGAGGAGAAGATCGGCGGCAGGGTGTTCGCGCTGCCCCACAACGGAAACCTCAGCAACGGCAAGATGTTCAGCGGCAAGACCTTCTCCGGTGAGCCGATGAACCGGGCCTATGCGGAGGCACGGATCCGGTGGGAGCCCCTGCACGAGATGACCCAGATAAAGGGCGACGAGGAGACGCACCCGCTGCTGTCCCCGGACGACGAGTTTGCCGACTTCGAACGGTGGGACGTGGCGAATCTTCCCGGCACAGTCCCCAAGGAAGACTGGATGCTTCAGTACGAGCACGCCCGATCGGCGCTCAAGCTGGGTCTCGAGCTCAGCCAGGAGATCGGAGTCAATCCATACAAGTTCGGGTTGGTCGGCGCCATCGACGCTCATACCGGAATTCCCACCTCACGTGAAGAGAACTACTTCGGTAAGTACGCGCATACCGAGCCTTCGCCCGACCGGCACAACCGCGATGTGATCCCTGCGGACGACCCTGCGCTCCGAATCCTGACCTCGCAGGAGTCCGCATCGGGTCTGATGGCGGTGTGGGCGCGGGAGAACACTCGCGAAGATCTCTTTAGTGCCATGAAGCGCAAAGAGGTTTACGCCACGACCGGAACCCGAATTCGGGTGCGGGTCTTCGGAGGCTGGGACTTCGAGGCCGACGAAGTTGCGCGGCCCGATTTCACCGCTCAGGGTTACCGTCGCGGTGTACCCATGGGCGGCGATCTTCGAGATGCCCCCAGTGGCGGCTCGCCCCGCTTCATGATCCGCGCCTTGCGCGATCCGGACGGTGCCAATCTCGACCGCGTTCAGATCATCAAGGGGTGGCTGGATGCCAAGGGCGAAAGCCAGGAACGCATCTACGATGTGGCGGTCTCCGACGGTCGTACCATCAGCGCGAACGGTCGCTGCAAAACTGCTGTCGGCAGCACGGTGGACATCCCCACTGCCACCTTCACAAACACCATTGGTGATGCGGTGATGGCGGCGTATTGGACAGACCCCGACTTCGATCCGAAGGAGTCGGCCTTCTACTACGTGCGGGTGCTGGAGATTCCGACACCCCGTTGGACCACATACGATGCGGCTTTTTTTGGCGTCCCGCTGCCGGACACCGTTCCGGCGACGATCCAGGACCGAGCGTACACCTCTCCGATCTGGTACACCCCATAGCATCAAGACGAGGTTCATATGAATAGGCGAGCAATCATTAATTCCTGCGTGATACTGGTTTCATCGGTGCCGCTGCTGTATGTGGATGACGCCCAGGCCCAGCGCTCCGGTCAGTCGATGTCTGTCCAGACCGGCGTTGTCGTGGCTGCCCAGGCCGTAAATCTGCAGTCGGCGGCCGGCCGGGGCGCCGCGGTAGGCGGCATCGTCGGATACGCCACTACCTCGAGAGGGCGAGGTTCCTCACGCCGGGCGCGCAACGCGATTCTCGGTGCCGCAGCCGGGGGAGCGATTGCATCCCGTGCTCAAGGTGATCTCAACGGAATGCAGTACACCGTAGAGGTGGGTCCAGGTTCCCAGATAATGGTTGTCACCGACCAGACCGAAGTCAAGGTTGGTGACTGCGTCAACGTTGAGCAGGCCGGCAGCGGCACCGCCAATGTCCGCCGCGTATCGCCATCACTTTGTGATGCGGCTTTCAACAACGCGGTCGACCAAGACATCTCGGCTGAGTATGGCCGCCTGGCCGACATGTGCCTGGAGGCGAAGGAGCGCATGATGGAGGCCGAAACAGACGAAGCCTTCGACGTCGCTGTCCGACGCGTCAAGATTCTCTGCGACGACTAGTCCAATGCCCAACCGAAGAACTCATTGACCGCATCATGAAGGAGGCAGAGAAGCATACCTTTCAGGACGAGCTCGACGACCGAGTCGAGCTTCGCTACACGGCGTAGAGATCGCGCGATAACGTGTCCGACGTGTTCAGCGAAACCGACCACATCTTCGATTTTCGAGTTCGTACGGCGCTGCAAATCAGAGAGTTGGGATCGTTTTGATGAGCGGTTCCGATGAAAGATCTCAAGACGAGGGGTAATGCAGGACTCGCCGCCGATTTTCTATCCGTCCGAGGGTCCGACATCGAGAACGAATCCTTATCAGCCCCACAGACAAGAATATAATCACCTCATCTGACAGGAGGCTCCGATGAACAATTTCAAAAAGATTCGAACCCAACCACTGACAATTTTGCTGATCGTCGCTTTCGTTCTATCGCTCACGCCTCTGGCCACGCCGGCTTCGGCAGAGGACGAAGAGCTGCCGATGCGATTCAACGCGATCGCACAAAACTTGAGCAATGTCGGCCCCAGGGGCCAGGCCAGGCTTCAAATCAACGTCACCCGGTGGACCACCGCTGAGGAAGGAGCCGCCGTGATGGAGGCGCTAAAAGCGGACTCCGGATCGAGAGGTACACGGACGTTGGCCGACGCCCTTTTCGAGCAGGAGATCGTGGGCACTTTTCGCGAGAGCCGAAGCATGAGCGAGAACCTCCGCTACTCACGCAGAACAAAGACCGAAGGTGGACAACGGATCGTGCTGGCCACCGACCGGCCACTGGCTTTTGCTGAGGTATCGAGATCCGCCCGAACGACGGACTACAACGTGACCCTGATCATTCTGGAAGTCGATGACGATGGCAGAGGCGAAGGTCAGATCATGATCGGTGCCGATCTCTCCTGGGACGACGCTACTGCTCAGGTTTCGATCACGAATTTCGCTTCCGAGCCGATTCGGCTCACCAACGTCCGGCTACGGTAGCCGAGTGGTCAACGGCGCCGCGTGCCGACAGCGCGCCCTCCGCTGCGGTTGAAGTTTTGGGTGCGGGCTGACCCGCGTTGGCGAGCATTCGCTTCCCTGTTGAGGGATCGATTGCCTCCACCTGTGCGTGCTCGTTGCTGGGCAGCCCTTTGGCCGGTCCGGTTGTTACTACCTGGAGCGGCTCCTGCCGGTGTGCCAGCTCGCTCTGCCACTTGACCTGTGGCCTCTCGCCACTGGCCCTCTTGCCGTTGCTGCCATGAGCCGTCGCTGTTGCGTCGATAGACGTTGCCGTCGCGATCGGCAAAGACATTGTTCGCCTGCTCGCCGAGCGACCGGCCTTCCGCGGTCGAGCTCGCTGCGGCCAACCTCGAACGATCAGCGTTCCGCGAGCGATTTTGCGGTCTGTTGTAGAGGTTTTGGTTGCGAGCAAACTGATTCCGTCGCCCCGCCTGGTAGCCGGCACGGAAGCCCGCATTCCAGCTGTTTGCGCCTACCCAGGCGCTGCGGGAGGTGCGGCCCCAAGTGCTCCAAGTCATACCCCACGTGAACCAGCCGTGACTCCAGCTAGTACCCATGCTCCAGCCCCAGAACGGATCCCACCGCACGTGAAAACCCCAGGTCGAGTGTCTGGGAAAATGTCGGTGACCGATCCACGCCGGATGATGCCAACCGGTACCCCAGAAGGGACAGCCCCAGGGGTGAAAACTCCACAGGTAGCCGGGGTGGTAGCCGACGTACACGACGGACGGGGTCGAGTCGTAGACATAGACGAAGGTCGTGTTGTAGGTCGGGCTGGTGGCGGGCTGCTTGTAGATGGCGTCGGGAACCTCGGTAGCGACTGCCCAGGGCCCGTCTGCGGAGCTCGCCGTATACCAAACACCCGCATCGACGGCGAAGTACTGGTTGCCGCTCTCGAGGACCTGGGTCTCGGTGTTGATCGCCCATTTAAGATCGGTGTCCTCGATGGCCTCGAACTGAGCCGCCCCGTCGTATTCGACCTCGATCGTGGCATCCCTTCGGATAGCCGCGGTTTGGGGGATCTGCGCATCCAGTGCCGACTCCTCGGCCTCCTGGGTGCCGGCGATCGAGGCCCGCAGATGCGCCATGTCACCATCGGACTCGATGGCCAGAAAGCTCTCCGGCAACTCGTCTGGCGCTACGAAATTCCAAGGGCCATCAAGCGATGCTGCCGCAAACCATCGACCTGAGAGCAAGACGAAATGACGCTGGGTCGCGATCTCGACGATCACATCGCTATCGGCATTGGTGACATACAAGAGCTGTCCACCAGCCAGTGGGCCCAACTCGGGCTCGCCTTCGGTGACGATCAACTCGGCCGGCTCGGTTCTGACAATGATGGCCGGCGGCACACTTGGCTCCTCACCATCAGACTCGGATTCCTCCTCATCGACGGGAACCAACCGAGAGATCTCGTCAGGAACCCGTTGCGCTATTTCCCAAGGACCAACAGCCTGATTCGATCTGTACCAGGTGTCGTGGCCTGCATAAAGATAGTAGCGATCTCGAGATGGATCGTTGACGATGACAAACGGCGTGTTGACGGCATAGCGGAGATCCGCACCCTCGACTGCCTGCATTACAGGAGCCCCGTCAAACAACACCAGCACCGTCGGCGTAGTCGCAAAGATGATCTCGGGGGGCTCGTTGTTCAGTCCTTTGGCTGCTGTCAGCCGCGATTCGGACACACCGAGCGAAGTCAGTACCCGGTCCATCGAGATGTCGAGGTCCATCTTGGGCACTTCTCGTTCGAGTTGATCGACCAAGCGGATCTCGTGTTCTCCGAGGGAGTCCGCGAAATGCACCCGTGGAACCGTAAGGTCGATGACGTCGACCGTACGAGAATCACGGTCGGTCTCGATCCGAGCCTCGAACCATACGGCTCCGAAGATCCGCTCGTCCGATGCCGCCGGGGTCACCGCGACCGCTGATCGTCCTTTTAGCCGATCGCCTTCAAGAGCATCGAGCTGCGGCTGGAATATCACCACCCGCTCCCCTTCCGGTGTGTTGAACTCGCGTGGCCAACCGATGTCTTCTCCGGCAACGACCGGGATTGCGATCAACATCGCGGAAAGGCCTACAAACAGTCCTCGTGATAGCTGTGCCTGGTGTCCGAGCATGCGAAATCCTCTCCGTCCTCGAAAGAATCGAGCATACCGCAGTCATGGACTGAAAAAGCTTTGAGGTGGTGACAGCGGCGCTACCTGGCCTCTTCGAAATCGAGGCGGCCATAGATACTCTCGCGAAGGGCCCGCTCGCCCTCCAGATCGCCGCGTACGAATCGGATGTCCGCAAGTTTGAGCTCCATGCGAACCGAGCCGTAGGGGATCTCCGCGAGTCGCGCATAGATCGATTCGGCAAGATCGAGCTCGCCAGCACTGAAGGCTTCGTCGGCTGCCGCTTCGAACTGCTGCAGATCGACGCCCTTACCAGCCTCGGCGAGCTCATCGAGCCAGCCCCGAGCCAGCCAGAAGAGATCCTGCCGCTGCTCTACCGAAAGCTCCGCCGCAGGGCCGGCTCGAAGCAAGTCGACAAAGAATCGGCGCCTCCCTGGAGCCACGAACGGTCTCTGTAGCACCGCGGGGTCGGTCGCAATGATCAAGTCGTCGACGAAGAAATCGAAGCGGCCGGCGTCTTCGAGATCACCGATCAGAGAGAAGTACCGAACCGCCGAATTCTTATGGCCGTTCATGCTGCGCACCCCGCGAAGATCGATCATCGGCTCCTCGAGGCCCTCCTCGTAGATGGCCAAATCGTAGCTACCCCGATCGACGTGATAGACGATGTCGACGAAGTACCAGGCAAACGACCTAGGCTCGAACAGCGTCTTCCAGCCGTCGTAGGTGCGATGGCGAAAGAAACCCTGATCGGTCTGCAGCCAAATAGCCTGTCCATGTCGTTCCCGACTGAGAAACCACTTCGAGCCGGCGAGGCCAAAGTTGAACCGCTGCTCGGGATCGGTCAGCAGAAGATAGAACTGGAGAAACACCTCACCCTCGCGAGTCTCGTGGAAGTAAGCCAAGAACTCCGCGAAGTCTCGATTTCCCGGGACCTCGCTGATGTGGAGCGAACGCTCTCCCTGGAAACGGAAGGCATTGCTGAGGGCGACTTCGCCATCGCCCGACTGTCGCACCCAAAAGGTGTCGGGGCCCGACGGTGACGGCTCTTCGAAGTCGTAGAATGCCAGAATGGGTGAGGCTTCAGGGCGATCCTGAGAGTGAAGCTCGGATGCATTTGAACCCGACACGCTGAGGAATGCAGAAACAACAAGCGTGATAAACATCGCGAACCGAGCTCGAGCTCTTCTCATCAACTCAGACTAGCAGGGGCCCTCCATCTCGAGCGGTGCAGCAGTTCACCCTCGGGTTGCCGTTGGCATACACTTGCTGCCCGAGTCTTTGACCGGTTAGCGGAGCAAAAGGATGACCTCGATCAGCCCCTATCGCGCCCAGCTCATCGTCCGATTCGGCGATATCGATCAGGCCGGGATCGTCTACTATCCCCGGCTGGTCAACTATTTCCATGTCGCGATGGAAGAGTTCTTCGCCGGGGCCCTCGATCTCAACTACCCACGCTTTCTGGCTGAGCACCAGCTCGGCCTGCCCGCAGCGCGGCTAGAAGTCGATTTCCTCCAACCTCTACGCTACGGCGATCATCTCGACATCGAAGTCGGCATCGAATCGATCGGTACGACATCGATTGTCTGGCGCTACACGATCCACCGCGAGGGTAACCACGACCCCTGTGCCAGCGCCAGGGTCGTGACGGTCAATGTCGACATGAAGACGTTCGACAAGGTCCCGGTCCCCAGCTGGCTCCGCAACCGCCTGGCGCCATATCTGCTCAACGCCTGAGCTACTCGACTCTGCGGATTCCGATATTGGCGCCCTCAGCTCCCGGGTCCGCGCGGGCGATCCGAACGGCATCCGTCTTCATCGGTCTGCGGCGCCGCTGAACGGGCTACGCACCGCCCCTCGGGAAACCGGAAGGAAAAAGGGGACTGTCGCCAAATCCCAGTTGGGGTTTTGGGGGCTGTCCCCTTTTTCATTGTTATCGTTCCCCTCGGGTATGCAGCGGCTGGATCCCACAGCCCGACTCGCCAGATGCCGGCGGATCCTCGCCCGTGCTCCTTTAGGTCGCTTCGGACCCAATATCGGAATCCTTACGGTCGAGGCCTGCCCGGCCACTGTATGCGCTACCAAGCTGACTAGCCTGGACGCCAGGCTCTGTACGCAGGTGTACAGGCCGAACTGACATTCTGAGGTTTTGCGAGGATCCGTCTTGGCGAGCAGGGGCAAGCCGAGGAATCGCGCGATTCTGCATGTTTGAGCGAGGAGGGCATCAAGGGGACACGTAACAGGGTACAGGTCCCCGAGGCCCTCCGTGCGAGTTCAGAATCGCCCGAGGGGGCACCGCCGCGTAGCGGTGGTCCTCTCAGCGCAGCCTAGCCGGATCGGAAAACCGAAGCTGAAGTGAGGCCTGTACACCTGCGTACAGGCCTACCGTCGGAGAGTGCTACTCGCCAAGCGCCTTGAGCTTGTGCGGTCGATCTTGCCGAGATGGGTGCGCGGGAAGGAATCGAGGATGACGACCCGGCGGGGGTGCTTGTAGGCTTCCAGCCGATCGAGCACAAACTGCTTCAGCTCTTCCTCCAGTCCGTCCGAACGAGCCGATGCCAGCACGAAGGCCACCGGCTTGGTCAAGCCCTCGGAGCTCTCGACGCCTACAACCGCGCACTCCTCCACCGCCTCGTGACGCATCAAGCAGCTCTCCACCTCCTGCGGCGCCAACCACTTGCCGCCGACCTTGAGGACGTCGTCCGAGCGACCACAGTAGGTAATAAACCCGTCCTCGTCCTGTTCGACCAGATCACCGCCAACAAACCATTCGCCACGGAAGGCTTCTTCGGTCTTCTCCATCTTGCGCCAATAGCAGATCGCCCTCGAGCCACCGCGAACCCAGAGCCGACCCACCTCGCCCGGGGGTAGCGGTCGCCCTTCGTCGTCACAGATCCGCACATCGAACCCCGGTATGGGTCGTCCCAGAGTCCCCGGCTTGACGGCTCCGGGCAGATTCGACACGAAGACGTGCCACATCTCGGCAGTGCCCAGCCCATCCAGCAGCTCGACTCCAAATCGCTCCTTCCACTGCTCGTAGAGTGGGACCGGCAGGGCCTCGCCGGCCGAGGTCGCGAAACGCAGACACGAGAGATCTTGCCGGTCTGCATCCGGATGGTTGACCATCTTGTTGATCATCGTCGGAACGTTGATCAGGATGGTCGGTCGATGGCGTTGAATCTTCTCGAAGATAACCTCGGGCGTCGGGTGCTCGGGAAACAGAACCGCGCTGGCGCCCACAGAAAAGGGGAAAAGCAGATTCGACCCGGTTGCGTAACCAAAAAAGAGCTTTGGGATCGCCAACGTGATGTCGTCCTCGGAGTACCCGAGCCCAGCCTTTGCATAGAGCTCGGTCGTGTTGACGAACGATCGGTGGGTTTGAACCACCGCCTTCGGGGTTCCGGTCGTTCCGCCTGAGAAAAGCCAAATCGCGGGGTCGTCGCGGTGGGTATCGACGGTCTCGAGATCGCCCTCACAGTCGAGCTGTTCCTGCTCGAACGTGGCGCAGCCCTGTTTCGTAACCCCAACCAGGAGAAACCCGGGTCGCCAGTCGGCTGATTGGCCTGCTTTCTCGAAGCTGTCGATGCTCCCTTCTCCAAAGACAGCCAGACTGGCTTGGGTGTAGTCGAACAAGTCCGAGAGTTTGTCCGGCGGTAGCTGAGGGTTGACCATCACCACGACGGCACCGATCTTCAGCGCTCCGAAGAAAGCGCCGACGAATTCGGGACCATCAGGAAGCGCAATCATCACACGCTCCTCCCGCCGCACACCGAGACCGCGCAATACTTGTCCAAATCGATTCGCGAGTATCTGAATATCGGCGTAGGTCGGGTCACGGTCGCTCAGACGAATCGCGATTCGTTCGCCCCGCCCCTCATCGATCCGTCGATCGAGAAAGTACTGCGCGATATTGAGTCGTTCTGGAGGTGTATAGCTCATCGGGTCTTCCAGACCTCAGTGAATATCGTAGGCGCCGCCACCGATGAACTCCCTGAGCAAGGAGGTGGGCGGAACCACAGAATCGTCGTCGACGTCCTCGAGGGAGAGAAACAGATCGTAGATTCGTTTGGCTCGGATGTAGCCATCCAATCGCTTGCCGTCGTGCTCCCACTTCTCGAGAAAATCTGGAAAGTACTTGAAAAGGTGAAGCTTCAGGATGGGAAGCTCGTAGGCAAGCGAGCTGTTGACCTGAAAATCAGCAGAAGACTGGTAGGGAATGATGTGTTTGAGCTCGCTACGACGAACATAGTGCCAGTGAAGGATGGTCCGCTCGGGTGAGTAGCCTCGAAAGTGAGAATCTCGAATCATCCTTCGTAACAACCGGACATCCGCCCATCGGGTATAGCGACCAGCCGTGTTCTTGAGCTGACTCACGGTTTCGATATAGAGCCGAAACTTGTGTCGATCGGACACACTCTCGGTCAGGCCTTCAAAGAGACCGTGCAACGTATCCAACAAGATCAGGGTGCCGGCCTCGGGCTCGAATCTCGAGGTCCGTTCCAACCTTTTTCCCGTCTTGAAATCGTAGACCGGCATGTCGACACCCTGGCCCTGGTCGAGCGCGGCCAGGTGCTCGTTGATCAGGGTCAGGTCCATGGCCTCCGGTGTCTCGAAGTCGTAGTCACCAAACTCGTCTTTCGGATGCAATTCGAGATCAAAGAAATAGTTGTCCAGCGACATCGGAATTACATGGACACCCTTCGCCTCGAGCCGTTCCATGAGCTTGTGGGTCGTGGTGGTCTTTCCCGAGCTACTGGGCCCGGCAACGATGATGAACCGCAGTTCGTCTTTGCGGTTCAATATCGAAGCCGCGGCATCGTCGAGAATGGACTCGTAACGCTGGTCCGAGGTCTCGATAAGCCAAGGGAATTGGCCACTGCGTACGATCTGATTCAGATCAGCCACCGTGTAGCAATCGTGTTCGACCGACCAGTCGAGCGCCTGCCACATGACCTTGTAGGGAAGGTACTCCACCTTGGCGGCCCGACGCTGCGATCGCATTTTGGACCGTTCGTGTCGGTACACGATGTAGGTTTTCGCAGTACGAGCGTGACCTGCTGCGATCAGCACACCTTCGACGACATCTTGGATATCCTCCACGGTCGGTGGGAGATCGGCTGAATAGGTCGCTGTCAACGCCTCGACAACCTGATCGCTCAGGCTTTCGGACAGGGCACGGTCATGGCCACCGATCGCGGCAGCGGCCTTATAGATGGCTACGGTTATCTTTTCCTGGTCGAACGGGACGATCTCTCCGTTTCGTTTGACCACAGAAGTAATGGCAGGAGTCATCAGTACCACCTTGGAAGTTTCGAATGTCACCGGTTGGTAGGTCTAAACAGTCTAACGCGGATCGAATTCGGGAAACAGCGATCTGGCTAGGCAGAACAGCCTGCACAGAGACCGTAGAGAGTGACCTCGTGGCGCTCGAGATTGAAGCCCTGTGGAGTCACCGTCTCGAAATTGTCGGTGCAGACTTCGAGCTCGAAGACCCGATCACACTGTCTACATAAAAAGTGATGATGATGGTGTTTCCCGGCCAGTTCGTAGCGATCGGGAGATCCCGGAAGCAAGACGACACCCACGCGCCCAGACTCGACCAGGTCCCGAACATTCCGGTACACGGTGGCGATACCGAGACGAGGAACCGATACCTGAGCGAGGCCGAGAATCTCCTGGGGCCCCAGCGGACGATCGGCCTGAGTCAAAGCACTCAAAATCGCTTGGCGCTGGCGCGTGTTTCGTTTGTTCATCGGCGATCTGTGCTCGTTGTCCAGCGTTGAATCGTCAACGCGGTCAGGTAGAGGGCCGCCGCCGCCAGCACAATCGCGGGCTCGGGGCTGATCTGGCTGCCGTAGACGGCGATTCTCGGTACGGTCGTGAGAAACGCGCATATCGCGATCGATAACCAGATCAGAGACGACAAGCGCGAAGCAATACGTCCAGCCGTGGCCGCAGGCAGGCTGAGAAGGGCGATTACGAGAATCAGACCGACCACCTGCGTCAGTACGATCACCGTCAACGCGACCAGCACCATTAGCGTAATCTCGGTTGCCAGAAGTGGCACGCCTTGAAGAGTCGCCTGCTCTGGGTCGAGACAGATGGCGAAGAAGCGTTTGTAGAACATCACAACGGTAACGACGATCACCAAGTCCAGAATGACAATCAGAACAAGACCATCACGACCGACATAGACCAAGTTTCCGAATAGATACGACATCAACTCCGTCTGATAACCAGGAGTGATCTTGACCAATAGGATGCCGACGGCCATGCCAAGCGCCCAGAGCGCCCCTACGATCGTGTCGAGCTGTTCGCGAACGCGATTGTGCAGAACCGCCAGGATCACTGCTGCCAGCACCGATACGACCATCGCTCCATAAATCGGTGACACGTCACCGAACGAACCCGGGAATCGGTATCTCAGATAGATGACCGCACCGATTCCCCCGATTGCAATGTGAGCAATCGCACCCGCGAGAAACACGATCCTTTTGGCAACGACAAATGGCCCCATTACGCCGCAGGCGACACTGGCGAAAAGACCAGCCGCAAGTCCGGTGAGCAGAAACGGGTTGTCACCCAAATCCGCAAAGAACTGCATCATCGAGCATCCAATCTGTCGTTGCCAAGGAGCCCGTCCTTTGGAACATCGCGCCGAGAGTGATCATGGTCGCCGTGGTACAACCCTTCGATGACCTCGAGTGAGAGGTCCTGGGCTGAATAGCAGGTCACGGAGCGATGTACCCAAGCCGCTCGCTTGAGATGAGTCGTCACCAAAGCAATATCGTGACTCACAAGCACAATCGGTATGCGTTCATTGAGCCGGTGGAGCAGATCGAGCAGCTCGCGCTCGCGATGAAAGTCGACGCCTGCTGTGGGTTCGTCGAGCAGCAGGATTTCCGCGTCGGAAGCGAGTGCGCGCGCGATCAGGACTCGCTGCCTTTGTCCACCTGAGAGCTCACCGAGTCTCTTCTGAGAAAGGTCTGCGGTATTCGTCTCGCTCAGGGCCGTTTCCGCGATCGAGATATCGATCGATCGGAAACTGGGCCCCCAGGGCGAATTCGAGAGCCGCCCCATCAAGACGATGTCGAGCACATTCGCCGCAAGCGAGGGGTCGACTGCGGCGACCTGCGGAACGTAGCCGACTCTGCTTCGCACGTTCTCCGGTGACTCGCCCAGAAGCCTAACGGTTCCGCTGCGGGGTTTTAGCAGCCCGAGAATCAACCTCAGCAGCGTTGTCTTACCGCCGCCATTGGGACCGATCAGACCGAGAAAGTCCAGCGGCTCGACCTCGAGATTCACCTGCTCCAGAACTGGAACACCAGGTTCGTAGTAGAAGGTCACGGCTTTCAGGCTCGCTGCCGCGTCGGTCTGGCTCAATCTGGAGCTCCCGCATTAAAGCTGGCCACAAGAAGGTCTGCGACCTTGCTCAGGTTGTCGATTGGATCTGGCGCTAGAGGATCGATTTCTACGACCTTCGCCCCAATAGCTCGGGCCACAGCCTCGGCGGCTCGGCTGTGAATCTGAGGTTGCACGAAAACAACTTGGGTACCGAGATCCCTGGCAATGGACTGGATCTCCGTCAGCTCATCATCGGTGGGATCTTTGCCCTCGACTTCTATCGCCAGCTGCCTCAGCCCATAGTCGCTTGCGAAGTAACCCCAAGAGGGATGGAACATCAGGAATCCTCGACCACGATACGGCTCCAGTTTGCTTGCCAGATGACGGTCGAGCCGATCGAGGTCGGCGTCGAGCTGTGCCCTATTCTCTTCAAAGTAGTCTGTGGACTCGGGATCGCGTCTCTGCAGCGCCTTTGTAACGCTGTCGGCCTGGATTCTCAACAGCCGAGGGCTCAGCCAAATGTGCGGATCCAGACCGCTGCGCAAATCACCGCGGCTCGATTCGACATGTCCCAGAGAAAATCCTTCCGGAGACGAAGATACAGGCCGAAGATCAATTCCCAGCCGCGAATCGACGATCGAGACCCGTCCGGTGGATTTCACAGCCTGCAGCCAACGCCCGTTCTCGTAGGGCACTCCGATCGAGAAGAAGATATCCGACCTCATCAGGGATGTGACCTGGGCATCGGAGGGTTGAAAGGTCGCTGGGCTATCGCCTGGACCGATCAAGCTGGCAACCTCGACCCGCTCTACCCCGATGCGCTCTACCAGCCATTGCTGTGGAGGAATGCTGACAGTAACTCGAAGCGTGGCGGGTTCACTCAGTGCCACACCACCGACCAGGATCCACATCGGTACCGCAACAGATGCGATCCTGTTCGCTGGGCGGCGTGGGCCATGAAAACCTCTGTGAGGGAGCCCCATCATCGCTTGTAGGTCTCTATTTTCGATAATAGATTATCAATAAGAGGACCGACTGTCGACCAGATGGGGAACTAGTCTGCGATGTAACGCTGGTAGATCTTTGTCAGGTCTGAAAAAGACCGAATGAAATCGGCTCCGCCGACCTTGCTCCCGGAAACGTCTCGCCAAGACTCCAAGGGATATTCCTTGATCACCGAACCGGCTCTCGCCCATTGCTCCGGTCCAAGACGCTCTCGAAACCGGGCAAGAAGCTCGACATCGAAAATCCAGCGCGAGACGAATGGCTCTACAAAGATGTCCCGAGTCAGAGGCGACGTGCGAAACAGTTTGGCTCCGCACTGACTATCGTAGATCGGGATCTGTAGCATCAGCGAAACTGCCGTCGCGAATACGCGACCGGCATAGTGACGGATCGGATCGCGTTCGACCTCGTGACCGAGCATTCGAACTCTCGATCCGAAGACCGCCAGTAGCTCGGGGTCTCGGTTCAATGGATCCTGCATCAGGGCTATAGATTCGAGCGAAGTCGCAAGATCGGCATCCCAAAACCCAGCGATCTCGGCACCCGAAGCCAATGCCATATTCATGCCCTGTCGAACCGCCTCGGCTTTGCCTTGATTCTCGCTCAACTTCAAGACTTCGCAGCGGCCCCCGCTCTCCTGGGCAAGATCGCTCAGAATCTCGAAGGTAGCGTCGCTGCTGCCATCGTCGACGAAGATGAATCGGGTCTCGCTCTGACCCTTCATGAACCCCTTGAAAGTATCCACGGGCAATCGATCGGCTTCGTTGTAGCAGGGAACTACGATCGCGGTTTTCGACATATCAGGTCACGGCGTCCTCGACCTCACGGTCGGGCTCCAGATCGGTGGGCTTGTGTCTGGGTTCGACGGTTGCCTCTTCGAGCCGAAGTATCGCGATCATACTCGTGCCCACACCGTAGCCCTTTTTTCGATCGTCCTGGATACAACGTTTGAGGCGCTCGGCCTCACCGACAAAAAGGTTCTCCAAGAATCGGTTCAGAGCTCGAGGTGGCAGCCACAGATCTGTGCCACGTCTTCCGGCCGAGCTTCCCACTCCCCGCGCAATCCAACGGATACACCGAATCAAGGGGTAGAACCTCGCGTTGAAGAACGAGATGAGCTCAGTCGAGACTGGAAGCCCCTGCCACATGCTCTCCAGGCGGGCGCGATCGTAGCGACGGTAGTGGCCGAGCGCAATGTCATGATGCGACCAGAGCGGCCAGAGCGCTGGGACCGTGATCAGCACGTGGGTACCAGGCTCGCTCCGAGACAATACCGTCGACAGCAGCAGATGATCGTCCGGAACATGCTCGAGCACATCCATGAGCAGATAGAGCCGGGCGCCCTGATCGAATTCTCGGGGAGCTTCGTCGATCTCGCCTTGGAAGAACCGGGCCTCCGGAAACCGCTTTGCGGCGATCTCGATCGCTCTTTTGGATGGGTCCAGACCTGCCGCAGCGTAGTCGTGGTAGAAGGCACCGATATTGGTGCCCGGCCCACAGCCGATATCAACAACCAGGGTCGATGCGTCGGGTAGCAAGATCTGCTCCATAAGACTGCGTAGGATTCGCCGCCGACCCCGAAACCACCAATGGCTCACGGCCATCTCTGCATGAAGGCTCTGTTGGTGTTCATCCATCGCAGAGAAGGGTCATCCTGAGAGCTATTTCGCAGAAGGAGCGAGTTGAAACCGGGTCATGTCGATCCTGGAATCGACAGCGACTTGTTCCACCGTCATCGACTCGAGTCGGGCGCCAAACTCGAGCTCGATGAGATGCGGCAGTATCAATCCCTCGACAGACCGGAAGTCATCGAAGAAGACTCTCATGGGAACAGGATCTTGAAACTGAGTCAGATCGACGATCTCGCTATCGATCGCGACCTCCAGATAGGTATTGGCTTCGAGATGCCAAATCTCCTTCGCTCCGTTGGGTAGAGTGAGCGACAGGTCGATGGTGTCAACCCCATCCACCTCACCAGGCCCGACCAACTCGACCAAGACCCCTTTGGAGCCGCGGTCGAAAAGAAGGGGTTCAAAAGCGGACTCGCGCTCCAACTGGCTCTGATACGGCTCCTCGGTAATTCGCTTGGCTTCTGGCTCCAACAGGCTGTTCAACATCCAAGGACCCTCAGCATCACGCGCCCGGACGGCGGGGCTGCCAAGTAGCATGAAATCGAGCCGATACAGATTGCCCCGCGCCCTGATGAGCGTGAACGGCGACTGCTGGCTGAAGGCCGCATAGGTGCCTCTCAATTCCAGACTCTGCACCGCCTTCCAACGGTCGGCTCCTCCCCTCGCCACGATATACCGACCGATGACGTCATCGACGGAAGAGGGCGGCTGGGAATCGGAACCTTCCACCGGACTCACAAAAGCCAACAAAAGCGCCAGGCAGGTAAGCAGTTTCATTTCAAACCCTCCGAAACCCCTGGGGTCTGAGGCTTGCTCGCTTCACCAGAGATGTCGAGGCTGACAATCTCGTCGAAGTCTCGGACATACAGTCGCCCATTCGCTAGGCTTGGTGACGTCCAGGCCCGCCCCGACATGACCTGCTTTCTGCCCAGCTCCTGGTACGAGTCAGGCGTCGCCCGCACCAGAGCCAGAGTGCCACTGTCGCTCAAAACCAACAGCATTCCATCGGCTGAGATCAGGGAGCCTTTGCCAAAACCCCGCTTGGCCCAGATCTTCTCACCGGTGTCCGCATTCAGACATCGAAGCGTCCCGTTGTCGAACCCAAACAAGTAGCCCTCCACCAGGACCGAAGAGTTGAAGTGGTTCCGCATCAGCCGCTCCTGCCACAGCTCGGCGATCGCGAATCCACCGTTGTCGGCCGATATCTCGAACATGCGACCACCAAAGGCATCCTCCGAGGTCGAGAGAAACACTCGGTTCGGAGCATGGAATATCGGCGTCGGAATCGCAGAAAGAGCCTCGGGGGTCGAGTGTCTCCACAAGATCTCTCCTGTTGTCGACAAACCCACCAGCTCTCTGCCCGCGGCCCGAAACAATACATACTGAACCACATCGCCGATCTGTTGCACAATGGGTGAAGAGTAGCCTGCCGGCCCGTTCAGAGCCTCCCATCTGGGCTCGCCGGTCTGAAGGTCGAAGGCCGTGACGCCTGGACCCTCCTCTTTGCGACCCATCTCGACAATCACTACACCGCCATCGACCAGCGGCGAGATCGAGTATCCGAATCGCGGCACCGGCCCGGATTCCGCCAGATCGACTTCCCAGATCGAGGTCCCACCATCACGCTTCAATGCCACCAGCTTCGACTGCGAGGAAATCGCGTACACGACATCGTCCACGACGGTCGGTGTTGCCCTCGGACCGCCATCACCCAGTTCGCTCTCGACAAAATCACCAAGACGAATCTGCCATAGCGGGGTCCCATCCGAAGCATCGAGACTTACAGCGTACTCACCCCTATCATCGGCCCACATCGTAAAAAGCCGACCGTCGACGACCGCAATCGAAGAATACCCAGCGCCGAACTCACGATGCCAGACTTCTTGGGGGCCCCCTTCGGGCCAAGACTCGAGTAGCGATTCGTCGCCAGCGACACCACTGCGATCCGGTCCACGAAATTGTGGCCAGTTCGCCCCATGGGCCCCGGCAACACCGAGAACCAGAGATAGGCCGGCCACTGCCAGCCTTACAGCACTTTGATATCGAGTGATCATAGTTTCCAGGGAGTCTACCAACGCCTGCTGTCGAGCAATCCGGGAGTCAAAGGGCTCTATACCGTCGACCTCCAGGATTGAATTCGCAAAGTGGGCGACAGCGGGCCAACGACCTTCTAACAAAGTCTATGCGATAGGCTCCTCTCGTTCATGCAGTCTCACGTCTTCGCAGAGCGTCCGGCTCTCGGTGTATTGCTGATCATCAGCCTGGCTCTGAACATTGTCCCCGTCTGGTGGGGTCTCCCCACGATGGAAGACAAGAGTTGGGCCCTCGACGAGCTGTCTCCAGATCATCTCGGTCTGCAATCCGCCGGACGGCATAGAGGGCGCTATCCACCCCTTCATTACGATCTGTTGCGGGTAGTCTACAAACCGATCCGAGCTCTGCACACCAGGGGCATTCTGCATCTGTCGGAGACGGATCTGCGTGGCCTCCTCCAGAACATCGGTCGGCTCCTGAGCTGCTTCTTGGCGACGGGTACTGTGTTTCTGACCTACCTTACGGCCCGACGACTGATCGATCGCCCGGGGCCGCTCATAGCAGCGGCGATCGTGGCCTTCTCGGCGCCGTTTGTCTTCTACGCCAAGACCATCAATCTCGAAGCTCCCTATCTTTTCTGGTTTGCTCTGGCCCTTTACTTCTTCGTCCGCTGCTTGGCTCATCATCGTCTCGCCGACTATCTCGGGTTTTCGGCGGCCATGACGCTTTCGATCTGCACTAAAGACCAGGCTTACGCTCTTTATGTTCTGCCGCTCGGTTGGTTAGTGATCGATCTGGTTTGCCACCGTCGGGAGGATCCGAGGGTAGGGGGATCGATTCTCGAGTCGCTCTTCGATCGTCGATTGGTCTGGAGCGGTCTCTTGTCGGTCACTCTGTTTGTACTGATTCACGATTTGGTGTTCGGATTCGACGATTTTCTCCACCATTTGGCCTTTATGAGCGGACCGGGCGCCCGCGGTTGGCGCGAGTACGAGATGACCTGGTCGGGGCAGCTCTCGATGCTATGGCAAGCTGTCAAACATACCGCCTTTGCCATGAGCTGGCCCGCTTTCGCGGCCGCGATCATCGGTGTCGCGATGGTCGCCGTGAGACGCCGCACGGAAAAACCTCTGCTCGGTTTACTGCTCTTTCCTGTCTCCTACTACCTATTCTTCATCGTCGTAGCTCAGTTCCACTACGTTCGATTTCTTCTACCTGTCGCCGTTGTCTTGTCGCTCTACAGCGCACGGGCTTTGATCGCTCCACTGAAGGTCGCACCCTTGAAGGTTGCCGGCTCGGTCATGGTCGTTCTGGTTCTGCTGTTGGCCTTGAGGCGACCCTTGAGCCTCGACCTTCAGATGCTCCACGATTCCCGTTATGCGATCGCGACCTGGCTCGAGGAAAATGGCAATGACAAACGGACGACTCGATTCATCGGATCCCGCTCGCAGACACATCAGCGTAGTGGTTCGCCTCAAATCCGGCTGGAGAGGGTAGCCCAGCGACCCCTTCTCATACTCAGGGCTCTCGATGCCGACTATCTGGTGATCAACGAACTCGAGCCGGTCAACGGCAAGCAACGCAATTTGGTCACCGACCTGGCGGCCGGAAAGCTGAACTACTCCCCCGTATATCAGCCCAGATACAAGCCCTGGGTGGGCGTGCTCCGCTATCGAGGGATCAGGACGAACCTCAATACCGTCAACCCACCTCTGACCGTATTCGAGCGCTTGGCTGAATGGGGTCCAACCGACGAGGAGATCCAACAGGATCTGGACTCGTTGTTGGGAGACCCCGACGACTCCAAATGGTCAGAGGTCGCGACTGCGATCGTGTCAACGCCTGTGCTGGTTCAAAGAGCCCGGTTGGGGCCTCATCTGACGGCTTTCGGACTGACCCCGGATGGTTGGACGCGGGGTACGCGAGCCGGGGCGCTGGTCATCTACAACAGTAAGAAATTCGACGCCCGTGTGACTTTGGCACTCTCATGTGGCGCAGGCCCCGAAGAGTTGCCGCTAAGGGCATTCGTAGTGAGCAAGCACGAAACAATCGAAGTGACCTTCGAGCAATCAGATCGACAGCAGGTCACCTTGCCCCCCATATCGGCCGGCGAGCAGGAGCTGTACGTAATCTTTACCAACCGGGAGTGGAGCTCACCGACGGCTCGGCAGCGGCGCTTGGGGGTCAAGATCAAGCCACTTCGCTTACGAAGGACATCGATCGAGACTCGAGCTGCTCGACCGTGAAATCTACTGAGATGGCGACGAAAAGCTACGATCGTGCTTCCATCGTGCTGTTGGTGCTCCTGCTCACTCTGATACTGGTGTCGTTCGATGATTATGGGATCACCTGGGATGAGCCCCTCCAAGACGAGTATGGCGATCTGGTGGTCGACTACTACGCCTCGAGGCTTGCTGGAAATCCCAACAACGAGGCCCTCGACTTCTACAACCTGTACCTATACGGGGGAGCATTCGACTCTCTGGTTTCTGTGGCACGCCGCCTGTCGCCGCTTCCAAGGTTCGAAACCCGTCATCTCATCAACGCCCTGATCGGCCTTCTGGGCCTTGTCGGCTGCTGGCGTCTTACACGGTTCGTCTCTGGGCCTGCTGCCGCATTCTGGGCGTTGGTACTGCTCACGGTCACTCCCAGGTACTACGGCCACATGTTCAACAACCCGAAAGATATTCCATTCGCGGCGGGTTACGTCTGGGCGGTCTACTTTCTGGTGAAAGCCTCACGACAGTTGCCCAAAATCGAGGCAGCGACCGCAGTCGGCCTCGCGCTGTGTATTGGGCTGACCATGGGGGTGCGAGTCGGAGGTCTCCTGCTTCTCCTCTACTGGGGCGCGATCCTGGTCGCTTACGGAATATATCTGGTATCAGCTGAGGATCGGCGTCCGGCCCTGCGATCCGAGATTGCGCCGATCACGCTGTCGTTTTTCAGAGTGGCGGTGCCAGCATATCTGATCATGCTGGCGACCTGGCCCTGGGCTCAACAGTCGCCGATCGGGCGCCCCCTCGAGGCGCTCGGACGGATCGCCAAGTTTCGCTGGAATCGACCTGTACTTTTCGATGGCATGGAGCTCAAAGCTCGCGATCTTCCCGCCACCTACTACCTGAATTATCTCTCGATCGTCCTGCCAGAACTGATGCTCGTACTTTTGCCCTTGGCGGCCATCGTCACGATTCTTGTGATCGCCAGACGCCGCGGGAATCTCGATTCGCGGTCGGTCGTCGGATTGAGCATCGTCGCATTCGCAGCGGTCTATCCCTTGATTCATATCGCTGCGGTCAGGGCAAGGGTCTACGATGGTATCCGCCACGTGCTGTTTGTGTTGCCTTTGCTGGCTTGTATCTCAGGCACTGCACTCGCCTGGTCGATCGGCGCGACCGGTTCCAGATCGAGACGCCTTCAGACTCTGATGCTCGTGGCGGTTGGACTCTATTCTTCCTACCAGATATCCGTGATGATTCGTCTTCATCCTTACCAGACCGTCTACTTCAACCGGTTTATCGGGGGTCTTCCGGGAGCAGCCGGTCGCTACGAGACCGATTACTGGGGAAACTCCTATCGGAAGGCGGCGCTTAAGCTAAAGGACTTTCTCGAAGCGAAGAAGAATCGGGATCCAGATCGCATCTTTCGAGCCAAGGTCTGCTCTAGCCACCTGTCATCGGCGTACTATTTCCCCTCCTATATTCGTCGGACGGGCAAGGATTGGCGAGCCGACTTCTACATCGCGACAACTCGCTGGCACTGCGACGAAGAGCTCGACGGTCGGGTCATCGCGATCGTTGAAAGATACGGTGTTCCGCTAGCGGTGGTAAAAGACCGGCGGCGCCTTCGAAGGAAGGCCACGAGCCCACCCCACGTCGAGGCTGAAGATTAGCGATCTCTCGAGTTTCCGCGCTGAAAACGACTCAACTCTTCTCGGTATCGTCGAAGGCTTCGTAGGCAGCGGTCTCGACGTCGTCACCGATGTCCTTGACCTCTTCCACGGCCTCCTCGGAAGCATCGGCCACCGATCCCGTGACATCGGAAACCTTGTCCTTTGCTGCCTCGGCGGCATCGCTCGCACCTTCCATGACCGATGAGGTGGCACTCGCCACGACCCCTCCAACCTCGCCGAGTTTGTCGCCCACCACATCGGCCATCGCGGAGGCCTTCTCGCTCACCGCACCGGTCAAGTCGCCGGCAGAGTCCCAGGCCTCGGTGGCCTTCTCTACAATGGCGTCTTTGACATCGCTGGCAGCACCCATCGCTGTCCCGGCTGCCCCGGTGGTGGCCTCGGAAATCGCGTCGGCTACTTCCTCAGCCTTTTCGAGGGCAGACCCGCCCATCTCCTTGGCTTTGTCGAGCGCGTCGCCAGCTGCATCGGCTGTGGAGTCCCAGAGATTCTTCTTGTTTTCGTCGTTCATGGCTTTTGTCTCCCATTGACAGAGTCCAGGAACGCCGCCCCGCTCTCGAAGCCGGTGCGACTGTCTGATTAGAGTACCCAGTACAAAGACCGAAGTTGCTCGGATCCTACCATAGGGCTCGGTGCGATGCCGCCTCAAAACGGGTCTCGCTGCGCCATTCGCGCGGCAAAAAGCGATTCGGGTAGACTCGGCGCAGAATGTTCCCTCTGAGAGACGAGAATCCGACGGAACTGACTCCCGTCGTTACGTTCGTCATCATCGCGCTCAATGTCGTGGTCTGGCTGCTCGTTCAGCAAGGCGGAGCCGGCGAGGGGTTTATCCAATCGCTGTGTACCTTTGGCGCGATCCCGGCCGACATTACCGGCGACATTCAATCGGGGCAGATACTGGAACTGGCGCCTGAAGCCGTCTGCCAGGTCGGTGGGCTGGGCTGGGTGACGATCATTACCTCGATGTTCATGCACGGCGGTTGGATGCACCTGATCGGAAACATGTGGTTCCTGTGGGTCTTCGGGAACAACATCGAGGACTCGATGGGGCATATCCGATTCGTAGTCTTCTACTTGCTCTGTGGTGTTGCGGCTTCGCTCGCTCACATCGCAACCGATCCGGGGAGTGCCATTCCAACCGTGGGAGCTTCGGGAGCCATCAGCGGCGTCATGGGGGCATACCTGGTCCTCTATCCCCGGGTACGCGTCTACACTCTTTTCTTCTTTGTGATCATCATTCGCGTGTTTCAGCTGCCTGCTTGGGGGCTCCTGATCTACTGGTTCGCCCTTCAGTTGCTCTCCGGCGTTGGGGCACTGGGCGCAGCCGAAGGTGGAGGCGTAGCCTTTTG
>CAJHZD010000220.1_pt1 | contig 26972 bp, 23 predicted proteins | sample 9198941 | NCBI WGS metagenome assembly CAJHZD01 (sample SAMEA7708371, study PRJEB35096) | sediment metagenome | biome: marine neritic benthic zone biome [ENVO:01000025]; feature: sediment [ENVO:00002007]; material: shallow marine sediment [ENVO:03000034] sea grass bed [ENVO_01000059] ...
AGTAGCGCGCGCCCCATCATCGATCTCCTCCCTCCTCTCGCCTCTGATCCGTTGGCGCGAGGCTTGGCCATAGCCCGGTGACCAGGTCGAGCCACTTTCTGGCGGCCATCTGGGGATTCGCCTCGGTCTCGACCCAGGCTCGGCCCGCCTCGCCACGCCGCCGCGCCTCGGATCTCGAGCTGGCGACGGACTCCAGTGCTCGCTTCAGCTGACCGACATCCTCGGGCTCCACCAGCCAACCCGATTCCCCATCGATAACGACCTCGGGTATACCGCTGACTCGGCTGGCGACGATCGGCAGACCTCGACTCATTGCCTCGAGAATCACCAGCGGCATTCCTTCGTAGAGAGATGGAACCACCAAGGCCGAAGCCTGCGACATGATTGCTGCAACCTCTTCTCTTGCCTTCCTACCGACAAAATGCACTCGATCCTGGAGATGCAGACTCGTAGCAATGGACTCGAGACGCTGACGATGCTCCCCGTCCCCTACGATGACGAGGTTCGTGAAGGTGTCGGGATCTTGTTCTCTTTGGGCCGCCATGGCATGAAGCAGGATCTCGACACCTTTTCGAATCCTCAACCGACCTACGAAAAGAAGGAAATCCCGGTCGGGAACTCCATCAATCTCGGAGGCGGTCGAGATGGCCAGAGCCGAAGTCACATTGGGCAGTACCGCGACCTTTGAGACCCGATAACCCCGTTCGAGCTCATGCGCTGTCTGCCGACTCGGTGCCAAGACAAGGTCCGACAGCCAACCCGAAAGACATCCCAAGGCCAGCTGAATAGGTCCCTTGATCCACCGAAAGATCCATTCTCGAGCCGATGGCGAACCTAGTTCTCGGGAGTTCCATCGAATCGTCCTAACGGCTCGGATCTCTTCCAAATAGCTTACCTGTAGCAGCGCCACGAGCCGGGGTTCGGATTCGAGAGTCGCAGCAACTGTCTTGAGCGCAAGTGCGGCAAAGGCTCCATCCGACTCGTGAACCTGAACCAGGTCGGGTTGAAAGTCCCAGCAGGCCCGGAGAAACGGCTGGATCACTGTTACCGGGAAAAGGATCTTCGGTCCCCTCGCACCACCCCTTCCGCGCCCCAAGAGCTCCACTTGATGTCCCTGCGACTCGAGGCCCTCGGCTAGACGCAATACCTGCTCACCGACTCCGGAAACATCGGTCGGAGGCAGGGTGTTGACCACCAAGAGGATCTTCATCGACTATCCACCGCTCATAATCAGGAAGTGCTGCTTCGCTCTCTCCCGCAGATAGTTCAGGTATTCAGGCTCGATCAGGAGGTCGCTGCCGGACTCCACGGTTTCCCAAGCGTCGGTTCGGGCGCGCTCCAACCAGATCCGGTCCCTGAGAATATCTCCCATCCTGAACTTTGCTAATCCGCTCTGACGAGTGCCAAGGAGATCTCCCGGACCCCGAATCTCCAGATCAGTTTCCGCGATCTGGAACCCGTCGTCGGTCTGTGAAAAGACTTCAAGACGCCGACTCGCGGTCGCTGTGAGCTTACCGTGAATGGCAAGACAGTAAGAGCGCCGGGGACCACGTCCAACCCGTCCCCTGAGCTGATGAAGTTGCGCCAGCCCAAACCGTTCCGCGTTCTCGATGATCATGACGCTGGCATTTGCCACATCGAGACCGACCTCGATCACGGAAGTCGCCAGCAGGACGTCGATATCACCATCGAGAAATGAGCGCATGATTCGGTCCCGCTCCATCGGTTCGGTGGCACCGTGGAATGCTTCGATCTGGAAGCCGGCGAGGTGACGTTGGAGAATCTTTTGGCCCGACGCTATCGATTCCGCTTGAAGGTTCGGGTTGTCCCGAATCAGTGGCACAACTACGTAGGCCTGAGCGCCCTCGGACAGTAGATTCCGCAGCCGCTCATAGACCTCACTGCGCTTAGCGACGGAAACGACCCGAGTTGTCACCGGAGTCCTCCCGGGAGGGAGCTCGTCGATCACCGATAGAGCGAGGTCACCATAGACGGTCAGAGCCAAAGACCGAGGTATCGGAGTCGCGGTCATGACCAGTAGATCCGGTCGACTTCCCTTCTCTTGCAGCGTCTTCCTTTGAGCCACACCGAATCTGTGTTGTTCATCGATCACGGCTACTCCGAGATTCTTGAACTCGACCTGCTTTTGGATCAGCGCATGAGTGCCCACGAGCAGCTGAATTTGACCCGACGCGAGCTCGTCTCGAATCGTTTCTGGTTGTTCTATGGATCTCGACATGAGCGCGATTCGATAGCGGTCACCCAGGAGCCGCTGAAATGTCCGATAATGCTGTTCCGCGAGAATTTCGGTTGGCGCCATGATGGCCGCTTGTAAACCGTTTTCGATCGCGGCCACCAACGTCATCGCAGCGACAATCGTCTTCCCACTTCCGACATCGCCCTGAAGGAGCCTGAGCATCGGTTTGACGCTGGCTAGGTCGCGTTCAATCTCGCTGAACGTTCTCTTTTGTGCCTCGGTGAGCTCAAAAGGCAAGAAGTCGAATATTCGACTTCGGACACCGTCGTCCAAGCAGTACGAGTGTGGCTTTGGGCTAAAGAGCTCGAGATCTCTCAGCAAACAGAGTTGCATCTGGAGCTCGAAGAATTCTCCATAAGCCAAGCGCTGGTGCCACACAGTCGACCGGTTGTTCAAGCCTTGGACATCATCGGTGTTGTCGGGCACGTGTAGTTTTACAAGAGCGTCCGACAGGCGAGGTAGATCATGTCGATCGAGCAACCTCTGTGGGATCGGATCAGCAATGGAATCCGGGTCGAAGCGATCTAGAATCTGTTCGATCAAGCTCCGCACGAATGCTGCCGAGAGCGATCCGATCGGCCCGTACTGCGGTACGATCCGGCCGCTCAATCGCTCACTTCCCGACGCCTCGCAGGTGGGATTGAAGATCTCCAGGCCCGACTTGCCTTCCCGCACCCGTCCGTATAGAAGGTATTCCGTTTCCTCGTCGACCTGATTCAGGAGGTAGGGTCTGTTGAACCAGAGAATCGGAATCGTGCCGCTACTATCGGTCAGGAGGCCCCTGACAAGAGTCAAACCTCGACGTCGAATCCTGATTCGAGAAAGCTTTGAAAGCGTGCCACGAAGTAGATACGCACCCGCCGTCTCGATCGCCGTGATGGTGGTCTCGACTCTACGGTCTTCGTATTTGTTCGGCAGGTGACTCAAGAGGTCTGCGGCCGTGAGATACCCTCCCTCTTCGAGGACCCGAGACCGTTTCGGACCGACTCCTCGAAGGTCCGCCAGGAGACTCGAGGTCTCGATCGGAACCTGGGACGGTTGCACTCGATCCGGTGACGGGGGCCTCGACCGGCTTCTCGCAGATGACCGCGATGGATCTCGGACGCTCAATCCGCCAGCAGGCTCAACTCGACAAGGCCAAATCGAAGGGTGTCGCCAGGGGCGATTTCGACAGGTACACCGGTGCGAACCCGGGATGCATTTAAGAAGGTTCCGTTTGTGGCGCCGATGTCTTCTACTAGGAAGAATTTGTTCTCTTCTCGAAAGATCTTCGCGTGACGTCGACTACTGGAGCGCTCTGGGTCGATTCCGGTCAGATCTACATCGGGCTGGATACCCGTAACCGGGTCTCGCCGCCCGATGGTGATTGATCCCTCGAGAGGCAGACCGAATACGAGACTCGACTCGATATGCACGAGGCGAGCGGCTTCTGGATCGGAAGAGGGGCGCCTGTCTTCTGCGACTTTCTTGGCGGCGAGCTCGACATCCTCACCGGCCAATACCCTCTGGAGCAGCTCGTCGGCATGACGCACTCGTCTCGAAAGCTTCCGCATGATCCGTACAGCGATCTCGGGATTGGCGCGCAGCATGGAATCGAACGTGGCCCCATCAATCAAGATGACTTTTGCGTCGGTCAATGCCCTGGCCGAGGCGTTTCGGGGAAGCTCCTCCAAGATCGACATCTCCCCAAAGAAATCGCCCTTATCAAGAACAGCCAGCTTCCGGGAGCTTTCTACAGGACCCTGAAGAATCTCTATCTGGCCTTCGTGAACGATATACATCTCGGTACCCAGATCACCTTCCCGAAACACGAACTCACCTTGTCCGTATTCGTGGGTTGGATTGGCAGAGGCGTCTCTACTTGTAGCTACGTATTCGGGACTCATTGCTCGTTTTTCCTCGACCGATGCGATTAGAACCGGAGTGATTCATAAGCCGAATTCTGTGCTCCGGAAAACCGGTGCTGCGATCATTCATCTGCGGTCGACGTTACCGCCGCCCTGGTGCGACCTACCCGGAAACGGTTCAGATCTCGAATCGAAGATTCGACAAATGATGCAGAACGGGCTTTCCGACATCCGTTTCCCTATTTGGTCTTGCTCCGCATGGGGTTTACCGTGCCTCAACTCGTCACCGATTGAGCGGTGCGCTCTTACCGCACCCTTTCACCCTTACCCGGTCATGCCGGGCGGTCTACTCTCTGTGGCACTTTCCGTCGCGTCACCGCGCCTCGCCGTTAGCGAGCATGCTGCCCGTTGGAGTTCGGACTTTCCTCCCCGCATCGACGTGCCGATGCGAAGCGATCGCCTGAACCACTCCGGCTCTCCCTATTCTACTCTCCCACGCAGCAAACCACCGGAATCTCTGGTATTTACGGATTCGAGAAACAGTCAGGTAGGTTCGTTGGGATTGAGCCAAGCTCGAAGGCGATCGGCCAGATTCCTCTTGTTGGGAGGAGTCATGGAGACTCCGATCCGTTCCAGACCAGCAATTGCTTCCGGTTGCGCGGGTGCCAGCTCCAGTGCGGCCTCATATTCCTGACGAGCTCGATCGGGTTGCCGCTGGAGCTCATAGACCCTCCCGAGTTTGATTCTCAAGAATGGATCGTTGGGGCGAGATCGCGACGCGCGCCCATAGTTTGCTGCGGCGCGATCGAGCCATTTCGGGTTCTCGGCCTGACAGTCGCCGAGGAGCGACAAGTACTCTGGCTGTGGATCGACTTTGACAGCTTGTTCCAAAAGCTGGATTGCCGAGTGGTAGTCGTGCCGTTCAGCAAGTGCGAGCGCGGACTGATAGGTCTCTCTGGCGACCGATCGTATCTCTTCCCTTCGTTGTTCATCGGATAGATCGTCTGCTATCGACTGTGAGCCGGAACTCCACTCGTTTGCATATCGGGCTCTGCGCTCGGGGTCGCTGAGGGTCAGATACCCATCGGTCGCCCGCTCGAAAAGAATCTGCAGGGTGCCCTCCTTCCCCTGGAGCCCCAGTCGAGGGGCCTGCGAAGGATGAACGAGCCGCCCCAATTCGAAATACCCCTTGTGGATCTCGTCGGCCGTGCTTTGGGGCCCAACCGCGAGAAGCTCGAAATGAGAGATTTCTCCAATTCGACTGATCAGGTTCTTGAGGAGCTCTCGGTGCTGGGCGGCGTCCAGGTCGAGTGGCTCTCGCTGCAGGCTATCCCCGATTCTCTCTAGAAATAGTGCGAGCAGCTCTCCCGAATGGCCGGTGACTACGGGCTCGTCGGTCGTACCCAGTTCCTGGCGAACAAGATTGATCGACAATAGGCGACAGAGCTTCCGGAGAACTTCTTCTTTATCCAGATCTAGTTGATGGAGCAATTCACCAACCGCCTGCGGAGACTCCAACCGAGATAGTAAAAAAGCCTCATGGGGATCAAGATCGACGTTTGCAGGCAATGGCTCACTGGCGGCGGAGACCACGAGGATTGTCTCCTCTCCCCCCAACTGCCTCAGCAGAGCCTTCTCGTCGGCCTCCCACACTGTGCTCTCCATGATCAACTGACCGGTTGGGAGGGGTCCGATCAGGTCGATTCGAATCTGAGCCGCACCTTCGCGGAATTTCGTCTGAGCGGCGTTGAGATCGGGTACAGCGGTCAGGATTTCAATTGCGATCGATTTGAACGAAGTGGGTGATTCGATCCAGCCTCTGGCTTGCTCAAAAAGGGAATGCTCGGGACTGAGGTACAGATCGCCGGCAACAAAGAAGAGATCATCGCCAGAGTCCTCTGTAACCGCGAGAATCCCTGTTTTGCGGTAGAGATAAATATCCCGGATCCAATCTCTGAAAGGGCGACCTGGGAGCTGAACGGAGGTATTAGTCATCTGTGTCTTCGTCGCCGTTATTGTACAGGATCGTCCGCTGTCTCAGTGTGATCTTTGCTGCCTCGACCGTGCTTCTCCGGGTGAATCTGATCATAGATCTTGCGCCCGATCTTGGGTCCCAAAAGCTGCTGAATTTCAGCCAGATCCGCAGCTTGAACGCCGGCTAGGCCTCCAAATTGCCTCATTAGAGCCTTGCGGCGACCCGGCCCCACCCCATCGAGGTCGTCGAGCTTGACGCGCAGCGATGCGGCTGATCGTCGCCTGCGATGCCGAGTCACCGCAAATCGATGGGCTTCGTCTCGAACCCTTTGGAGCAACTGAAGACCGGGATCATGTTTTGGGAGTCGCAGCGGTTCAGGCTGGTCGGGAAGATAGATTTCCTCATCTCTCTTCGCCAAGGCCGCCAGTGGAGTCTCTTCGACTTCGAGCTCGGTCAGAGCTTCCATCGCGGCATTCAATTGGCCCCGGCCACCATCGATCAAGACCAGGTCTGGCATGACACCCACTTCATCGAGCCGTCTTGTGTACCGTCGAAGGACAGCCTGACGTATTGCCGCAAAATCGTCTTGATCCAACATACCGCGAATATTGAAGCTGCGGTACTCGGACTTGCGCATCGATCCCTCTTCCCAAACAACCATCGAGGCAACCATGCTGCGACCCTGAAGGTTCGAGATATCGAAGCCCTCGATTCTCCTCGGTGGCTCGCTCAATTCAAAGTTCTGCTGGAGGGAACGAATAGCGAGCTCTTCGCTCTTCGTCTCCCGAAAACGCCGGCGAAACGCAAGCTCGGCATTGCGGTTGGCAAGAGCAATCCGTTGAGCTTTTGGACCTCGCGATGGCAGACGAAGATAGACTCGCTCCTCTTTGCGGGAGGAGAGCCAGTCTGCCAGAGCTGTCTCGCCCTCGACCGGCAGAGGTAGGTGGATCTCTCTGGGGATAAATGTCGTTCGGTCGTAAATCTGTGGCAAGAGCTCGGAAAGAACTCGTTGGTCAACGACGTCCTGCTCTCCTTCCCAAAAAATTTCGCGTCGATCCAGTACTTGCCCACCCCGCATGACCAGAATACAAATGGCCGCGTTGCCGTCTCTGACGTAAATGCCATAGACGTCGACATCTTCGCCCTGCACCGAGGAGAGCTTTCGCCTCTGACTGACTGAATCGATCTCGCCAATCAGATCCCGAATTCTTCCAGCCTCTTCGTAATCCAGTCGCGCAGCCGCTTCCTGCATATCGCGTCGCAGCTCTTTGACGAGCTCGTCGTTGCGACCCGACAGAAAGAGCCGTGCAGCCCGAACCGCTCGATCGTAGCTCTGCTTGCTGGTCAGGCCCTCGACGCAGGGTCCCAAGCAGCGATTCATGTCGTAGTACAGGCAGGGCCGAGGTAGCGAACCATCGATCTCAATACGACATACGCGGATTTCGAAGAGCTTCTGAACGAGCTTGATCGCTTTGCGCGCCAGCCCGCCTGGTAAGAACGGGCCGAAGTACTCACGATCTCGACGCCCGATTCGCCGCGTGAGTGTCACGCGTGGATAGGCATCACCTGTCGTCAGGGCCACGTAGGGGTAGGTCTTGTCGTCCCGCAGGAGGATGTTGTACCGAGGCCGGTTCCTCTTGATCCAATTGTTTTCGAGCAGCAGTGCCTCGGCCTCGGAATCGGTGACTACGACCTCTAGATCCTTGGCATCCTGCATCATCGCAGCCAGGCGGGCCTCGTGATCGCTCGAGAGGTATGAAGCGACCCGCTTGCGAAGCGACGCTGCCTTGCCCACGTATAGGGGGCGGCTCGACCCGTCTTTGAAGATATAGATACCAGGTCGGTCGGGAAGCGAACGAATTGTCTGCTCGAGAGACTTTTCTGTAGACATGAATCAGGCGCTGTATATCTGAAGTTGCTTGAGCTCTCGGAGCTTGTCCCGCATCACTGCCGCCTCTTCGAACTCCAAGCGCTTGGCAGCGTCTTTCATTCTCTTCTCGGCAAAATCGATCTGCTCTTGCAGGGAAAGACCAGATTTCTCGGCCAACTCGGACAGCGCTCGGTCCCCCACAGGATAAAGATCCAGGTTACCCATCTGTACCAGGGGACTGTGTATATCCTTGAGAATGGTTCTAGGTTCCACGCCATGAGTCCGGTTGTACTTCTCCTGGCGGACCCGCCGACGTTCTGTTTCATCGATAGCTGTTTGCATCGAACGAGTCGCCTTGTCTGCATAGAAGAGCACTCTGCCATCGACGTTTCTCGCCGCCCTGCCTGCCGTCTGGATTAGCGACGTCTCGCTTCGCAGGAACCCTTCTTTGTCGGCGTCGAGCACGGCCACCAGAGCGACTTCCGGTAGATCGAGACCCTCCCGGAGCAGATTGATTCCGACCAAGACATCAAATTCTCCTCGCCTCAGAGCGGTAAGGATTTGAACCCGTTCCAGCGTGTCGATGTCACTGTGGAGATAGCGAACTCGAATACCGAGCTCCAGCAGATACTGGGTGAGCTCTTCCGACATCCGCTTGGTCAGGGTCGTGACGAGCACCCGCTGCTGGTTCGCTACGACGCTCCGAATCTCCTCAAGCAGGTCGTCGACCTGACCCCGCGCCGGTCGAACGATGATCGGCGGATCCAAGAGACCCGTAGGTCGGACAACCTGCTCTACGACAACACCCTCTACCCGCTCTAGCTCCCACGGTCCAGGGGTCGCGGAGATGAAGAGTCTCTGGTGTGTTCGTTGCTCGAACTCTTCGAACGTCAGAGGGCGATTGTCGAGAGCACTAGGCAGGCGAAAACCGTAGTCGACCAAAGTCTCCTTTCTGGAGCGGTCGCCATGATACATGCCCCGAACCTGCGGGATGGTCTGATGGCTCTCGTCGACCACAAGGAGGTAGTCGTCTGGAAGGTAGTCGATCAGAGTCGGAGGTGCCTCCCCAGGAGACCTTCCAGTTAGATGGCGAGAGTAGTTCTCGATTCCGTGGCAGAAGCCGATCTCTCGCAACATTTCCAAGTCGAAGCGCGTTCTCTGCTCGAGTCTCTGCCTTTCGAGCAGCCGGTCTTCGGCCTCGAGTTGGGCCAGGCGCTCTTCGAGCTCGATTCCTATTGTTCCGATTGCGCGTTCGAGTCGATCTTTGGGTGTTACATAGTGCGTCTTGGGGTATATGGCTACTTTCTCGAGCTGTTCCAGATTGTCTCCACGAAGCAAATCGAATTGGGAAACTCGCTCGATCTCGTCACCGAAGTACTCGACCCGGACGCCCGTCTGCTCGTAGGCTGGGAAGATCTCGAGAACGTCTCCACGAGCCCGAAAGCTTCCCGGATAGAGGTCGAGATGGGTTCGTTCGTATTGCATCTCCACAAGACGTCGAAGACCTACGTCCATCCCCGCTCTCGATCCGACCTCGAAGAACTCCAACATTCCGTAGAAGGCCTCCGGCGAGCCGAGGCCATATATGCAGGACACAGAAGCGACCAACACGACATCGCGTCGTTCAAACAGCGTTTTGGTCGCACGCAGACGCAGCCTGTCGATCTCTTCGTTGATACTGGTCTCTTTCTCAATATACGTATCCGACTGAGGTACGTAGGCCTCCGGCTGGTAGTAGTCGTAGTAGGAGACGAAATATTCGACGGCATTGTGCGGAAAGAAGCTTTTGAACTCCTGGTAGAGCTGCGCCGCCAGAGTCTTGTTGTGGGACAAGACCAGCGTCGGGCGTTTCATCTCCTCGATGACCTTGGCGACCGTAAAGGTCTTTCCCGATCCCGTCACTCCGAGCAGAACTTGATCGCGTACGCCATCTTCGATGCCGGCTACGAGTTGCTGAATTGCTGCTGGTTGGTCACCCTGCGGGGTCAGCGGTGACTCGATACGGAAGTCGCCCATCGCGGCATTCTAGCTCGATGGTCCCACCTGGGGTGACTGATTTCAGGAGCCGGGCGAGGCATCCTTAGTGGGAGTGGGCGAAAGCTCGTCGGACTTGCCAACTCTCTCGAGCGCCTCTGTCAGGCGAGTCACTTGCTCACGGGTCAGAGTCTGTCCAGACTCCCACATCGACTCGCGGAGTTGCTCTTGCATCTGTTGCAAAGCCCTGGGGTCGACGGTACCCTCTTGGACTGCCGCGATGGCCGAATCGAATGCGCGTCTCAATCTTGCAGCTTCCTCGTCTTCTAGATCCTCCGGCAGCGATTGCATGATTTGGGCCTGGAAGTTCTCCATCGCCCAGCCAAACAGGTCATCCGCTTTGAGAAGAAAGACGATCGCTGCTGCACCGAGAAGCAACGTCAAGATACCGCATCCGATCAGCCCTACACGCCCGCAGCCGCCGGAAGACGAGTCGCCTGGAGGCTGGGGTGCGAACGGCTGCTGAGGTGGTTGGGAGGGCGAAAGCTTTTCGTCGTTCAAAGACATGGTGAGGCCAGGGTGCCGAATTCGGTGGTGCGTCCCATCTTATAATGTCGCCCTGAGGGGAGCCCAGATTGGCCGATCGATCTATTCAGAGTAGCAAGACAAGGAAGTCTTCAGCCCAGAAGTCCTCGGCCAGGCGTCTTGCCCTACGCACCGTTCCGATCGTTCTTGCCGTCCTCATCGGTGCTCTGGCAGGGGTTGGCGTGGCATCGCTCATACACATGCCGCGAGTCGATTCCCTCTCCGACTTCACTCCTGGATTGATCACCCAGATATTCGATCGTAATGGGGAGGTCTTCGCGACATACGCGCGTGAGAAGCGGGTGATGCTGAACGAGGGAGAGGTGCCACCGTTGTTGCAGAATGCAGTTCTAGCGTCGGAAGACAGCAATTTCTTCCAACATGGGGGTATCGACGCCGAGGGGGTCTTTCGGGCGGTCAGCCGCAACTTCAAACAGGGTCGGCTCGCCATGGGCGGTTCGACAATCACAATGCAGCTGGCTCGCCAGCTGTACCTGACACCAAAAAAGACCTGGCAAAGAAAGATCGAAGAGGCGTTGCTTGCCGTGGAGCTAGAGAAGAACTTCAGCAAACAGCAAATCCTGACTCTTTACTGCAATCTGATCTTTCTCGGGCATGGGAACTACGGTTTCGAGGCTGCTGCGAGGTCGTATTTCAACAAGTCCGTCGACGAGCTAACGGTTCCCGAGGCGGCGATGCTTGCGGGAATCCCACAAAGACCGAGTGCGTATTCCCCATACCGGAGACCAGATTTGGTGCTCACACGGCGGGACTACGTTTTGAGGCGCATGTTTGAAGAGGACTTCATAACCGAAGACGAGTACCTGGCAGCGAAAGACCAGCCGGTCTTAGTGGTTCCACAGAGGCAGAAAGACCAGCTGGCACCCTACTTTGCGGAGGAGGTGCGACGATACCTGGAAGCGACCTACGGCAGTCAGGGCTTGCTCGAGAGCGGTCTTCAGGTCGGGACGACTCTGGATCCGGTCATTCAACGCTCGGCAGAGCGGTCGCTCCGCGAGAATCTCCTTCGTTTGGATCATCGGAGTGGGTTTCGAGGCGCCCCATACTCGATCGGAGATGAAGATCCGAGCACCTGGGTGCTGCCGTCCTGGAGCAATCTCGAACTGGCACCAGGCAGGTGGGCCGAAGGGCTCGTAACGGCCACCCGGGGCGGCCTAGCCGAGGTTCGAATCGGAGATATGAAGTTTGTGTTGGACGCTTCGGGAATCGAGTGGACCAGAAAAAAGAAGCCCTCTGAACTACTGAATACAGGCGACGTCGCCTGGTTCGAGCTTGTTGCGACACAGGAGGATTCTGCGGTTGTAGACGCGATTCGACTCGAGCAGGAGCCTATTCTCGAGTCTGCCGTGATTATCCTGGAATCTGCGACCGGAGCCATCCGGGGCATGGTGGGCGGTTGGGATTTCTCCCGTAGCAGTTTCAACCGAGCGACCCAGGCACAACGACAGGTTGGATCGGCGTTCAAGCCCTTTGTCTACGGTGCCGCACTGGAGGCAGGATTTACTGCTGCGGACACGATCTTCGATGCCCCCACCGTATTTCCTGGGGCGAACAACGTTCTGAACTACAGCCCCCGGAACAACTCCAGAAGGTACTACGGAATCACTACACTGCGGCGTGGTCTCGAGCACTCGATGAACGTCACGGCAGCAAAGCTGGGCGACTTGGTCGGAATCGAGCGAGTTATCGATTTTGCAAGGCGTAGCGGCATCAGCTCCGAGCTGCCACCGTATCCCAGTCTCCCACTCGGCTCCGCCGATCTGATTCCGCTAGAGCTTGCAGCCGCGTATGCAGCCATCGCCAATCAGGGGGTATTCGTCCAGCCCTACCTGATTGAACGGATAACCAGCCCGTCGGGAAGTGTTTTCGAGGAACATCAGCCGCAGGCGCACAAGTCGATGGAGCCTGAGATCGCCTATGTGTTGGGCCAGATTCTCCAGGGGGTCGTCGACAGGGGGACGGCGGTTAGCGCCCGCGATCTCGACGTTGCCCTGGCAGGCAAAACCGGAACTACGGATCGCTACGTCGATGCGTGGTTTGTTGGGTTCACCCCTCAGCTCACGATTCTGTGCTGGGTCGGGCATGACGCGCCAAAGCCGATCGGCAGGAGAATGACCGGAGCTGCCGCCGCCCTTCCTGCCTGGAAGTCTATAGTCGCCGACGGACTGGAAGAGGGATGGATCCCGGCAGGGAGTACGTTCCCGGCGCCTGCCTCGGTCGTGTCCATGCCAGTCGAGTACTTCTCGGGACTGCTTCCCGGTCCAGGAGCTCAGCAGATAGTCGCCGAGTCCTTTGTGGCAGGAACGGAGCCGACTCGTTTGTATGAACCGGAATACGAGAGAGTCTTTCGCTTACCGTGGTACCAGCAGCAGAACTTCTATCTGGCCAAGGCGGGCGAACGGATGCCGGCGGATGTCGAGGACTGGACGTTGGTGCAAGAAGTGTGGGCCGAAGACTAGGCAGTGTTCAAGGGCTCGGCTTTGTCCCGACGATTGCGAAGTCCTGATACCCGTACAAGAGAGAGTCGATCTGGTCTCGTATCCTGTTGACGGCTTCTCCAAGCTTTTTGGAGTCTTCTTCCAAGTCAGCCACATCGACCTCTGGAAGCCTGTCGCCATCGCCAAAAGGTCTCAGTTCGAGGAGTTCCACCGGGTCGAAACCAGCCTGCTCGAACATCAACGACAGGGTGTCAGGATGTACGGGTCGTAGGTGAGTCGGATCCCGCCAAAAATTGCGGGCCGAGACGACGATCGATAGGGGATTCGGGGTCTCGAGAATCAGAACTCCGCCAGGTTTCAAGGCTCTCCAAGCCAGCCGGATCATCCGAAAAAGGGAGTCTTCGCGAAGATGCTCGATCACGTGGAGAGAAATGACACCTCCGAGCGAGTCTTCCTCGGCCTGGCTAAGCTCCTCGAGCAAATCTGATTGGGAAGCGTCGCAGCCGAGGTCAATACAGTGTCGGACCATCTCGGCGCTGGAGTCGACACCTCGTGCCACAATGCCATGCTCTTTCAGGACGGCAAGGGTCTCTCCCCTACCGCAACCCAGATCGAGGACGGTCTCCCCCTCCGGAAAGCGAGATAGATAAACCTGAACGCGCTCTTTGATCTCCTGATCGGTACCCCGAAAGCGGTCTTCGAGAGCCAAGTACGACTGTTGCTTCCAGGCTGTTTCAAGCTCCTGGCTGGGCGGGTCTGGCTTGATCGACTCTGATAGCGCCAGGAGGCTACTCAGCTTCGACTTGAGCTGGTCGCTATCGCGACGATATCGATCTAGTTTCTGGTCTACTACGGCATACAGAGCATCTGAATGCCGCATGACATCTCCGAACCCGTCTCGTTTGAAAGCTTCGAGATGTGATACCCGGCGGTGATTGTTCTGAACGTCCCGCAGTAGGTCTGTTCGTACCTCGGTGAGGTCCCGGACCAGGTCGTCACGAATACTCTCGATCGAATGCCCAAGGGCCTCGATACGTTCGAGGTATTCCAGAACGACCAGGTTGTAGGCTTTCTGACGGTCGAGGAGATCGGCCTGGGTCGTCTTGACCAGCGGTCGCCCAAGACGCTTGAGGAAGACAACCAATCGACCGATCAGCCCGGGGCGATGGCTGCGAATCGGAAAGTATTTATCTTCCGCCCACAGCCACTTCCACCGCCCGAGATCACGTGTCGGCTCGCCCAGGAACTCGTCGATACTGGGAGGCTCCCCCGGTTGCGAATTCTCCGGGCGTGACATCGACTATCTACTCTTCGGGAATGACATTGACGATGACCTCGGCGATGACCTCCGGATGCAACTCTATCCGAACCGGATGCTCACCGAGAGTCTTGATGCCACCTTCGAGATCGATGCGTCGCCGGTCGACTGTGATCCCCTTCTCTTCGAGCATCTCGGCGACCTCTGTTGCTGTCACCGAACCGTATAAAGTCTCACTCTCACCGACTCTCTTGACCACATCGATCTGTACGCCGTTGATCCCGTTCGCCATCTCGAGCGCAGCATCGCGTTCACGGGCATGCCGCGCATCGATCTTCTTCTTCTGCTGGTCGAAGTACTTCTGGTTCCCTACGGTGGCTTCGAGGGCCAATCCCTGCGGAATCAAGTAGTTCCTCGCATGGCCCGGCTTGACGTCGATGATCTCGCCTCGCTTGCCAGTGTGCAATACGTCTTGCATCAAAATCACTCGCATGTCCCGATCTCCTAGTCCGATGTGTAGGGAAGCAGAGCGACGTGCCGCGCTCGTTTGATCGCTTGCTGAATGATTCTTTGATGCTTCGCACAGGTTCCGGAAATCCGTCGAGGCAGAATCTTGGATCGTTCGACCAAATACTGCTGCAGAAAACGGAGATCCTTATAGTCCACGGTATCCATCTTGTCGGCGCACATCCGACAGACCTTTCGTCGGCGAAAGAAGGATTTTTTTCGTCCGCCACCACCTCCACGTCCAGCCATTATTTTGTCTCCTCTGTCTTGGCAGCTGTCTCGGAAGTCTCTTCACTCGTAGTCTCGGTCTCCGCCTCGTCCTTCGACACAGCGCGCTTGCGAAGCCGGCCAGCGTCGGTTCGAACCGTCATATATCGCAAGACCTTCTCGCTCTGACGCATGCGTTGCTCGACTTCGTCGAACGAGGTTCCGTTCTCAGTCCGAATGTAGAAGAGAGTGTAATTGCCTTCGCTGAGCTTCTCGATCTGGTAGGCGAGTTTCCGCTTGCCCCAACTTTCGACTCTGAAAACGTCTCCGCCAACACTCTCGATCATGGCTTTGAATTGGTCGCTGATCTCGACAACTTCCTCGTCTGGCAAACGAGGATCCACAATGAACATCAATTCGTACTCACGCATTTGTATTTGACACCTCCCTATGGCCTCGAGCAGTCCCAAAGATTAGGGACAGAGAGATTCTTGGTCTCGATGTCGGGCTCGAGTTCGGCCCGTATCGATTTCGATCGTCTATTGTAGCTAGTCTGCGTCAAAACTCAAGGAGTTGGCGTGACTTCCCAGCCTCGTCCTAGAGTAGCGGCGCAAGAACCAACGCCACCACCGACATCAGCTTGATCAAGATGTTCAAGCTGGGGCCAGCAGTATCCTTGAACGGGTCACCGACGGTGTCACCGACCACGGCCGCTTTGTGCGCGTCCGAGCCTTTACCCCCATACGCTCCACCCTCGATGTATTTCTTGGCGTTATCCCAAGCACCCCCTGCATTGGCCATGAAGATTGCCAACAGCACTCCGGAGGCCGTCACACCGCCGAGAAGTCCGGCCAGAGCCGCGGTATCGTAGTAACCGACCACGACTGGAACGATTACAGCCAGGAGACCCGGAGCGACCATCTCTTGGATCGCGGCCTTGGTCGAGATATCGACGCATTTCGCGTAGTCGGCTTCGGCGTTGCCCTCCATTAGACCCGGGATCGTCTTGAACTGTCGCCGAACCTCCTCGATCATCTGAAACGCGGCCCTACCCACTGCCCGCATCGCCATGGACGAGAACAAGAATGGGAGCATCGCGCCGATCAAGAGGCCGCCCATGACTTTGGGCTCCGCGATGTTGATCGTCTCCAAGCCGACCGTGGTCCGGAATGCAGAGAACAGAGCCAGCGCGGTCAGCGCTGCAGAACCAATCGCAAATCCCTTTCCAATTGCTGCGGTCGTGTTTCCGACCGCGTCGAGCTTGTCGGTCCGACCGCGAACCTCGGGCCCCAACTGAGCCATCTCGGCTATACCGCCGGCATTGTCGGCAATCGGCCCATAGGCATCAACCGCCAACTGGATTCCGGTCGTGGACAACATCCCCAGTGCGGCAATGGCTATTCCGTAGAGTCCGGCCTGGTCGAAGGCCACCATAATGGTGATGACCAGCACGATGACCGGCAATGCTGTCGATCGCATTCCGAGGGCGAGTCCCGAAATAATGTTGGTTGCGGCCCCAGTGAGACTGTCTTTCGCAATGGTCTGTGCCGGCTTGCGCGATTCGGAAGTGTAGTACTCGGTAATCAGTCCGATCAGGACTCCACCGGCGAGGCCGGCTACGGTCGCGAAGAAGACACCCGTAGCTGTGAATTCGTGTCCACCGATGACGTAGGTTTCGGTGAGCATTCGCTTGGAGATGAGCCAGATCGCCACCAGCATCATCAGGGCGGAAAACAGCGTGCCTTGATGAAGCGCCTTGGCAGGATCCCCGCCTTCTTTGGTCCGAACGAAAAGAGTTCCGATGAGTGAAAGTACGATCCCGGCGCCGGCGAGAACCAGAGGCAGGAGAACCAACATCGGCGTATAGGCGGTACCGTCTACAAGAGTCGCGTTGGCTCCCAACACCAGAGCTCCGATGATCGACCCTACATAGGATTCGAAAAGGTCGGCTCCCATGCCAGCGACATCGCCTACGTTGTCCCCGACGTTGTCGGCGATAACGGCGGGGTTGCGCGGATCGTCCTCTGGAATCCCTGCTTCGACCTTTCCTACGAGATCGGCGCCGACATCGGCGGCCTTCGTATAGATGCCGCCCCCAACTCGTGCGAACAGGGCGATCGAACTAGCACCGAATGAAAACCCGGTCAACACCGTGACGACCCGAAGGAGGTCGCCCTGAGGGTCACCGCTATCGAAAACGCGGGTGTAGATCATAAACAGCAGGGACAGTCCGAGCACTCCGAGTCCAACCACACTAAAGCCCATTACCGCACCGCCGGAGAAGGCGACTCTCAAAGCACGGTTCAGACTAGTGCGAGCCGCAGACGCGGTGCGGACATTTCCAGCCGTTGCGACCCGCATTCCGAAGAATCCAGCCAGGGCCGAGCAGAACGCTCCAGCGAACAAAGAGAGTCCGATCAGAGCGGAGCTTTGCGCGTTCGAAGAGTTGGCCCAGGAGAGCAGAACGGCAGCGACCAGAACGAAGACACCAAGGACGCGGTACTCTCGCGCCAGGAAAGCCATGGCGCCCTCTCGAATGTGTCGAGCAATCTCGATCATCCGCTCGTTGCCGGCATCTTGCCGATTGATCCAAGAGCTGCGCAGAAAGGCATAGATCAGGGCCAAGACCCCGCAGAGGGGCACCAAATAAATCAGTTTCTGAAAATCCACTTCGACATCCTCCTATGAGCTCCGCTCGACAGTGTCATTCAATACCGGAATCGAGATCGATGGATCTCTCACCGCCCATCGTTGCTAGCTATTGAATCGGTTCATGGTTGGCTCGGTTCCCTCTGAAAGCCACGACTGGCAAGCTTCGACGGCCCGAGCGATTAGCTGGTCGACGGTCGTTTGCTCGTCGGGATCAAAAGGCGAAAGTACAAAATCCGACAAGTCTTCCTGCTGTTCGAGGCTGCTGCTGTTTGCGATTCCTAGTCGCAAACGCGCAATCTTGTCGGTTCTCAAATTTTGAATCACGGATTCCATTCCGCGATGCCCCCCCGCACCGCCGCTGGGACGAAGACGCATTCGTCCCAATTCCAGACTGACTTCGTCATATACGATCAAGAAATTTGCCGCATCGAGACTGCGACGTTCAGCCAGACATCGAACTGCATATCCACTGCGATTCATATAGGTCTGCGGCAGCGCTAGGACGACATTGCCGGTGTCCGCGATCAAAGCGTTGCATTCCAAAGTGTTGGGTCGAACCGAGAGCTGCCTACCGATTGCTTCGACGACTCGAAATCCCAGATTGTGTCTTGTATCAGCGTAGCGCTGCCCGGGATTCCCGAGTCCCACGATCAGGGGACTGCTGGGTGCCCCGAATGCCTCTGCGTCTTCGTTCATGGAAACCGACGTCAGCTCTGGGAATCCGATTGCGGCTCCATCGTCACTGAAACCAACAAGGCGCCTGCGACCGGCGAGCTACTCGGCGGACTCCTCTTCCTCTTCTTCTTCCTTGCCCTTGCCGATGACTTCCGGTTCGAATTCTTCGGCCTCGATCAGACCCTCTTCGCCAGCCTCGGTTGCGGCTTCTGCCTCTTCCACCGCTGCCGCTACTCGACTATGAGAGACAGAAACGACGACCCGATCCGGTTCCTCCATCAATTCCACCTTGTCAGGCAAAGAGATTTCCTTGGCTTCGAGATGGTCTCCGATCTCCAAGGTCGAGACATCGATTTCTAACTTGACCGGAATGTCGCCCGGGAGGCACTCGATCTCGAGCTCTCTAGTGACGAAGTCGAGAACTCCACCCTGGTTACGAACACCCTCTGGCTCGCCCTGAAGCTCCAAGGGGACAGCTACTCGAACCTTCTCGGTCATGAGTACTCGTTGAAAATCGATATGGAGAATTTGTCGAGAGATGGGATCGACTGTCAACTCTCTCACCATTGTGTGACGTTGGGCCTTCGAGCCCGCCAACTTGAGCAGGAACACCGAGTGCTCGCCACCTTCTTGTCGCAGGAGCTCGAAAATCGAAGTCTTCTCGACCTGGATCGGAACAGGATCTTCTTTCGCACCATACACGACAGCCGGTATGAAGCCAGACGCCCTGAGCCTTCGATTTGCGTTCTTACCCTCGACTTCTCTCTTCTCTACTTCGATTGTGAATTCACTCATGTGGGTTCAACCTCAACTGGTATCTAGACAAACAAAGAACTTACAGAACTATTTTCGTGGGTACGCCGAATGGCCTCACCGAGAATCGGAGCCACGCTCAACGGTATCAATTTGTCGCAACGGGCGAGCTTCTCTGCGAGTGGGGTCGTATTCGTCACGAGGACTGACTCGAGGGGCGACTCCAGTATTCGATCGATCGCCGGATCAGAAAGAACTGCATGGATCCCGGCTGCCAGGATTCTCTTCGCGCCGTTTGCATGCAGAGACTCGACTGTGTGATGGAGAGTTCCGGCCGTATCGATGATGTCATCGATGAGGAGCACGTTCGATCCCTCGACATCGCCGATTATATGCATCACCTTTGCCTGGTTTGGTGCCACGCGTCGCTTGTCGACGATGGCCAGACTCGCGTTCAACCGCTTAGCGATCGCCCTCGCCCTCTCTACTCCGCCGGCATCGGGAGAGACGATGGTGAGGTCAGGAATCTCCATCGAGCGAATTGCTTCGAGCAGAACTGGGGCAGCGAAAAGATGATCCACGGGGACATCAAAGAAGCCCTGGATCTGGGATGCATGAAGATCCATCGTCAAGATTCGGTCTGCACCCGCGGTCGAGATCAGGTCGGCCATCAGCTTGGCCGTGATCGGCACATGGGGCTGATCCTTCTTGTCCTGGCGGGCATAGCCGTAGTACGGCATCACGGCAGTCACGCGACCGGCTGAGGAACGTTTCATAGCATCGAGCATGACCAATAACTCGACTACGTTCTTATTGACCGGCTGACAAGTCGGCTGAATGACAAATACGTCTCCGCCGCGAACATTTTCTTTAATGCGACAGAAGATTTCGCCGTCGGCAAAGTCGAGAGTCTCGAGTTTGCCTGGCTCGAGCTCGAGGTAATCGCAGATCTCGGACGTCAGGACGGGATGCGCGCGTCCGCTGAACACCTTCAGATCTCCATACATAGATTTGGCTTCCTTCGACACGTCAGCTGCTTTGAATGGCTGGGGCGGGAGGATTCGAACCTCCGAATGCCGGATCCAAAGTCCGGTGCCTTACCACTTGGCGACGCCCCATTTACGGGTCTTTCTCATCACGATCCCCATGGTCGTGGACCATTCCGAGTGGGAAGTCCCTGCTGAGCCGAAAGACCCATTGAACCATCGGGACACCTCCGCTGCTGACCCTCTCAGGAGTTCCAGAATGAATCGCGGAGATGCATCTCAGCCACCTCCTCGAGACTCTTCTCCTCCACTGATTCGACAATCTCCTCAGGTTCTGTCTTGGGACGCTCCTCTTTCTTTGGGCGTGACGGACTTGGAGGTCGCGGTGGAGCCTTTGTCTCCGACTCCCGACCTTCAAGTGCTCGATCATACTCTTCGAGGACCTGCTCCTCGATCATCTGCCTCGTCTCGTTGTTCAATGGGTGCGCGACATCTTTGAATTTGCCGTTTCGCTTCCTTCTGCTGGGCATGCTGATGAAGAGGCCATCTCGACCCTGAATCACCTTGATGTCATTTTTCATTTAGCACTGGTCGAATACCACCGAGACGAAGGCTTTCAGCTTCTCCTCGCTAACGGGAAACACCTTGATTTCCGTAATCTCCATCTACTCTCCCCATCATCGATCTTTGTCGAACCGCAGAAACTCGTCTCGTGTCAGCGTGCGAGCCGAGGCTAGCGTACTGCCGTTTGGCAGCTTGCCAGAACCTGCCGAAACATCGGCACAAACTTCGAATATGACAAAAAGGGCCACACCGCTACCGGAGAGCCAGACCACTGCAGCTCCGGAATCGACCAGCGCATTATATACCGCTCAGTCCTCCAGGTAACCTTCGACGAGGTATTTTTCCAGATCATTCCCGGCATAATCAAAGATTGACCAACTTCGAACCTGCGGGACCTGCCGGCGAGCTACGCCCACACTGCCCGCTCGAGGTCGCTGAGAGCCCTGTGAGAGATCTCAGCGGTGGCGATCGGGACGCTAAAGAAGTGATTCGAGTTCGTAGTCGCCGTAGTTACCTCGAGCTCGAGCCCGAAGACGGAGTTTGATCTTGGCGCAGCTCGGGCAGATCAGACTCATCGCACTCTACCTGTTCATAGGAGGCGGGGATTTCGATCCGGCTGTTGGAATCTCGAAGCGGCTCGACCACGGCCTCCTTCCAGCGAATCTGACTCCCACGACGATGAGACAATATCCCGCCCCTCGGTTGACGAGTCCACCAAATCCAGGGCTCGCCTTCACTCCAAAGCGTCCAGGTGCTGATCGAGGTGTCGTCGAGCTTGGCCGTCCATCGTCTGCCTTCCTGGTCGAGAAAATCTGCCGCTTGGCCCTGGATTGGTGATTCACTTGTTGGGGCAACCGGGAAGCGACCCAGAAGGACCTTGGGCAAAGATTCGAGTGGGAACGTCTCGAGCGTGTCTTCAGGTAGCGCCATCAGCGTGTCGATCGAGCAGACTCTCGATCTCTTGTGGTCGACCAGATACGAGTCGCCACCCTCGATGATGAGATCCCATATGGCTCGTCCGAAAGTATCCGAGGCAGACAACGAATAGGAGGACGAGGCCCTGAGAATCATCGCGATGCGGAAACTGCCACGGCCTTGATCTCCAGAATACGAGACACGGAAAAGTCGCTTTGTCGACAGATCCGCTGAAGTCAGCTCCCAGTGCGATTCCGGTTGGCCTGGCAGGGGCTGGGTCGGAACCGGAGCCGAGGCGCAAGAGCCGAGGATCGGGGCCACAGTGCAGCTCAGTAGGAAGATTCCTAACAGATCGCGAAGTAGTTGCATCGTCAAACTCTCGCAGACCTTTGTCGACAACGTCGGCGTCGGCTTTCAGGGCCGGTGGTTCGGCCTTCAGCGACTCAAATATCGTCCAGGATGTCGTCGAGCTTCTGGCGCACTTGACTCGCGTTCTCTGCTTCGAGGTCGAGCGCGCGCTGGTACACGTCTCGCGCGGCTTCGAGTTTTCCTTGGGCCACATAGAGATCGCCAAGATGCTCGAAGACGATGGCGTCGTCACCCACGAGGTGGGCAGCTCGTTCGAGAAAATCCTGTGCTTCCTTGTAGTTGCCCAGCTGGAAGTGGGTCCAACCCAAAGAATCGATGTAGGCGCCGTTGTCCGGCTCCAGTTTCACCGCTTGCTGCACGAGATCGAGCGCCTGACCCAGCTTTTGACCCTTCTCGGCCCACATATAACCAAGGTAGTTCAGCGCCGGAGCAAAGTCTGGCTCTAGCTCTAGAACAGCCTGGAGCATCTCCTCAGCGGCCTCATGACGATCGCTGCGCTCGTAGGAGGCGCCCAACCAGAACATAACCTGGGTCGACTCGGGCTCTTCCGCTAGCGCCATCTCGAGGATCGGAATAGCTGCTTCATAATGTTCGAGAGATTGATATACACCGGCGGCCCGCACCTTGTCGTCGAACTCTCCGCTTGACAGAAGGACGTCGATTTTCTGACGTGCGGCTTGCTCATCCCCGAGGGTCAGAAGTATCTCGGCCTGCTTGGCTGTAGCAATTTGCCTGCCCGGACTCGATGCAGTGAAACGGGACAAGAATTGGATTGCCTGTTCTTGGCGTCCACTGTAGGCAAGCGCTTCAGCGTAGAGAAGGCTGAGGTCTGAAGGCTCTCCTCGACTCAGATCGGCCTCCATAGGTTCGAGCGTGGTGGCTACCTCGTCCCAGCGCTCGGCTCGTGCGAGAACAGCAATGCGCTGCAGGCGTGCGCGATCAGCGTTGTCTGTTTGATCCTCACTGCGCAGCCGCTTCTCTAGCTCAGTCAGCTCTCGAATGGCTTCGGAGACTCGTCCCTGCCGCTCGTAAAGCCCCGCCAACAGCGCCACGATCTCGAAACTCTCGGGATATCGATCTGAAAGTGACTGTCCCTCACGTATGGCAGCATCCAGATCTGCGAGAGAAGAAAGGATTACGACCCTGAGGTACAGACCAGCGAAGTAGTCTTTCTCTTCCTCGAGAACGGCGTTGAGAACGTCGATCGCACGGTTGTAGTCCCCGCTGCGATGGAGCTCGATCGCAAGGCGCTTTCTAAGCTCGATGTCTGCCAGGGCATCCGATGGTGTTCTGTCGATAAGCTCGACGGCTTCGCGATGTCGTCCCTGTTGACCGAGCATCTCGGCTACCCCGATCCGGGCGTTCGTGAAGTATGGGTCGATCTCCAAGGCATCTAGCAAGACCTGTTCAGCCTCATCGATTCGACCGCTCCGCATGAGGGCGTCGACCAAAAGGCGATAGACCATCCGATTGCCAGAGTGTTTGGACAAAACCTCTTGAAAGACTTCGACGGCTTTCTCGGTTTCGGATTCACTGAGGTATATCTGGCCAAGAGTCACCATCGATTCGATATCGTCGGGATCCAGTTTCCTGAGCGCCTCCAGCGCTTCTCGAGTCTTGTCAATCGCATCCTGATCCTGGTTGATCAGCTTCATTTGAGTTTCGGCGTATGCCCGCAGAATGTCAGGGTTGTCTGGAGATAACTCCTTGGCTTTGCTGACCTCTGCTGCGGCCTGTCGCGGGCGACGCTGTCTGAGCAGGAACTTGGAGTAGTCGACTCTGAGATAGGGATCGTCTGGGGAAAGATTGATCGCAGCCAAAAAGCTGTCATCCGCCTCGCCGCTCTGTCCTTCGTCGGCCAGCATTCGAGCCAGCAGGAACTGGTAGGAAGACTCTGAAAGAGCGCCTGCCGAAGCGACACTCGCTGTCGCGAGGGTGCCGAAAATGAGGAGTAGCACTCGCCGTCTCACGGGCGAGAGAATAGCAAGTGGCTTGTTACCTTTACAAGGTAATTGGCCACGCCTATAATCCGACGCGGTCATCTAAATAACGAAAATCGAAGAACTTAGCCCCTCGGTCGATCATTCGGACAATGAAATCCCTAGGTACTCTGCTTGTCAAACACGGTTGGATTACGAAGCAACAGCTGGGTTTGGCGATTTCCAAACAGAGGGAGATCGGTGGCCGCTTGGGTACCTGCCTACTTGAAATGGGCGCAGTTGAGGAGGATGTTCTAGACCGATGCCTGGCAGAGCAACAGGGTGTGCCAGTGGCTTCTGCCAAATCTCTGCAAGATATTCCCGACAAGGTAAGCCAGCTCCTTCCGGCCCCCATCGCCATTCGATATCGAGCCGTGCCCTTCCACGCCGGACACAGTGAGGTCGACATAGCAATGCTGGAAGTCGACAATCTCTGGCTACAGGATGAACTTTCTTTCATTATTGGAAGGCGTCTGAACGTTTACATCACGAACGAGGCTCGAGTCTCCGAGGCTCTTTCAACATACTACGGCGCTCCCATCAGTGAGCGATTTGCCCAACTCTTGAATCGACTCAATCAGAATCTCCAGGAGGAGGCGGAAGCTGCGCCTCATTCGGGTTCGAGACTCATTCATTCGGATTCGATTCCCACGCTCGAATCGAAGCCCACGTCGCGACCCAGAATCGTCAGCCCCAGCGAGGAGACAGTGAGACCCAACCTCCAGGTTGTCGAGACCAGATCTGTGACGCCGCTGATACGCCCCAGGAGTATCCCTCTTTCGACAAAGGAACTTGCAAACCTCGGGGCAAAGGCGCCCACCGATGAATCTTCGGATGCCATTGAGCAAGTCGTCGCACCCTACAGCCGGGATCACCACACCGCCGACTCACCGGTCTCGGAGGATGTGAGTGAGGATTTGCAGAGCGTTAACAGCCCCGACGAAGTCGGCAAGATCCTGTTGCGCGTCTTGTCCCGAGAGTTCACCCGCGCCATGCTGTTGAAGGCCTCTCAAAAGAGCGTGCGGGGATGGCTTGCACATGGCCCTGGATTGGATGAGAGCCGGTACCAGAACTTCGAGGTCTCGTTCGAGGATCCTTCAATCTTTCTGAATCTCAGGGAGGGAGGAAGTTTCTATCTGGGCCTTCTTCCCGAAATGCCGCCGCATCTCGAGATGGCGGCCTGTTGGAGCAAGGATCTCTCCGATGAGTGTGTTGTCTTTCCGATCCGGGTGCGCGAACGGTTGGTCACCCTCGTCTATGGCGACAGGGGACCCTTGGGTCTCGCTGATCTGGACTTGAACAAGATTCGGCACCTCACCTCGGCTGCTTCAGCCGCTTTTGAGCTCTGCATCATGAAGCAGAAGGATAAGAAACGACAGGTTCGCTCGGGATGATAGGGACGAGAATGCTTGAAACTTTCGATTCGTTGACACCAAAAAATGGCGCTGGTACACTCCGGCGCCGCTTCGAACAGACATGATAAAGGCAGACTTGGTAAACCGTGTCGCGGAGACTTCGGAAGTCTCCAGAGTAAAGGCGGCCCAGGCTGTCGAGACGATCTTTTCGGAGATGAAACAGGCTCTTTGCAGCGGGAAGAGAATCGAGTTTCGAGGCTTCGGTGTCTTCCAGGTGCGGGATCGAAAACGAGGTGTCGGGAGGAACCCCAAGACCGGGGTCGAAGTCGCGATCTCGCCTGGGAAGACAGTCCGTTTCAAACCCGGAAAAGAGCTCAAGAATCTCTGAGACTGGACGCACGATCTTGGAGCCAAGCCGGGGCAACCGCTCTCTTGGCGTCTCCGAGCCGACAACACCCAAAGAACCGCTTTTTGGAGTACCTAGGGGTCGCTTTGCTGTTTCGGTTTTTCTGTTCCTGTTGACGCTCTTTACGACTACCACTCTTGGAGCGGGATGGTATTTATCGACTCGCACCGACATAACCACCGACTTATTGCCCCTTTTGAGTAGCGAGACCGTGTCGGCGGTTTGGTCGGATCCCCACCTTCGTCGCATCGGTCTGCAGTTCTCGTTGCCAGCTCTGCTGATTCTGCTCTGTCATGAGCTGGGTCACTACCTAGCCTGCCGCCGATATGGAATCCTTGTAACTCCTCCCTACTTCTTGCCTGCGCCCGTCGGCTTGGGGACCTTCGGGGCGTTTATTCGAATCAAGTCAGCGATACGAGACAAGCGTCAGTTGCTGGATATCGGCGCCGCTGGACCGATCGCTGGTGTCGTCGCTCTGATTCCTTTTTTGCTTTACGGCGTTGCCAAATCGGTGCCAGCACCTATAACGATCGATCAGAATGAACAGACCGCCCAACTTCTGTTACTTCTCCCCGGCAAGAGCCTGGCCATGGAGATGTCAACTTGGCTCTTTCACGGTAAATTGCAGCCGGGATGGGTCCTCGACCTGCATCCCTTTGCGTTGGCTGCCTGGTTAGGTCTACTGGCTACTTCTTTGAACTTGCTACCGCTAAGCCAACTCGACGGTGGCCACATTCTGTATGCGGCTAGCGGTAGGGCGCACAAGCAACTTACTTATTTGATGCTTGGTCTGCTTGCTGTCGCCGGCCTCGTCTTTTGGCGAGGCTGGATCTTCTGGTGTTTGGTGGTGCTATTGATGGGTCTACGACACCCCAGAGTACTGGATGAGAGTGTCCGACTCGACCGGCCCAGGACGCTCATAGCAGTGCTGTGCTTTGTGATCTTTGTCTTGGCGTTCATGCCGGTACCGATCACCGTGGTTCCCATTGTCCCTTGACCCTCAAACGGTGCCACCCAAGGATGCGTCCGGTATTGGTGGCCGGCTATCCAAGATAAAAGTTACGGGGCCGTCGTTGATTAGCTCGACTTTCATCATCGCCCCAAACTTGCCCCTCTCGACGTGCACGCCCCGCGACTCGATACTGTCGCCAAGAAGTTGGACCAGAGATTCCGCCTGAGCTGGCGGTGCCGCACTGTCGAAAGACGGCCGTCTGCCCCTCTTTAGTGAGGCAGCGAGGGTGAACTGGGAAACAACAAGACAGGAGCCATCGACTTGATCGATGTTCCGATTCATTTTGCCTTCGGCATCTGAAAAGACTCGCAGCTCTACGATCTTCTTCGCCACCTTCTCCACTTCCTCGGCAGTGTCGGTCTTCTCG
>CAJHZD010000146.1_pt1 | contig 25470 bp, 24 predicted proteins | sample 9198941 | NCBI WGS metagenome assembly CAJHZD01 (sample SAMEA7708371, study PRJEB35096) | sediment metagenome | biome: marine neritic benthic zone biome [ENVO:01000025]; feature: sediment [ENVO:00002007]; material: shallow marine sediment [ENVO:03000034] sea grass bed [ENVO_01000059] ...
CGAACCCTGATCGCGGACTTTGACAACAATCTCGTTCTCCTCGACACCCAAATCGATCTCGACAAGCTTCTCCGGATCCAACTGATTACCGTGTTGAATAGCGTTGCCAACCGCCTCGCGCATGGCAATCCCGATCCAGTGAGATGCGTCCTCGTCGATCTGGAGTTGCATCAAGGCTGCCTCCACCGCGATCTGAACGAGTTCGACGTTTTCAAGACGACTTCCAATCTCCAAGTGGACCCTCGGCGTCGGTTTTTCCATCGGATAATCTGCGCGGAGTCTAGCAGATCATCCGAGGCCCAAGAAGGCTGAAAAAGCCGAGTTCGCCACCGGGACAAGCACGCTTTCGCCCTCCCCTGGAAGCAAATCTAGCGCTGTGGGAATGACTACCAGAAGTTGAATCGAATCAAACAAGAAATGTGCAGCGATCGCCGGCCATATGTTCTGTCTCCATTTTGCGAGCAGACCGTAGATCAAAGACAAGATCGTGATTCCAACCAACATGAGGGGTTGTTCGTAACTCGCGTGTGCCAGTACGAAGAGTAGAGTTGAGGCCGCAATACCGATACGGGGTTGCAAGAGGCCTCGAAAGAAGGTCTCTTCAACAACACCCGCCGAAAGACTCACGAGCAGCTTGAAACCGATCGGCAACGCAGCGATCCACGGGATCAGGGCCGGCGGTTCTGTCGGCAGCATCTCCTCCCCACCGAGCCACCAGATCGCCATACCGATGCCGACCAGAACAGTGAGCACGACCAGCCATGCGCCCACGCCGGCCACAAGGCCGAGACCGATCTCTCGGCGAACAGATGGCGCCCGAAAGCCAAGTTGGGCCTGCCAGCTGTAGTCGCCCCTGGCTTCTAGACCCGGAACGCCCCGATAGCCGCAGACGTACCACACCGCAACACAAAAGATGAGAAGGCCATGAAGCAGAAACAACTGAGGTACCGTCAGCGCCGAGATATCGATCTCCTGGTTCGACCCCAAGGCACCCAAGGGCGAAAACACCCCGATCCAAAGGACAACCCAGAGAAGACCCAGTGAGCAGACGCGCCTGAGAGACTCGACTGTCCGGCTCCCAGCGGAAAGGTGGCCTCGCGAGTCGAATCCCGGAGGATCGAGGCCCTTGCGTTGTGTCGCCCAATCAAAGGCCAACACCGTTACCAGTGCGAGTACTGCCGGTCCGATTGTTTTCAGGGTTTCCAAAGATCGAGATCTCTGCTTCTTCGGTTTCGGCGTTGGATCATACTGCAAGGCTGGCGTGTTATGATTTTTCCCCTGTCCTGCGAGGAATTTTCAGATCCCATATCGAACATTGGTCAGGAAGGAGGATCCCTTTGACTAGGTCTCCAAGTGTCGATTTTCTCGACATCGACTCTCTACTAAGTGATGAAGATCGGTTGGTCCGAGACACGGTTCGGGCGTTTGTCGACGACAAGGTCCGGCCAATCATCGAAGAATGCAACCGCGAAGAGCGCTTTCCAATCGAGCTCATCCCCGAGATGGCGAGCTTGAACCTCTTGGGTGCCACAATCGACGAGTACGGATTACCGGGCCTTCACAGCGTTGCCTACGGACTCATCATGCAAGAGCTCGAGCGCGGGGACTCCGGAATCCGCAGTTTCGTCTCGGTTCAGAGTGCTTTGGTGATGTATCCGATCTACACGTTTGGCTCGCAGGAGCAGAGAGATCGATGGATCCCGAGATTGGCTTCTGGTGAAGCGATCGGCTGCTTTGGTCTCACCGAGCCCGACTTCGGATCCAACCCCGGGGCGATGCGAACGACCGCTCGTCGCGATGGCAACGAGTGGGTCCTCAATGGAGCCAAGCAGTGGATCACCAACGGATCTCTGGCAGACGTGGCGGTCGTATGGGCGGCTACTGAAGATGGCATCCGTGGATTCCTGGTCGAGAAAGGAACACCGGGATTCTCGACTCGGGATCAGAAGGGTAAGTTTTCTCTGCGAGCTTCGGTCACATCGGAGCTCGGTTTTCTCGATTGCAGAATTCCGGCAGACAACATACTGCCCAAGACAGATGGTCTCAAAAATCCCCTCATGTGCCTCAATCAGGCCCGTTACGGGATTGCCTGGGGCGCGCTCGGGGCAGCGATGGACTGCTATCAGACCGCCCTCGATTACGCCAAACAACGGATCCAATTCGGTGGACAACCGATCGCCAGCCACCAATTGGTGCAGGAGAAACTCGTCTGGATGTTGAGCGAGATCACGAAAGGGCAGCTTCTGGCATACCAGGCAGCGCAGCTGAGGGATCGCGGCACGCTGAAACACTTTCATGTGTCTTTGGCCAAACGAAACAACGTCTGGGTGGCCCGTGAGTCAGCCAAACGCGCGCGCGACATCCTCGGAGCCAACGGAATCGTCGACGACTATCCGGTGATCCGACATATGCTCAACATTGAATCGGTGTTTACCTACGAGGGCACCCATGACATTCATGGCTTGGTCATCGGTTCGGAGATCACTGGGTATCCGGCTTTCGAGCCTCCTGCCACACAACAGGTCAAAGAAACGGCGATTGTCGGGAAGGACGCATAATGCCAATCGACAGTAGTCTCGAACAGGGGTTTATTCGGGTCACCGAGAAAGCGGCGATCGCCGCCTCATACACAATGGGTCTCGGCGACCGAGAGGAATCGGACCGCGTCGCCGTTGAAGCCATGCGCTCCGAGCTCGGCAATCTCGATATTGCTGGCCGGGTGGTTATCGGCGAAGGCGAGCGAGACGAGGCACCCATGCTGTTTGTCGGGGAGGAAGTCGGAGCCCGTAAGGGAGACCGCGATGGCTTGGAGGTCGATATCGCGGTCGATCCACTCGAAGGCACAAACCTGTGCGCGACAGGGGCCACCGGAGCGATTGCCGTGCTCGCCGCTGCCGAACGCGGAGGACTCCTCCATGCACCCGATATCTATATGGACAAGATCGTGGTCGGTCCAACTGCCAAAGGGAAGATCCATATTGACGCTCCGGTAGCCGAGAATCTGCGTCGTATCGCAGAAGCCTTCGATCGCGAGGTAAGCGAATTGACCGTTGTCGTTCTGGATCGCGAGCGACACGCCGACCTGATTCGAGACATCCGCGCTGCCGGCGCCCGGATCCGCCTGATCGGCGACGGCGATCTCTCGGCCGGAATCGCCACCGCTGTCCGAGGCACCGGAATCCACGCGGTGTTCGGAATCGGCGGGGCTCCAGAGGGGGTCCTGACAGCGGCTGCCATGCGTTGCATGGGAGGCGAGATCCAAGCAAGGCTTACTGCGGTCGACGACGCTCAGAGGGAGCGTGCCCACAAACTCGGCATCGATGATCTCGGGACGATCTATTCGACCCACGACTTGGCGCCTGGCAGAGAGATCCTGTTCAGCAGCACTGGAGTCACCGACGGCGGCCTGCTTCGAGGCGTGCGACTCTTTGGCGGTGGAGTCCGCACCATGACGCTGTTCATGTCACTGAGCCGAGGGTTGATTCGATTTGTCGATACCATCGAACGAGAAGACAAGTCGACACCAGTTAACTTCCAGTAGCTCCGAGACCGTGGGGTGTCGAGAGTACGCGGAGAGCCTTTCCAACCGGCGGCTATAATCGGCCGGTAGCCGTCATCATGGGTATCACAGGCAATCTCAAAACGATGGAGCTCGCCGAGCTCCTCCAGTGGCTGTCCCAGGGCCGCAAGACTGGGACCCTCTACCTAAACAACGGCGATGTCGAGAAGAGAATCTTCTTCGACGAAGGAACGATTGTTTCCTCCGCGGCGAGCGATCCGAAGGAATACCTCGGACACTTTCTTGTGAGCCACGGCTTCATCGACGAGCTGACACTCGCCAAGGCCATGGAGATGCAGGAAGACAACAGAATGCTGCTCGGCAAGATCTTGCTGACCATCGGTGCCATCTCGGAAGAGGATCTCAACCGGATGCTAAGGCTCAAAGCCGAAGAGAGCATCTACGAAATTTTCACCTGGGAAGAAGCTGACTTTCGATTTGTCGACGACGAGTCGCCGAGATACCAAATGGTCAAGCTCGAGCTGAGTGTTACCGGGCTCGTCTTGGAGGGTCATCGCCGCGTCGACGAGTGGAAGCGCATCCAGGATAGGATCGTCTCACCGCAGGCAGTGCCCGTCGCCATCGGTGAGCTCCGAACGGATCAGCCCGATCCCGGGGTCTCCAATATTTTGTCGATGGTCAACGACGACCGAACGATTCAAGAGATTGCCCTCCAGACGCACTCGAGTGAGTTCCATGTCTGTCGTGTGCTCTACGACCAGATTCGAAAGGGAAAGCTCAAAGTCGTCCGACCCCGGCAGATCCGCGTCGAAGTCGCTGCAGAGGCACCAGGGGATGAACAGGAAGCGATCGAAGCAAACTCTCTGCTCGAAGTAGCACAACAACACATCGAAGGCCGCAGGTTCGGCAATGCCCTTCGCCACCTGCATGCTGCCAAGAGTCTCGATCCCAACAGCCCAAAGGTTCAACAGCTCGTCACGGTCGCCGAAAAGAGCATCCAACAGTCGATTCGGGAGGACGGAATCCACCTCACCGCCGTCCCCATAATCTCCGCCCAGACCACCGACGTGAATGCACTGAAACTCACCCCCCAAGAAGGTTTTATCTTCACCCGGATCAACGGCAGCTATGACATCCAGACGATCCTCAAGATCACTCCTGTTCAGCCTCTGGAAGCTCAGGTTGTCTTTTGGAATCTCCAGGAAGCCGGTCACATCGAGCTGCGCGAGCCCGACAAGAAGAAAAAGAAAGCCGATTTCTAGGTCCACTAACGGCTACCGGGGTGCGGCTTGGATACGTGTGGGTTTTCGACGATCGAGAAACGAAGTGGCCAGCGCTTGGCCGGCCCGGCATAGTCAATCCCGATACGGGGTCCGGTGACCACTTCGGTCGGCGCAACCGGCACCCCGGAGGTCAGGCGAAGATCGCCTCGAGTCAGCGTCCGAGCATTGTCTCGAAGGTCGATCGAAAGCGCCTGACAAAGCTTTCCCGGCCCGCCGGCCAGGTCACCCGGGCGAGGCCGCCAGTCGCCAGCCTGATTCAGGCTCCGGTTCTTTTGCATCGTCGTCATTCCTCGCAGCGGCTCTGCCGCCCGAATCAAAACGGCGTCTCCGTTCGTCGAATCACCGGTCACTGCATTCAGACAGTGATACATCCCATAGATGAGATAGACATAAGCGGTTCCGGGCCTCGAAAACAGCACCTGACTCCGTTTTGTGCGCCTTCCGCCCCAGGCATGACTGGCTCGATCGGTTGCCCCGAGATAGGCCTCGGTCTCGACGATCCGAGCCACCAGACGCTCACCGTCGACCTGACGCACGATGTAGCGACCGAGAAGATCGGGAGCCACAATCTCTGCCGGACGACGGTAAAACGACGCGGGGAGCGCCCTGGAAACACCCAAAACAGAAAGATATTAACCTGGCCCGCGGTCTTCTTCGTAGAAACAAAATCCAAACCGCCCGACTATAATCCCGACATGCCCGACCCAAAAATGCCAGCCCTCTTCTCGTCTCTACCCGAGGAGTTCGCTGGTCGGTACGATGCAGCCTCCCCCTGGAGTCTTCTCGGCAAGGCCCTCGAGCAGGTGCTCCTGGCCCTGCCTGCTGAAGCGATCGAGATCGCTCTCGATCCCGATTCTCGTCTCTATGGCGACCGCATAGTCATCGGTCGGGGAACGCGAATTCATCCTGGCGCCGTTGTCGAGGGCCCAGTGAGAATCGGCCGCGATGTCCAGATTCGTCCCGGAGCCTATATTCGAGGAGGCTGTTGGATAGGCGATGAATGCGTTATCGGAGCCAACAGCGAGATCAAGCATTCGATCCTCCTCGAAGGCGCCAAGGCCCCCCATCTGACCTATGTAGGTGACTCGATTCTGGGTGCACAAGTCAACCTTGGCGCCGGCACCATCGTTTCGAACTTCCGCCACGATGGGCAGCCGATCGAGATTCCGATCGACGGGGGCCTGATCGCCACCGAACGGCGAAAACTGGGAGGCATTCTCGGGGACGGTGTGCTCACCGGCTGCAACTGCGTGCTCCATCCTGGCGTGGTGCTTGGCACCGGCTCGCAGCTCTACCCAGGCGTGCAACTCCGCTCCGGCATCTATCCCGCCAATACCATCGTCAAGCTACGACAAAAGCTCGAGTTCGTCGAAAAATCAAGCTAGACACGTGACCGTCGAGGACGGGTGAGGGAGGAAAACGCCGCAGAGCCCCGCCTCGTTGGTTTTTCTAACCGTTGTCGATGATGGCACGGACTATGGCATCCTGCGCCTTCCTCGCCTGCCAATTGCTACGACTTCTGTTGCAGAGAATAGAGAAAGCGTAGATCTTGCCCGACTCCGCTTTGGCGTAGCCCGAAAGGGTCGATACACCGAGAAGAGAGCCTGTTTTCGCAAACACGTTGCCCCGATAGGGCGGCTCCGCCAACCTTCGTTCCCACTTCAGTCCCGGCTCACCGCTATAGGGCAGAGTCAGCAGAAAGTCGCGGCCGCGAGGATGAAAATACATATGCCTGAGCAGCTCGGTAATCTGCCGTGGACTAAACCGGTTGCCCCGGCTCATCCCCGAGCCATCCGCCAACTCGTAGCTGCCGGGCTCGATTCTTATCTCGGTCAAAAACTCCTCGACGACCCGGCGACCCGACTCCCAGCTACCTGTGCCACAAAGCTTCGCCCCCATGAGTTTCAAGAGACTTTCGGCAAAGAAGTTTTGGCTGCGCTTGTTGATGACCTCGGCCGTCGTCATCAGATCGGTCCGATAGCCGGCGGCCCATTGCCAGTCAGAAACCGGAAGCGTCTGGCTGACAAGCATCCGACCGCGCAGATCTACACCCGCCTCTGAGAATGCCTTTTGCAGAGCGGCGCCGAAATAAAGCAACGGATCGGCGACCGCGACCCACGATTCGACCGGTGCAGCGTGACGGAAGACCGAGCCCGAAACTGTCAGAACATTGCTCCCGTCGACACGATCTATGATGACTTTATGTTGCTTTGATGAGTTTGTCGTCTTCGCCGAGTTACGGACTTCAAAAATAGGCAGATCGGGGGTTAGCTCGACTCTGGCCGGCTGACCCCCTTGTCGGCTAGGCCAGACACGAACAAGGACGCTGTTGTCGTTGAACGAAAGTGCTTCCACCGGAGCCTCGTACCAACGACTCAGCTGGTCCTTGGGCCAATCGGGATGCACCCTCGGTGGCTCGAAAAGGCCGTTGACGAGGTATACGTCACCAGCCACCTGCCGGACTCCGAGTTTGGTCAGCTGAACGGCCCACTCCCGCATCACCGCCAGCGAGTCTCCTTCGAAGTGACGTCCCGATATATTCGGATCGCCGCCACCGATAACAGCCAGATCGCCGTCCAATATATCGCTGCGCCTCTGGCCACGCATCATGACGTTGGTCTCGAAGAAATATCCCGGGCCGAGGGTGTCCAGCGCAGTGGCAGTCGTGAACAGCTTGGTGTTGGAGGCGATGATTCGCTGCTCGTCGGGCTCGAACTCGTAGACCGTCTCTCCGGTCGCCACGTCGAGGACATGAATGCCTAGCGATGGCGCAGTGCGACGTGCTGTTTCGGCTGGGCCGCTCAGGACCCGCGACAGATCGGATGCTTCGAGAGCTTGAGCCAGCCCGAGCGCCAGTCCGGCCACGAGAACGGTGACCAAAAGCCGTCGAATCGACAGAAGGTGTCGCGGACCCTCGCCGGCCCGATCGAGATCACACCGATGTCGGGAGATCACAGACATCACTCGGTGAGCGTATCGCCGGATCATCGATCTGCGCTATGAAAGGAGTAACGAGTTACGGATCGAAGTCGGTCTCAACTACTCGACTTCAGATATTTATAGAAGTCGCCTTCGGTCGACAGCAGCAACCAGGTGTCCGGATCGACGGTGCTCTCGAACGTCTCCATGGTCTTGAGAAACTCGTAGAACTGCCTGGACTCCGAGTTCTGATTGTACGCCCGGGCAAAGATCTCGGTCGCTGCTGCATCCGCGCGGCCGCGAATCTCTTCGGCCGTTCGATAGGCCTCGGAGCTGATTCGCTGCAGATCACGCTCCATGTCTCCGAGAATCTTGGCTTTGTCACCCTGGCCTTCGGATCGGAATCGATCGGCGATTCGCTGACGTTCGGCGATCATTCGAGCATGGACGTCCTGCAGAACCTGCTGGCTGTAGTTGATCCGTTTGAACTGTACGTCCAGCACTTCGAGACCGAGATCTGCAGTCCTCATCTGGCCGGCCGCCAGGACCTCGCGCCGGATCGACTCGCGTCCCACTGCAATTTCCGGAAACTCTCCGGCCACACCTGGAGTCGACTCGTCTTCCTCCGGCACTCGATTGGTCGATCGAATGACCTCGAGCAACTCATGGTTGGCGATTGCCTTGCGGACCTCGCCGTCGAGGATGTCGTCGAGTCTCGACTGGGCACCCCGCTCGTCACGAAGACGCTGGAAAAACAACAGCGGATCGCTGATCCGCCAGCGAGCATAGGTATCCACCTCGATAAACACCTTGTCTCGAGTGGGCAACTCGGCGACATCACCGTCCCACTCGAGAAACCGCTTGTCGAATCGATGCTCACGCTGGATAAAGGGCACCTTGAAGGCCAGACCCGGGTTGTCGATCGGATCACCGACCGGCTCACCGAACTGGGTCAGGATGACCTGCTCCCATTCGTTGACCACAAAGGCAGCATTCAAACCTGTGATTGCGACGACAACCAGCAATACGGTGATCAGGGTTCGGCTCATTGGCTCGCCCCCTGGCCAGGCAGTTGTTGCAAGTTCATCAGCGGAAGAAGACCCTCGACCTCGTCGTCGATCACGATCTTTTTACCGGCCTGATTGAGTAGGTTTTCCATAGTCTCGAGATAGATCCGCGTCCGGGTCACCTCAGGAGCCTTTCGGTACTCCGAATAGAGCGCTTCGAACCGTGCCGCATCACCCTCGGAGCGGTTGACCCGGTCGAGAGCGTAGCCCTCGGCCTGCTGGATGGTCTGAAGTGCCTCTCCCTCGGAGCGTGGAATGACTTTGTTGTATTCCGACTGGGCTTCGTTGATCAGACGCTCGCGCTCTTGTTCGGCTTGATTGACTTCGTTGAAAGAGGGCTTTACAGGATCGGGCGGATTCACATCTTGCAGCACCACCTGATCGACCCGAATACCGGTCTCGTACTGGTCGTTTAGAGTTTGCAGATTTTGCTTGACGAGATCCTCGATCTCTTGCCGGCCAACGGTCAGAACCTCGTTGACCGTGCGATCTCCAACCACCTCGCGCATCACCGCTTCGCTCATGTCACGAAACGTCTCGGTGACGTTTCGCACTTTGAACATGTAGTTGTAGGGGTCAACGACACGGTACTGGACCACCCACTCCACCACGACCGCATTGAGATCGCCGGTCAGCATATTCGACTCGCCCTCGTGACCCCGACTCGAAAACTGACTGCGAACACCCGGCTGCAGCGTTTCGAAGCCGAACTCCTGTTTGAGCTGTCTCTGCACTGGGACTTTCATCACCTTGTCGACGCCCAAGGGAATCTTGAAATGGAGACCCGGACCGGTCTCTCCGACGACGCGTCCCAAACGGATCACCACGGCGACCTCCTCGGGCTGCACGGTGTAGATCGAACCCGTCAGCACGATAACCGCGATGATGGCGATGATGATAATGCGCAGACCTCCCGCCGGCAGTTTTGGCATCTTGGGCAACTGCGGAAACTCGATGACTGACTTGGGAGGTGAACCGTTGGTGGGCATATCTGGTGTCCAGCATACCGCCGGCCCATACCAATGGCAAACATTTTGGGGTCACAAGGCCAAGACTCTGTCTCGATCCGATCGGCTGAACAGCCGCGCTATCCAGATATCTAACGTTCATTCGTGTCCTGTCTTGTGTCCCCGAGAGCGGGATCGCGGCAGCGAATATACTTCCAGGTCATGACCGTTCGCTTCGACTTGGACAATCGCAGCCTAGAGCTCTCGGTCGGCGATCTCATCGATAGCAGCTTGGCCCGCCACCTGGGGTTTGCAAGCCGGGGCGGACACGAACGCAAATGGCTGGGTCAGGCGATTCACAGCCGCTATCAGGAACAATCTCTTCAAGACGACCCCACCTATCAGCGGGAAGTCCCGGTCTCGACCGAGTTCACCCACCGCGGATGGAAAGTCGCCGTCCAGGGACGGATCGACGGCCTGAGGAAAGATGAAGACGGCACGGTCGTAGTCGAAGAGATCAAGTCCATCCGACGGGGCTCGACGCCCTCCAACATGCTCCGAGAGGTCTATGCAAAGCAGGCCCTGCTCTATGCGTGGATGCTGGCCAAGGCGGGTGAGGACGAAGTTCGTGTCGAGTTGGTTTGGATCGAGATCGGTAGCGAAGAGATCGATCACGAGCCGCTCGAATTCAACAGGGCGCAGCTGGAGACAGCGGTTCGCAAGAGGCTCAACGCCCTGATTCGAGAGTTCGAGTCCGGCCGGGCCGCGGCCGCAACCCGTCGCTCTATCGCCACTCGAATCTCGTTTCCACACGAGGAGCTGCGACCCGGGCAAGAACAGATCGTCGAGGCCGTCGATCAATGCCTGGAGGATCGCAGCCATCTCTTCGTCGAGGCTCCGACCGGAATCGGCAAGACCGTGGCCGCAATCCTCCCCACCCTCAGATACGCCCTCGCCAACGACAAGCGGGTGTTCGTCCTCACTGCAAAGACGCTGCAGCAAGAGATGGCCCTCAAGGTACTCATGGTGCTCAATCAAGAAGACGCCTTTCACTCGCTGCAGCTTCGAGCGAAATCGAAAATGTGCGCCAACGATCAGGTGCTCTGCCACGAGGAATACTGTCCCTACGCCCGCGACTACTATTCGAAGCTGCAGAGCTCAGCCCTGATGCCACAGCTCATGGACGACTTCTCCACTCTGCTTCCCGAGCGAATCTTCGATGCCGCAAGAGAGCGCGAAGTTTGCCCCTTTGAAGTCAGCCTCGAGCTCAGTCGCCAGGGCCAAGTGGTGGTATGCGACTACAACTATGCGTTCGAACCCTATGTCTCGCTTTCGGACTTCAGCGAAGACGGCGATCTGCGGGATGTGATCCTGATCATCGACGAGATCCACAATCTGGTCGACCGCGGCCGCGGTTACTACAGCCCCGAGCTGACGACCCATCAATTCGAAACGGCTGGCGAATTCATGGCCAAGGGTCGCGACGATGTACACAAGCATGCGGTGGCTCTGTGTGGAGGGCTTCAGAGGCTGATCGAAGAGACCGTGACGCAGGCTCTCGAAGAGGAAGCCGGCCAGGCCGCAGCCGTCGAGACCGTGATGCCGGAGGACGATCTCTGGGCTTTCCGCGCCCGCTTCGACGAGATCTTTGTCGATTATCTCGAGTATCGACGCGACACGTCTTCGTTTCGCGCCGACGATCCCTTTGTAGATCTGTACTTCAAGTATCTCCGGTTCATGGACGGTCTTTCCCTCGGCGAGACCGATGGCGAGGCTTTTAGCCACTGCGCGCAGCGCGCCGGCGCTGTGTCGAGTCTTCGCATCCTGTGCAAAGACCCCAGTCGGTTCTTGGGCCGGGTCATCAACCGAACACACTCGACAATCGGTCTGTCAGCGACACTGTCACCGACCGAGTTCTATCGTGACCTGCTCGGATTCAACGCCGAGCGCCTGGCTGCGCTCAGTCTGCCCAGCCCGTTTCCGGCCGAGAATCGGAGTATCGTGATCGATCCATCGGTCGCTACGGTCTGGCGCAAGCGGCCCGAGAACTACCCTAGAATTGCCGAGCGCTTGGGGGCATTTGCACAGCAGGTCCCCGGCAACTGTCTGGCGCTTTTCCCAAGCTACCAGTTCCTCAACGAAGTCGCCGAACGGCTCGAGACCAACGGCAAACGCCTTTTGATCCAGAGCCCCACCGGCAGCGATCAGGAACGCGAAGAGATTCTGCAGATCTTGCGTACGGCTCTGCTGGGTGATGTCTTGTTGATGGCGGTGGCCGGCGGAGTCTTTGCCGAAGGTGTCGACTATCCAGGAGACATGCTCAAGGCCGTCGCCGTGGTCGGCCCCTGTCTACCCGCGGTCAGCCTCGAACAGGAATTGCTCAAGCGCTACTACGACGACCGATTCGAGCGTGGCTTCGAATACTCGTTTGTCATCCCTGGAATGACTCGGGTCGTACAGGCCGCCGGGCGTTTGATCCGGTCATCCACCGACACCGGCGTAATCGCGTTGTTTGACGAGCGGTTCTTGATGGCGCCCTACAAGAACCACTTGCCGGCTGATTGGATGGCCCTCGAGCGACCCTCGGAGATCGTCGGCGATCCCTCGAGGGTGGCCGAGCGCTTCTTCAGACAGCCGGCCACCCTGATCAATGCCAGCGAATCAGTCAACGAGTAGGGTGTAACGAAATCGAGCCTCAGGAGACTCATTCATCAGAGATCCCTCCTGATACCCCCGAGCCCGTAGCTACGGACAATGCCCCGCTCCTGCGGGGCTTTCTTTTCTCTCGTCTAAGGCGAACATAAATCGTCTTCTCGACCTCGACCACTACCGTCCCCAATTCGTCGGTGATGTCGATCCGGAACTTGGCAAAGTACTTGTCGCCGCTGGCCGTCGCGGCTCGAATCGCCGCCAGTCTTTCATCGTCGAGATAGAAGCGCGCCGTCACCCTACCCTCGGCCCGCTCCAGAAACCGGATATGTGTCTCGGAATCGATCACCCGATAATCGGGTCCCAAGACCTTGAGCAACATGAGAGTCAGGAAGGGGTCGGTCATCGCCGCTAGACTGCCTCCGAAATGGGAACCGAAGGCGTTGTGGTTGTAGAAGCGGGATGCCATAGTCACCGTGACCTCCCGGAAGTCCTCAGACACGTGGCTCACCCAGATGCCTGTGCCCCAAAGCGGCGGATAGAGGCTCAGGGTCCACTTGAATCGGCTCGGAGTCTCGAGCAGGAACTTCATTGCGCCCTCGGTTTCAATCCTCTCGCGACAAGCTCCAGTCTATCTGCTGTGTATCCTGAGGCGCATCATCTCGTTGCATTGCCCAGGGCAATCAGTAAGTGGAAATCGATTGCGAAGCTGTTTGTTACCAACTGCTCGGACTACAATAGTCGAGATGCTCGCCGTCGGTATCGTCGGTCTGCCCAACGTTGGAAAGTCCAGCCTCTTCAACGCACTGTCGGCCGGACAGGCCGAGGTTTCCAACTACCCTTTCACCACCATCGATAGCAATCTTGGGGTAGTCGCCGTTCCGGACCCGCGGCTCGAGGAGCTGCGTAATGTCGTCGGGCCGGATGAATGGCACCCAGCCCACATCGAGTTCATCGATATCGCCGGGTTGGTCCAAGGGGCCAGTCGGGGCGAGGGTCTCGGCAACCAATTCTTGGGCGCAATCCGCCGGGTCGACGCAATCGCCCATGTGGTTCGTTGCTTCGGCGGAGCCGAGGTCTCCCATGTCTTTGCCGAGGTCGACCCCGTTCGGGACGCCGAGATCGTAGAGACCGAGTTGCTGTTGGCTGATCTCGAGGTGCTGCGAAAAACTCTCGAGAAGCGTCGAAAGGAATGGCAGACCAACCCCAAAGCCTTTCGGGGCGACCGCGAGCGACTCGAGCATTATCTGGAGCTGTTGGAGGCGGGCATACCACTGCGTAGCCTTCGACCCGATCGTGAAACCCTGCGCGAAATGAAGGGCCTCGGTCTTTTGACGGGCAAACCTCTGCTCTACGTCGCCAATGTCGCGGAGCAAGATCTGGGAGTGGAGGGGCTGACCGCGGTCGAGGCGCTGCGCCAGCTCGAGCCGTGGCCGGGTGCCGACGAGGAGTCGATCGTGGTACCGGCGTCGGCGAAGATCGAATGGGAGCTGACTCAGCTCGAGCCCGACGAGCGCCAGCTGTTCATGGAGGAGCTCGGTCTCCCTACCGCCGGTCTCGATCGGGTCATCGCGGCCTCCTTTCGGCTCCTCGGTCTGATTCGTTTTTACACATTGGCCAACCGAAAACTCCAGGCATGGGAAATGCCTTCCGGGACTCACGCCGCCACGGCAGCCGGCCAGATCCACACCGACATGGAGCGGGGATTCATTCGTGCCCATGTCGCGACCTTCGAACAGCTGCGGGAGCACGGCAGCTTTCAGCAACTCCACCACCTCGGTCTGCTCCGAACCGAAGGCAAGGACTACGCCGTCGAAGACGGTGATGTCGTGGAGTTCTTCTTCAAGGTCTAGAGGATCGCCAGACGAGAGAGTCAGAGTACCTCCGCTTGTGCCCATAGCGCGGCCATCTCGTCTTCCCGGAGTGGCTCCGATTCCAGCGCAGCCAAGTTCTCGATCAAATGACTCCGCTGCGTCGTGCCGACCAGGACCGCACAGACTGCCGGCCGTTGAAGAACCGCCTTGAGAAGCCTTTGAGCAGGGGTAGGAGTCGGGACCGCACCGACGGCCAAGGTCTCGGCCGCGAGCAAACGTCCCTTGAGAAAAGGCTCACGGGCTACAATCGCCGCACCCGCCTCTGCCGCGGCAGTACCGACTCGGTCGAGATCCACAGTCGATCCGCGATTCACCCGAACCTGCACCACCGCAACCCCGGGGTGATGAAAGCAAGCCAGTACCTCGTCCGTGGTCGCTCGCCCATGAAGCGAGATGCCATAGTGGCGAATCCTTCCGGCTCTCTTCTCCTGGTCGAGAACGTCGAAGTTCTTGACGTCGGCGACGACCTCGGGCGGCGGATCGTGGAGATAGAAGATGTCGAGCCAGTCGGTGCCAAGCCGACGAAGCGACCCGGCGATGCCTGTCACGAGGGTTTTGGCGGTGAAGTTTTCCTTCGGTCGAGGCCGACCACTCCCCCCCGATCGTCCGGGCCGACTCGGAATCCATCGCCGCACCGGATCGACCCACCGGCCGTAGCGCACCGACATCGGCGGCCGATAACCGACCTTCGAGCTCAAGATGACGTCGTCACGGCGCCCTCGGATCCACCGACCGACAAGCCGCTCGGTTTCACCGCGGCCATAGCAATCGGCCAGATCGATCAGATTGATTCCACGTTCGAGCGCCAACTCGAAGGTCGCCCGCACTTCATTGCGGTCGGGCGATTCGGCGAGCCGGTTGCCGCCGAGACCGAGAATCGACGCCTCGAGCTCGGTGCTTCCCAAAATGCGATATTGCATCCTGATGGCTCTCAGGCGAAAAACTTTTCGACACCACCGAGATTGACATCCGAGGTCAGCGGCTCACCCAAGGCCGCCCGAAACAGCGGGGTCACCTCGTGCGGAGAGATATCGCTCACCACTCCCCGGGGCTCGATATCAGGGCCGGAAGCCAGAACCAACCCCCGACGTGTATGGCTGTTGTCGCGCAGATCGCCTCCCCGTCGACGCAACACGGTGGCGCGTGGATGGACGATCCTCTGGGGAAGCGAGCAGGGTCGAAACTCGACAAAGAGATCCGGCAGCCTCAGCGGAGGTTCCCCTCCGAACACCTCGGTCGTTCGAGTGATCGAGGCAACCACGGGCTCCCCGGTTGCGCCGTCTTCTAGCAACTCCAGATCGGAGGTCAGACGGCCGAGAACCTCGCCGTACTCGCTTCCTGGTGTCACGATACCCTCGGGCTCGCGTCCGACTAGATTGACGCGCAGATAGCCGGTGTAGGTGCTCGGGATCACGAACACCGACGTGCGGCTCCAATCGGTGTTGCCAAGAAACCTCTCCTCCCGGAGCGCGGCTCGGCTACGGGAGGAAAGAACCGGTGTCAGCGCGGTTCGGACCCGGGTGCCGACCGGGTTGGCTCGGGCTGGGTTTCGAAGCGCCTTGTACCCCAGCACGCGACACAGTTCGTCCATCACGGTGCCAAGCGGTTGCCCCTCACGGATCCCGCTGTCCGCGAGAACAAAGACGTTGGGTGCGGTATCGAACTGCTCTATCAGTCGCCCGAGCTCGGAGTCGAGAGATCGATAGACCTCCAGAACTGCGTCGGCCAGCGGGTCGCCCTCGGTCTCGTATTTGCCGAATCGGTGCCCCACCGCGTGGGTGTCGCCGAATCCGACTAACACGATGTCGGCGGGCCGCTCGGTGAGCAGCTCTCGGCAGAGACCTGCCTTTCGTTCGACCCGCTCCAGGATCTGGGGCAACACGCGCCGATCGCGCCATCGCCCGCCTCGCTGGCGCTCGTTGGTCTGAATCGGGGGTCCCGCCAACCGTAGTAAGTGCTCCGCCAGGTCTGGGGGCCCGGCCTGGGGCCCAGACACGGAATGCTCACCCCAGCCAGCGAGCTGTCGCCCTTTCAGGCCAGAGATCAGTGGGATATCGGGAACGTCGATCACGAGGACCTCGGGAGATGGTTCTTCGAGCTGTGCCCAGAAGGGCCTTATTGCTTCCCGATCGAGGGGTGCCCTCTCCAGCTCGTAGGTCCCCGGTCTCAGTGAGCGTCGCGCGTAACCTCCATGCTCGGCCAGCGACGACCCGGTGAAAAAGGTGGCCCAAAGACCGTGGACGCTGACCGATTCCGGACCAAAGACCTCCGCCGCGGTTCCTCGTTCGAGCATCGAGGACAGGACGGGCAATTCACCCTCCTTTGCCCATCCCAGGATCCGGTCGGGATCTCCGGCGTCGAGTGCGATGATGAGAAGTGGTGCCGGTCTCTCTGCCACGGTGACCCCAGTCTAGCCTGAAGCCGCGAGAGCTGCATCGACTCTTCTGTCGACGACTCACCACCTCCATTCGACGTGTTAAAATATGAGCTCCAACAGGTTGACCTGGACGGCCTTCGACGCCTCCAGGCAGCGGATTTTGATCGAGTGGCCGCGGTCTAGGCCACACTTCATTTCATAGGCGATCGTCACCGCTCTGTCGGCGGCAGCCTTGCCCTTTGACGATCGCAGGAGGAACAACTCATGCTAACCGAGCTCGCCCACGAGCCCCACAAGATCAAGACCATCCGACCGATCTCCTTCCCGACCCTGGAAGAACGCAAGAAGCATCTGGCCGAGGCCCATTTCAACGTCTTCAATCTGACCCAATCACAGATCTCCTTCGACATGTGTTCGCTCGGCACCAGCGCCGTGACTCAAGAGCAGCTGTCGGGACAGCTGATCGGCGACGAGGCCTACGCGGGGGCGCGCAATTTCGAGCGTCTGCAGAAGGCGGTTCTCGAAGTCCTCGGGCACAGCTATGTCTGCCCGACCCACAACGTGCTCGGGTGCGTCAAGCTGGTGACCGCCACCATGGTGCCTGCTGGCTCCCAGCTGCCCTCGAATGCCCGGACCCGGATCGACGTCTTGACTCCGCGCGATGTCGAGGTCCCCGATATCCGAGACCGCGAGCCCGAAGTATTCACAGGAAACGTCGATCTGGATCGGCTCGAGGAGCTGCTTCGAGGCGGTCGGGTCGCTATCGTGGGCCTGCAAGCCTTCGCCGACGGACAGCACCCGTTTAGCCTGGAGAATTTGCATGCCATTCGTGCTTTGGCGGATCGATATGGCAAACGCCTGGTGCTGGACGGTTCTCGGGTGATCGAAAACGCTTGGTACATCCAGCGACACGAGGCGGGAATGTCCGCTCGCAGCATCGCCGCTCTGGTCAAGGAGATCGCCAAAACCGCCCACGTCTTTCAGATCGATGGGGCACAAGATCCCAAGTGCGCCACCGGAGGCCTTCTCGCCACCGACAACCCCAAAGACCACGAACATTTCATGAACGAGGTGGTGGTCTACGAGGGTCTACACACCTATGGCGGCATGGCTGGTCGGACCATGGAGGTCTTTGCCCGCGGTCTCGAAGAGATGTGTATCGAGGAAGAAGTGCAATGGGTGATGCAGCAGACCGAACACTTCAACGACCGGCTCATCGAAGCCGGTGTTCCCGTCGAGCGAGGCTGCGACGGCGCGTACATCTTGGCCAACGAGTTCTTGTCACACCTCGACGATTTCCAGCAGGACGCCTTCTCGGCAGCGCTTTACGAGATGGCCGGCATTCGTGCCCTGGCCCATGGGCTGGTAGGCCGCGACAACCAGGTGGCGGTGCAGATACCCCGGCTTGCCATGACCACGCGCCAGCTCGAGCAGGTCGCCGACGCCATCATCAGTCTTTTTCGGCAGCGCGAGAGCGTGCCTCCTTTGGAGCTCCTTCAAGACGGGACCTGGAGAGATGAGATGCGGTACCGCTGGGTCTACTCGGACCTCGATCCCTTCGATTTTGAAACCTACCCCTTCGTCATTCATACCGTCGAGAGAATTGCCACCATCGGTCGTGAGCAGCGACGCAGAGCGATCGCTGAAGCCGGCTACAACACCTTTCTTTTGCGATCGGCAGACGTCACGATCGATCTGCTGACCGACTCCGGCACATCGGCCATGAGCACCGACCAGTGGGCCGCATTCGAGGCAGCGCGGCCCACCCCCGCCAACTCAGACGAATTCCTTCATCTTGTCGAGGTCCTGCAGGAGGCGACCGGCTACGAGTACATCATCCCGACCCATCAGGGCCGGGCGGCCGAGCAGATCCTCTCCGAGATCATGATCAAGCCCGGGCAATTGGTGCCCGGCAACATGTACTTCACCACCACCAAACTCCACCAGGAGCTCGCCGGTGGAGTCTTTGCCGACGTCATTGTCGATGAAGCCCACGACCCCGGCAGCGATTTCCCGTGGAAGGGCAACATCGACATGGCCAAGCTCGAGGCACTGGTCGATGAGCATGGAGCCGACAAGATCGCTTACATCTCATTCGAACACTCGGTGAATATGGCCGGCGGACAGCCCGTCTCAATGGAGAATATGCGGGAGGTCTACGCCTACTGCTCCAACCACCACATTCCGGTCTTCTTCGACGCCACCCGACTGGCCGAGAACGCGTACATGATTCAGCGGCGCGACCCGCACTACACCAACACCAAGATCAGCGACATCCTGCGTGAGATGCTGCTCTATGGAGATGGCTGCACGGTCTCCGGCAAGAAAGACTTTTTGATCAATATCGGTGGTCTCCTGGCCTACCGGGACAACGCCGAATGGGCCAAGGAATCCCTCGACAGATTGCGCGTCTACGAAGGCAATCCGACCGATGGCGGTCTTTCGACGGCAGATCTGGCGGTCATAGCCCAGGGCGTCGAAGAGATGCTCGACGATCGCTACATTCGCGCTCGCGTGCAGCAGACGGCTGCATTGGGACAGATGCTCATCGACGCCGGTGTGCCGATCGTCACGCCACCTGGAAGCCATGCGATCTTTCTCGATGCCAAGCGCTTCCTGCCACACGTCGACCAGAACGAGTATCCGGCGCAGCGTCTGGCAGCCGAGCTCTACGTCGAGACCGGTGTGCGGGCCATGGAACGGGGCAACGTCTCCAAGGGACGCGACCCGAACACCGGCGAGAACTATCGTCCACCGCTGGAGCTGGTGCGTCTGACCATACCGCGCCGCGTTTATACGCGGGATCACATGCGGGCGGTGGCCGATGGCATCGTACGGCTCTACGAGAGACGCGATGAGATCCGGGGTCTGCGTTTCGTCTATGAGCCTGAGAAGCTGCGCTTCTTCCAAGGACGTTTCGAGCCCATCGAGGGGTGATCGTCAATTGCCGAAGAAGTCCAGCACATTGCCCAAAGCACTGGTCTCGGTTCGATAGATCTCGGTATAGCTGCAACGCCTACAGGTCACGGTGGTGAACCTTTTGTTCTGGATGTTGAAGAACTTGGTCAAACCGCCGCCAGTCGCGGCGAACTGACCCGTGTCGAAATCGTGGTTCTCACATTTGGGACACTGCCAATTGTTGTGTTGCATGGGTCTCTCCTGAGTCGGATAGTGGCAAGGCTGGCGTGGAAGGTCAGCAAGAACGACTCTACTCAGTGCGGGTAGGTCATCTCGCCGGCGCGGATCGCGACCTGCAGGTGATTCTCCCGCGGCGGAACCGCGCAGTTGTAGGCGGGTGAGTAGTTGCAGAGTGGATTGAAGCTCCGATTGAAATCCAGCACAAACCGTTCGTGGGCAGGATCTTCGATCTCCAGGAATCGACCCGCGCCGTAGGTCTCACTCCCGGTGGTGGCATCCTTGAACGGGATGAACAGGCCCTTGGAACCTTCACCCTCGAGCTCGCTTTTGTAGGCGGCCAACTCGTAACCCTCGCCGTCCAGATCGAAGCCGATCGTGGCATATCGGTAGAAGGTCTTCTTCAGATTACGGCTGGTGAGCATCTCGATTTCCTCGGGCTCCGCGAGGACATTCAGCTTGGCGGCGACAGCGTACCTCCGATCGGGCGGAAAATAGAGCAGGTGCTCGAAGGTCTTCATCTCCGCTCGCTCGGGGTCGAACACGATAAAAGTCACCCGGTCGTCGCTGGGATAGAAGCTCAAGTGGAAGCCATCGACATCGAAGGAAGCCAGGCCCTCCAGCGCAGAACCCTCCACCACTTCTTCTTCCTCGACTCGGCAGACGATCCCGTCTCCGAGCTCTGTCCAGCGCCAGGCCTCCCCTTCCTGGACCAGCTCGAGCTCAGCCCCCGGCCCGGTCGCGTACGCAAGCTCGAAGGTGCTGTCCTGTCGGGTCAGGAAGACCCGCTCGGCCGGCTCCGACTTCAGATACTGGACACCCGCCATCGGTGATTCAGCCGAGGTTCGAAACTCTTCGTCGATCTCCTCTCGGTGCTCCAGCAGAGCAGAAGTCCAGGCCTCTTCATCCAGATCGACCTCGTCGAGCGGTATCCCCAAGGGGAGGTCCTCCATGGAGGTTCTCTCCGCGCTGGTCTGTCTCTCGTCTCCCGGCCCACAGCCACCGACCGAAACGGCGATGAAGAGAATCAGAATCATCAGGATCCGTATCGAGGTTCGCATCGTGATCTTCTCCACTGCCCCAATGCTACAGCGGTCAGCCACCGCCCGAACGGAATCTCGCTAGGATCCCTCGATCATCAATAACGCAGAAAGATCATCAGCCCCGCCAGCCCCACGACCAGGACGATGCTTGGAACCAGGCCCATCACTCGCGCCTTCGTCGATAAGTGGGCGAAACTTCGAATTGTGACCGCGAGAAGAAACAGAGAGACCAGGAAGGCCGCAAAAAGCAGGAGAAGGAGGACCAGAACCGCGGAGGCGCCCGAGGCGAATCCACCTTCTGTATTGGGCACAAACCGCGGCGCGATGAACGAAGTAACCACCAGGAGGGCGCAAACTCCGAAGAGTCGGTAGATTCTCAGATCCGAAGTCCCAGCCAAACTCGTCTCCGGTACCGCGGTTCACACAAGGCGTTTCGGGCCAACCTCATCGAGGTTCGAGGGTATCAGAGCGTGGGCAGCTCAACCCGGCGGTTTGCGTTCGGGACGCTGGCGTGTGTTGGGGTCCCGACTGTCGGGCCCTCTTCCGCCCGGCCCCCTGCGCTCCATCTCCGGGCGGTCGCGACCTCTCGGGCCACCCCCACCCATCGCTTCTTGCACTCGCCGAAGCAGGTGGAAATAGCGCCGCTGTTGATCTGGGCCTAGAATCTCGCGGGTCTCGAGCACATTCGAAACCATGATGCGGTCGAGGTTGGCGTGGGACTCACCGATCTCGACGAGGAGGCCATCGATTCGACCCCGGTCGGGTTGGTCGGCCACCATCTCCGACCGCAGCATGCGTCGTACCCGTTCGAGATCCTGACGCTGTTCGAGCATACCTAGAAAGAAGTTCTTTTGAATGGCGATGAACTCCTCGCGGGTCTCGCCCTCCAGCTCCAGGTTATCGGCCATCCGATCGAGGGGTGGCGAGAAACGCTGTTCCGACATCCGCGGCTCAGGCGAGCGCTCACCCCGACGCGAATCAAAACGCTCCGCATCGTAGCGGCCTGGGTCGAATCGCCCCGGACCCTTGAACCGAGCCACTCCAATCGTGGCCAGGATACCCACGTTGACACCGACCGAGAGCAGAAGCAGCACCCATACCCAGCTCTTTTTCACTCGCCCACCTCGTCCCAGAGAGTCTGATCGGCATCGTCGAGAACATCCCAGTAGCCTTCGGCCATCGAAGGCTCATCGGATAGGAAGTCGGCATACTCGGCTGAGCTTTGCTGCGGAGAGGCAACCAGGACCCCGATCAAGATGCCCCCGGCCAGAGCCGCAGCCGTTGCAGCGCGACCCAACAGGGTGTTGCGGAACCAAGGCGGCACCAGATCAGCCTCCGTTTCGAAGGCCGCAGCGGTGACACGAGTCGCAAACCCGGGGGGTGCCGGCTCGGTTGCTGGCAGCTCGAGTGCCTGCCAGGTTGCCTGCAGCCGCTCATAGGCAGCCCGGAGCTCGGCATCGTCCTCGAGTTGGCGCTGCAATTGTCGAGCCCGATCCTCTTCGAGCTCGCCGTGAAGCAGGCGCACCAGTTCTGTTTCCGTGGCTCGATTCATTGTCCTTGTCCTGTCATAGAAACCCCTGAATGGCTTGTTTCTTGCGCTTTTTCGAGATTGCGCATTGCCCGAAAGAGCCGGCTCTCAACGGCGCCTTCGCTGATCCCCAGCGTTTCGGCAATCTGGCGGTACGACATCCCCTCGAATTTCGCCAGGATCAAGACCGCCCTCTGGTTCTCAGGAAGATCGGCGATCATTCTCTCTGTCGACTCCCACCTCTGGTGCGACTCGAGGACTTCATCGGGTCGGGGAGCCCCGTCGACGGGCTGGATTTGGATCGACTCCTCCCGAAAGTCCGAGACTAGCGGCAGAAATCTGACGATTTTGCGCCGCCTCAGTCGATTCAAACAGTGGTTGGTAGCAACTCGGTACATCCAGGTGTAGAGCTCGCCGCGCTGCTCCAGGCTGCTGCCCTTTCGATACGTTTTGAGAAATACCTCTTGGGCCGCGTCGAGCGCTTCTTCTCGGTCGTTCAACATCCGCTGACAAAGACCAATCAGGCGATCTTGATGACGCTCGACGATCCGATGGAACGCATCCTCATCTCCATCCTGTGCCCGGGACAAAAGATCCCAGTCCGAGAGGCCGCCTTCGTCCGATCGCACTTCGGGCATCATGTCATGTTTGAAACACCCCAACCCCGTAGAACCTGCGGTCGGAATCAGGTCCAAACCGGCCAGCCAGCTAGGCCGATCCGTCGCGGATCCGGTACTTGCGCAAATGCTCTTGCACCAGCCGATGGACTCCGAGCCGTTGCAACTCCGAGCTCAGAATCAGAATCTGATTTGGGCTGAGGGGATGTTCCTTGTAGATGACCTGCAGCACCTTCTTGAGAGCCGCGTCGAGCTCGGGATCGAAGCCGATTCCGTCGTCGGCGGAAAGATCAGGCACTATACTCGGCCGCCTCATTCATCTCGTCTGGATCGTAGTCGTAGAGGATCGAGCGCACTGTCTTCTCAGGGGCCAGGGCGACTCCCTCGTCGTAGCTCCACATGTCGATCGTCTCCCAGGGGCAGTAGCGTGCGCAGAGCTTGCAACCGATACAACGCAACAGATCGACTTCGACTAACTTCATGAAGTCGGGATGCTCGGGTCCTGGAACGATCTCGATGCAGTCGACCGGGCAGAACGAGATGCAGGCTTCGCAGCCGGTACAACCGACCTGATCAATGACCGCGGTCTCTTTGGGGGGACGGGGTCGCGGTGCCTTGTCGACCTCGATCTTGTACTGGTAGGGAAACTCGTCGCTCATGGTGGCGGAGTGTACCAGAGGTACCGGCAGAGCCTCGACTGGATACGCCACATCGAACGCCACAGGTCGATTGGCAGCAAATCTCATCCGACCGTGCCAAAATCGCTGCCGTGTCTGAAGCTCGAGAGCGTCTGCTGAGCTCGATTGCCAAGTACATCGGTGACCCCGACAGCCACGAGTTCGACGAGCTCGCTCGACGGGCCTTTGCCTTCCAGCATCAGCGCAGCAGTCGATTCCGCGAGGCTTGCCGCTTGCGTGGGGTCGATCCGAATTCGATCGATAGTTGGATCGATGTGCCAACCGTCGAAGCCGAATCGAGGGAGTCCGCAAGCCGAGTGGCGGGAGATCTCAGCGTCCTCCAAAGGGCAGCTCTCGACTCGACCTGGACTACCTTCTGTCTCGATCAGCTCGTCCAACCTCCGATCCTCTCACTTCTACCAAACGAGGTGCCCGAGCCCGACCCGACGCAACCCTGCCCGAACCACGACTCGAGGCTTGCCTACATTGCCGAGCGCTGGGGCGGCAGCGACAGCCTGGTGGCAATCGAAGGTCAGAAGATCAACACCAGGCTGGCCAGAGGTTTCTTGGCAGCCCGGCAACGTGATGGCGAGCCGATCCTGATCGCAGCCACCCCGACGACATTGGATCAGCTGATCGAATCACTGCAACGACTCGATCTCAGATTCCGCATGTCCAGCGCCAGCATCGTGGTCGAGCTTGACGACTCGAACAAGACGGAAGAAATTCCCTATCGAGGTGAGCTGTACGACTCGATCGAAACCTATCTAGCGATCCCTTCGAGTCGACTGGTTCGTGGGCTCGGCGGCGAGGCACTAGCGACTCAGCTGTTTACCGATGTGCTCACGGGAGGCGATACCGCCGTCTTCGTGGCGCCACATTGGGTCCGCCTGAGCACAGGAGAGCGGGGCAATCTCCGAGTCTTCGACTTGGCCAATCTGGAAGGCGCGCTTCATCTCGAAACCACAATTCGAGGAACCATCGAAGCGCAGGGATTTCGACCGCTCGAGCGCTGACTGACGCAAGCGCCCGCACAACGGTTCCGACTCGATGCGTTCTATGAGGTCGGGCTACCGTTGCTCACCAGCAAATTGTTGATCGCCAACTCGGGTACCTTCCAACCCGACCCCGAGATCCGACCGATCTCCTTGCCCTGCAAAAAGATCAGACCGGTAGGTACGGCGTTGATGCCGGCCTTCGTAGCCTCTGGATCTGGCGTGCTGAACGGAGGCATACCGTAGAAATCGAACTTGATGTTCGAGCCCTCGAGCTGCTCGGCGACCTTCATGATGCGAGGAACCATCTGTTTGCAGTGACTGCACCAGGAACCAAAAAAGACTTGCACCGTAACCTCTTGACCCTGATCCCGCAGCTTGGCCACGATCGGGTCCGACGGCGTGTAGGCATCGGCGGTGACTCGATACTCCGGGCTGTGCTCCTCGAGACCCGCGATGTTCTGATGTCCCAGAAGCGGCGGCCGCTCCCTCAACAGACCCGTGATCTCATCGACGCTGAACTCCAGACCGGTGCGATCCGCCGTAATCTTGAACGGCGGCTGGCTGGCCAGCTTGAATTCGGGCAGAAGTTGCACGGTGCCTTCGTCGGTGCGATTGACCTTCATCAGATTGACCGTTTCGACCTGCGCCTCTCGAAGTCGGATCAACACCGGAGCCGGGAGCTTGGACGAGAGAATCAGAAACGACCCTGTCGATCGCGACTGGAAGATCTCGGCGTCACTGATCTTCTCGCCATCGAGCTCGATCTCATATCCGACCGGCTGATAGTCCGACACCGCAACAGCCTGCGCGCCGGCGGTCGATGCAACAAGTAGGAC
>CAJHZD010000110.1_pt1 | contig 25176 bp, 18 predicted proteins | sample 9198941 | NCBI WGS metagenome assembly CAJHZD01 (sample SAMEA7708371, study PRJEB35096) | sediment metagenome | biome: marine neritic benthic zone biome [ENVO:01000025]; feature: sediment [ENVO:00002007]; material: shallow marine sediment [ENVO:03000034] sea grass bed [ENVO_01000059] ...
CAGAGCTCTAGCCAGTGATCGGTTTCATCAAAGCCCTTTTCCAACTCCCAAGACACTGGCTGATCTCTGTTCGACTCCTCCTCTTTGCTGATCGACACCATAGGCGTTGTTCGCTACTGGCTAGGTGACCGTCAGCCACATATCTAGCCCCCATTTCCCCGCCTGACGTTGATTCCGCCCTTTCTGACGTCCAGAGTCAGTGTGATCGGACTCTCGCCAACTTAATCTGCTTCTAGCCTGAAGGGTTTGGAGCCCGTGCTGACCCGACCCGGCGGTCCGAAAGGAGATTTCAATGATCAAGAAGCTCGACTGGCCACTCGTCGTCTATCTGCTGTACATACTGACGCTTATCGGGGTCGGGATCGTTGCGCTCACGTAAGAAGAGGTCCCTTGCAACGACCGATCCGGTAGTGATCGGCCTCGGCAGGATCCTCTTCTGGCTCGGATTGCTAGGGCTTCTGGCACTTCTTTTGGTGCTGGTGCTTGTGTTGTAGTGCCGCAGATGGTCCGGTGAGCTTCGCGTGCCGTTAGTCCTCGATCATTTGGTGACTCGCTTCCGAGCCGAACTCCATGCCATAGACAGCCTTGAGCTGCTCTATCTTTTCAAGTGTATTCGCCTCGAATGGCGACTTGCCCTCGAAGGCATGCAAAACGATGCCTTCGAGCAGATCGCCGAGACTCATATCGAGATACTCAGCAAGCCCTTTGAGCACCTTCAGAAGATGCTTCTCGATTCGCACACCGGTCTGAACCCGTTCGACTTTCATCCGTTTCTCACTTTCCGCCTCGCCCAGCGGTAAAGACAACCCATCGGGTCGATGGCTGATTACGGTCCAGTTGACTTTTGTCGCTCTGATGTTTACCATATTACCAATGTACCAAGATAACACAAACTGCGCAACCTCGTCCGAGGACCGATTCATCGAGGATTTCGAGACTTGCGCACTCGAGCCTGGAACGTTCCATCACCAGGACCACGTTCGATTGGCATGGCTCTACCTGACTCGCTATCAGGCAACGGAGGCTATCGAGCGGTACGCGGCCGGGCTCAAACGGTTTGCGTCGGCAGCCGGTGCGCCAGAGAAGTACCACGAAACGATTACCTGGGCCTATCTTCTACTCACACACGAGAGGATGGGGCGACTCGCTAGTGATCACACCTGGCACGAGTTTGCTCAGGCGAACGAGGATCTCTTGGATTGGAACAACAGCGTCCTAAGCAGGTATTACACCAAAGAGACCCTCGGTTCGAGTCTCGCACGCAAGGTTTTCATCCTCCCCGACAAGTGGCTGAGCGACTCCTGAGAGCGGCCTCTTCACGGAACTGACACGGGCGGATCCGACGGCCACCTGGAGGCGAGAATCGCTTCGTAATACTCTTGGGCCGTGAAGCTCGGATACTGGCACCTCGCAATCGCGTCTCTGCTGATTCTTCCGTTCGTTTCCTGCGGCCCGGAGAATCGATACAACGTCGTCGTGATCTCCCTCGACACGCTGCGAGCCGATCATCTGACTTTGTACGGGTATGAGCGCGATACCAGTCCGGTGCTTGCCGAGTTCGCCAGCGGCGGGGTCGTCTTCGAGCAGGCTTTCAGCCAGTCACCCAAGACGGCTTCCTCACACATGACGATTCTCACCGGTCTCTATCCCTCGGTGCATGGTGTCGAGAATCTGTCCAACAAGAACCGGCGGCTGTCGAACGAGATACCGACGATCGCGGCACTGTTATCTGAAGCCGGCTATCGAACCGAGGCCATGGTCGATGGTGGAAATATTGCGGGCAGTCTCGGATTTGACCGTGGCTTCGACACCTATGCGGAGCCAGCCGACTCGCAAGACCCGATCGAGAGCGCTGGCCCCGTTCTTTCCCGTCTTGCCCAAGACTCTTCGCCTTTCTTCCTCTTTGTTCACACCTATCAAGTTCACGACCCCTACGTACCGGACCCGGCCTTTGCCGATCTCTACGTGGATCCGAGCTACGAGGGAGACATCATCAGCTCGCGGGACGAGCTGTTTGAAGTATCTGGCGGGCGGGAGTACTGGCAGCAGTACAACGCCTACTGGAGCCGGGTCGACCCCACCAGCCCCGCCGACGCACAACACCTGCGGGATCTCTACGACGCCGAGATTCGCTATACAGACGTTCTCATGGCTGACTTCATTCGGCTTCTTGACGAACTGGAGCTATTCGAGAACACGATCGTAATTCTGCTATCGGATCACGGCGAGGAGTTCTTCGAGCATGGCAGTGCCCTCCACAACACCCTCTATCAGGAGATACTCAGAGTCCCCTTGGTGTTTCGATTGCCCGACCGTCTGGGGGTGCCGCGCGGGCAAAGGCTTCAGGACTTTGCGAGACTCGTCGACATCAAACCGACGATTCTCGACGCGATTGGACTTGACCAACCCAGTCATCTGCAAGGGAGCTCTCTGCTTCCTCTCATGCGAGGCGAGCGGTCGGATCAGCGCGCGGTGTTCAGCGAACGAATTCAAGGCGCAAAGCGATTCGCGCTCCAGGTTGATAACTGGAAGTACATTCGAAGCTCCGGGGGCGAGGAGCTCTACGACCTGAGCAACGACCCTGGCGAGCTCACCAATGTCGCCACCAACAACGAGACGATCCTGCGTCAGCTTCGGAGTCGTGCCGCTCGATTCGTTCGCCTCAACGACGACTTGGCCCAGGAGCTTCAGCCCGGTGAAACCTTCGACCTCGAGGAACAGACTCGAAAACAGCTCGAAGCCCTCGGCTATATCGGAGAGCCCTGACGATCTACCGAATCATCTCCCCGACATCTTCGGTTCCGATGCGAAAGTCTGCGCTCCTCGGCCTGGTCTTGGTGTCGATGTCGGTCGTGTCGTGTTCGCTGGTGCGACAGGCTGCTTCGAGGTATCCGGCAGCCGACCTCGACTCGATCTACGACGAGTCACAGGCTGACCTCGATCTCAATCCGGTCATACTCGTTCACGGATTTGCTGGGGCAACACTGGTTCGGGAGTCGGACGGCACCACGGCTTGGGGTGCATTTTTTACAAAGGATTCGATGCTGCCTTCGAGCCCCGACGGGCTGACTGCGATCGCACTCGATATCGATGCGCTGGCCACACCGATCGACCCAGCAGACCTGCAGTCGATCGCAGACGATACCCAACCCGTAGAGATGTTGGAGTCCGTTCGAGCGGACGCCAAGGTCGCGAATATCAACTACAACGTCTATGCAGCTCTTGTCGACATGGTCGAGAAAGTCGGTTACGAGAACTGTATCGATAACATCGCGAGTGATTCGATCCCCGGGTCCGGCCCCGAGTGCTTCTCCTTCTTCTATGACTGGCGACAGGACAACGTCGGCAACGCGATCAAGTTGGGTCAGTTTGTCGAAGCGGCCAGGCTCAAGGTCGTCGAGCGTCGACACAGACTCGAGACTTCATCTGACAGACCGATCAAGTTCGACGTCATCGCCCATTCGATGGGAGGGCTTCTGACTCGGTATTTCCTCCGCTACGGTGCCCGCGATGTCCTGGCCGAGCCCGATCCGAAGGTAACTTGGGCGGGAGCCGAGTATCTGAGTCGGGTCGTTCTGATCTCGACCCCAAACTTCGGTGCTATGAAGGTGCTCAAAGAAGTCATTAGCGGGCAGCGGTACCCAGTCGTGAAGTTCGAGCCTGCCATGCTGGCTACATGGGTGTCCGCCTATCAGTTGTTCCCGAGACCCCACCACAGGCTCTGGTACGACAAGAATGGCTACCCATCCGAGCTCGACTTCGCCGACGCGACCTTCTGGCGCAAGAACAGATGGGGCGGCTTTGCCGAAGGACAAGATCAGTATCTGCAACAGATCTTTCCTTCAGCAAGGGATGCCACCGAGCGACAGAATCGGCTCGAATCGTTCATGCAGGCAGCTTTCACTCGCGCTCGACGACTGGCACGAGTCCTCGACAAGCATCCCGAGTCCGATCCACCTGTACCGATGATTCTCTTCGCGGCAGACGCCGAGCCGACCCTGGCGCGTGCGGTTGTTGTCGAGAAGAATGGAGAAGTCCGGCTCAAATTCGGAGTCAAGAACCCTCAGCTCAAGAGCCCGGGTGATGGATCGGTGACCCGCGCCTCGGCGCTTGCCGATGAGCGTCTGGCCGGCGGATCGGGAAATAGATTTTCTTCGCCGGTTCGATGGACGCAAACAATATTCCTGACCGACAAACACCGAACCCTGCTGGGCAATCCGACTTTTCAGAACAACCTTCTGCGAATCCTTTTGGAGGCTGATGCGTCGGAGCCTGCTAGATGAGAAGCCGAATCTCGCCTCGTTTGGGGGGTCATCGCCAGCGAGCTGCTACTGGCAGCTGCCTGCTCGAAGTAGACTCCACTATCGAGAACCGTTCATCAAAGCGCGAGCTCCGCGGACATGGATCGCGATGAATCGAAGAATTGAGAGGTGATCTCTTGAGACACGCCCAGGGTCGGCCGACCAGGACTCTGCAGCTTGGTGTGGCTGCGTTTCTCGTCTCGTCAGTCGCGACTTCGGCAGAGGATCTAACACTCACTCGTGCCAATCTCATCGATGGCCGCACCCATCAGGTCCGACACGCGATGACCGTTATCGTACAGGGCGGAGTGATCACTGGGATCACCGATAGCGACTCGGTGTCGGGGCAAGGGCGGGTCCTCGATCTCGATGGAAAGTATCTTCTGCCCGGTCTTATCGACGCTCATGTGCACATCTCGTCGGTTGCTCAGGCAAGACAAGCGCTCGGAACCGGAATCACCACCGCGCGGAGCATGGGGATTTCCAACTTCGCCGATATCGGCCTTCGCGAGCTCGGTTCGAACGGAGCCGTTCAGATACCCGAGGTTCTGGCAGCCGGTTATCACGTGAGATCACACCCGGCTGAAGAGCTCTTCCTCAACGATCCCGGGCTCGGCGATCTCTTCTCAGGAGTCGAGGGAGTCGAGGCCTATCGCCGTATCACTCAGGCGAATCTCGATCGGGGGGTCGACTGGATCAAGACCAACTCGACCGAGCGGGCCGGGCTTCCCGAAACCGATCCGCGGAAACAGATGATGGCCGAGGCCGAGCTCAGGGCAGTCGTCGAGCTCGCCGCAACGCGGGGGATTCCCGTTGCCAGCCATGCTCATGGAGACGAAGGTGGCTATGCGGCCGTGGCCGCAGGAGTGCGTAGCATCGAGCATGGCACCTACCTCAGCCAACGAACACTCGAGCTGATGAAGCAGAAGGGCACCTATTTGGTGCCGACCGTAGCGGTAGTTCAAGACCTGGTCGATCCGGGTGGTGACTACGACCATCCTGCCCTACAAGTCCGCGGCAGGCACATGAAGCCACGTCTGATGGAAGTCGTCATGAGGGCTCATCAACTCGGGGTACCGATCGTTGCCGCCACCGACACCCAGTTCAACCCCGAATCGACCCTAACGCTCCAACATGAGATCGAGATGCTTACGGTGTGCGGATTGTCGAACCTCGAAGCGATTCGAGCCGCCACCTCTGTGGCCGCAGAGATGATGAGCATCGAGGATCGAACAGGCTCGATTCAAGTAGGTCTGGAGGCCGACCTGATTGCTGTCGACCGCAATCCGCTCGAAGACATTCTCGCGCTTCAAGACGTCTTACTCGTCGTCAACAATGGCGCAGTCGTTCTAGACCGTCTGAACTTCTCTCTCGACTAGCGAGCCTGGGCCGCGACATCAATCCGACAGCCGCCAGGCGATGGCTTCGGCGTATTCGTAGGTGGTAGCCGAGCCCCCGAGATCCGCGGTCGAGCGGCGACCATCGGCCAGGGTCTCACGAATGGCATGACGCAGGCGCGACGCAGGCGAGTCGAGCCCGAGATGGTCGAGCATCAGAGCAGCCGCCAGCATCAGCGCTGTGGGGTTGGCGATTCCCTTCCCTGCAATATCGGGTGCCGAGCCGTGAACGGCTTCGAAGATCGCCGCAGTCTCACCGATGTTGGCTCCGGGGGCCAGACCCAGCCCTCCGATCAGCCCGGCGCAGAGATCCGACAAGATGTCGCCAAAAAGATTGGTGGTCACGATGACATCGAACTGGTGAGGATTGAGGACAAGCTGCATGCTCGCGTTGTCGACGATCATCTCCCGGGTCTGAATCTCGGGGTAGTCCTGACGAATCTCGCGCGACCGATCCAGAAAGAGACCCGAGGTGGCCTTGAGGATGTTCGCCTTGTGTACCACGGTGACCATCCCCCGACCGCGACTGCGCGCAATCTCATAGGCGAAGCGCAGAATCCGATCGGCCCCTTTCTTTGTAATGACGCCCAGTATCTCGGCGCGATCGCCATCTTCCGAGAGCTCATCATGCTCGCCTGAATAAAGACCCTCGGTGTTCTCCCGTACTGTAATGATGTCGATGTCCTCATAGCGCGAACGGGCTCCAGGGATCGAGGCCACCGGACGAAGATTGGCGTAGAGATCGAAGTGCTGGCGTAGCGACACATTGAGCGACGAGAACCCGCCACCGATCGGTGTTGTCAGCGGGCCCTTTAGCGAAATACCATGCTGCGCGATCAGATCGAGCGTGCTCTGTGGCAATAGGCTCCCCGACTGCTCGAGCGCATCCTGGCCCGCTGTCGCCTCGATGAAATCGAGACCGCAATCGAGCTTCTCGAGCACCATCAACGTGGCGCTCATGATCTCGGGACCGATCCCGTCCCCTGTGATGACAACGACCTTGTGCTCTTTCATGGGGACGATCGTAACCGATCGAAACAACACTTGTCTGATGGATCTTTCTCCCTGAAGAGCAAAAAATCTTGACATCTGAGTCCTTTTATGTGTATATACACCTTGTGACTTCGCAAAACACCAAAGAGATCACACTCGAAGAGGCCTACGAGGCCGGACAGAGCTGCGCCTGTTTTCATCTTCGCCGAGCCGCTAGAGCCGTAACCCAGCGGTACGACGAAGCGCTTCGTCCCGTCGGCCTTCGCGCCACACAGTTCTCGATGCTGACCATGATCCGGGGGCGGGGACCGCTGTCGCTCCAGGATCTGGCAAGGCGTTTGGTGATGGATCGCACCACCCTCAGCCGCAACCTCAGGCCACTCCAGGACGCCGACTATGTGCTGGTGGAGCCCGGAAAGGATCGACGAGTTCGCGAGATCTCGATCACCCAGAAGGGCCATGGGGTGTTGGCACGCGCCTATCCTCTGTGGCGCCAAGTCCAGGAAGGTTTTGCCGACCAACTGGGTGATCAGCGGTTCGGGTCCATGTTGTCCGATCTCTCGGCGTCTGTTGAAGTCTCTCTAACCGACTGATCTCATTGTGACTTAGGTGTATATACACGTTATGGCCAACAAACTCGAGGAAGACAACCATGACCCAACTCGCAGAACACCCGACCGTCCGCAGAGTCCAACAATCGACTCCATCTATTCAAGACTCCAATCCGGAACCGGTCGATGCAGAGTGGCTGCGTCAGCTCTGTCTCGACGCCGGTGCGGACGATGTCGGGTTTGTCGAGATTGCCCATCCCGCCCTCGACGTCGATCGCGATGACATCTACACGGCCTTTCCGAGCGCAAAAGCCATCATCGGCTTCGTCGTCAAGATGAATCGCGAGCCGATTCGCACCCCTACCCGCTCGATCTCGAACCTGGAGTTTCATCACACCGGTGACCAGATCAACGAAATCGCTCGCGAGATCACCCGAGAGCTCGAGGGCCGTGGCATCCGGGCACTGAATCCAGCTATGGGATTCCCAATGGAGATGGATGGGTTCCCGGGGAAAATCTGGACGATCTCTCACAAGAATGTCGCCGAAGCGGCCGGGCTCGGCGTCATGGGAATTCATCGAAACGTGATTCACCCAAAATTCGGCAACTTCATCCTGTTGGGGTCGATCCTGATCGATACGGAGATCAGCAGCTATGGCCAACATCTGGACTACAACCCATGTCTCGAATGCAAACTCTGTGTTTCGGCCTGCCCAGTAGGAGCCATAGGGGCCGACGGCTACTTCGACTTCTCAGCCTGCTACACCCATAACTACCGCGAATTCATGGGTGGCTTCACCGACTGGGTGGAGAACATCGCCGAGAGTCATAGTGCGAGCGACTATCGACAGAGAGTCGACGACGGCGAGTCGGCCTCGATGTGGCAAAGCCTCTCGTTTGGTGCTAACTACAAGGCGGCCTACTGTCTGGCGGTCTGCCCCGCCGGTGAAGATGTCATCTCGCCCTTTCTCGCTGACAAGAAACAGTTCGTCCAAGAAATCGTCAAGCCTCTGCAGCAGAAACAGGAGCGGGTCTACGTCATTCCAGGCTCCGACGCCCAAGAGTATGTCGGAAAGCGATTCCGCTCCAAGGAGACCAAGCCGGTGGGCAACAGTCTTCGACCGCGAACGATCGAAGGCTTTCTCTCGGGTATGCCGATGACCTTCCAACGGGGTCGGTCCAAGGGACTCGATGCCACCTATCACTTCACGTTTACGGGCGACGAACCGGCCGAGGCAACGGTGAAGATCTCGAATCAAAGGCTCGAGATCGCGCGGGGGCACCATGGCGTCCCAAACATACGGATCGAGGCTGACAGCAGGACCTGGCTCCAGTTTCTGGCCAAGGATCGCGGAATCGTCTCGGCGCTCCTGACGCGAAAGGTCAGACTAAAAGGATCACCGAAGCTCTTGATGGAGTTCGGGAAGTGTTTTCCCAACTGACTTTGTGGGACGTCTAGCTGGCGTCCCAGCCACCAACCTTCAGGTAGGGATCTACAAACGACCCGTCATCGGGCGTGGCTGTGGTTAGGGCTGTTTCAAACCACCGATGATCCCTGCAATTTTTTTCGTGGCGAACCGATACCGGGACTTGCGCCACCCGCGGCGACCACCTTTGCTAGCTTAAAAGGCGACTTGGACTTGAAATCAGGACCGGTTCAGTCCAGAATTCGACTCCTATGTGTAGAGCTTGCACCACAGATCCGGTGATGGCGAGGACCTGTCCCGAACGGGTACGAGACGACCTGCGCAGAATCTATCTCTTCGAGGAGCTCGATGATGCCCGACTCGACAAGATCATAGCCTCGGCTCGATCTATCGACCTCGAAGATGACCGTTGGCTCTACCGACAGGGAGAGTGGGCAGACAACTTCTATCTGGTCCGAGACGGGCAGGTCGCCCTGTTTCGACAGACCGAAGATGGACGCGAGGCGATCATCGCGATCGTAGGCAGCGACGAGGCCTTTGCTGAAGAGCTGCTGCTCGTGGAACAGCCGATCCACGACCTCAACGCCAAGGCGGTCGGAGATAGCAGTGTCATCGCTTTTGAATCCTCGTCTCTGCGTCAGTATCTCCAAAACTCGACCTCGCTATGTTTCAAGATCGCGTCGACTTTGCATCGACGACAGCAGATGCTGTTCGATCAGATCGAGCGACTTGCACTGCACGACGCCACCGAGCGAGTGATGGCCTACTTCCTCGATCAAGTGGGCGATGCTTCTGGCACGCAGCGGGTACAACTATCGATTCCCAAGAGTACTCTCGCTGCCCATCTCTCGATTCAGCCAGAGACCCTTTCCAGATCTCTGGGTCGATTGAAGGAGTGCCAGTTCCTCGAACAGCAGGGAGACTCATTGTTGCTGGTGCACACGGATGAGCTCCGCAAAGGACTGAAGTGTGCTCACTGCAGCATTCGATCCTGGGGATGTCCGGGACCGGACTATCTCAGGGATTCGGACATCGAGACCGCTTACCCGATGACTGCCGAATCTGCTTCCAAGACATCCAGCGACGTCCTACCTGCGCGGTCGATGCCCCGGGTCTAGTTCGCTGCGAACTGGCGGAGCTCTTCGATCACGGCGGAGTCCACCCACCAGATATCGAAGTTTCCGTTTTTCGGCTCGTTGTGTAGCCGAAGGATATCTCTGTAGGTCAGCCGCTCGGGTGAGTACCGAGACTTGATCGATGGACGCGAGGCCATAAAGAAGAAGTACTTCCCGTCCGGCGACACATAGGGAGACCATTCCTGACCATCGGCGGTATTGATCGTAGGTCCGAGATTCATAGGCTTACTCCAAACATCCTCGGGCGAACGAAAGACGACGTAGTAGTCGGCGCCACCCAGGCTGTCCTCGGCACCCCAGAGACAGACGATCAGATAGCTCTCATCCGGTGCGATGAACGCGTTGAACTGGGTCTGCGCCGAGTTGACCTCGGGGCCCAGTTTCTCCGGCTCACCATAGACTCCGTCCAACAAGCGAGATCGATAGATCGACTCCGTGCGATCTTCTTCTCGACGAGTAAAGTACAGAGTCCCATCTCGGGTAACCGATGGAAAGAATTCGGCTTGACCCGTGTTGATCGGCGAACCCAGGTTTCTCGGCATACCCCAGTCTTCCTCGAGTCGATCAACGACCCAGATGTCTTCGTTGTCCATCGGCTCACCCTGTCCTTCTCTCGGGCGCCTCGACACGAAATACATCCGATCTCCATCCGCCGAAAGGGCCGGTTCGAGGTCCATATAGTTGCCCGAGAACGAGACCACCTCCGGCCCGTTCCAGGCACCATCGATCTGACGGTAAACGACAATAGCGCTGAAGGTATAGCTACTCCCAAGGACTGTCGTGAAGTACAGCTCGCGGCCATCGGGCGTGATCGCCAAATCACGCTCCGACAGGCCGGTCGACACAAACCCTGGCGCGAAGAGTTCTGGCTCCATACCCGGAGGATCTTGCCCCAGGTACTTCCCGGTGATCAGCTTCCACTCGAGCTCTCGAGGAGGTGCCTGAGTCGTCTGCTCTGCAGAAGGGCCACAGGCCATGCTCAAGAGAAGCACGACAAAACAAAGAGCTGAGCCCGGTAAGCGTCGATCGATTCCCCAGAATCTATCCATACGTCCCCCGGTACGATCCCTGATCCTGCACTCTCTCCTTACGTCAGACCGCCAGTCAGGTTCACTCCAGCATGACGACATCGGTGGACAGATCAGCGAGACAGTTGAACCCGCAGAGACCGAGAGCGACGTCGAGCTCGGCTCTCAAAATCGACAGAACATGCTCTACGCCAGACTCGCCGTCGACCGCTAAACCCCACAACACGGGTCGCCCGACAGCGACCGCGCTTGCTCCCAAAGCCAAGGCTTTCAGCGCATCCGAGCCGCGTCGGATCCCGCCATCGAGGAGAACATCGATCGAGCCGTCGACCGCGGCCAAAATCTCCGCAAGAACCTCGATTGTGGCTGGGGAGGTATCGAGTTGACGCCCACCATGGTTCGAGACCACCAGACCCGAAGCCCCATGCTGGACCGCCAATCGGGCATCGTCCGGATGTACGACGCCCTTGATCAAGACCGGCATGTCGGTCACTTCACGAAGCCAGTCCACGACTTCCCATGTCAGCGAGGCATCGAACATCTCGCCGACATAGGATGCCAGCTCGGAGGCATTGTGCTGTACAGGCAGCAGCTCCGGATCTCCGGCTAGATTACTCGCTGCCAGATAACCGGGCAGCTCGAAATGATTGCGCACATCTCGCTCTCGACTGCCGAGAAAGGGGGCGTCGACGGTCAGCACCAGCGCTCTGCATCCCGCCTCCTGTGCTCTCGCGATGAGCTCGCGTGTGACGCCGCGGTCCTTGTAGACGTAGAGCTGGAACCAAACCGGGCCCGATGACGCCGCAGTCACATCCTCGATCGGACAGTTCGAAAGCGTGCTGAGGATCATGATGGTTCCAACATTTCCGGCGGCTCTCGAAGTCGCGACTTCTCCGTCCCGGTGAGCCAGTTGGTGAAACGCGGTCGGAGCCACGAGGATAGGCATCTCGACCTCCTCGCCGAGAACAGTTGCTCTCAGGTCCCGCTCGGAAACGTCGCGAAGAACTCGGTACCGCAGGCGAATCTCATCGAAAGCCGACTCATTTCGGCGCAGGGTTACCTCGTCCAGAGCACCGCCGGCATAGTAGTCGTAGGCCATCTGCGACATCGACTCTCGCGCTGCCGCTTCGTAGTCGGAGATATTGATCGGTCGACTCATCGGGGGTGGCTCCTCGAGCAAAATCTGAATCCAACGACTTCGAGTATATGTCTAAAGCCGACATCTGAAGTGACGTGATCGGGCCTGCCGAAGGCTTATCGCGCTGGTCTCTTTCATCCCGATCGGCTGTGAGATTCCTCACACCGCTGGAGCCCAAGCCGTCCTAACCTAGGGACGAACCGATGAGATCGAGATGGTATCTATTCACGGCGCTGTTGCTCGCGCTCACCCAGACATTCGGTGCGGCACCGATTCAGGCTCAGCTTGCAAATCTGGTCTTCGAAGACGGTTTTGGTTCCGGCGATCTCTGGGGTTGGAGTCGATTCGAAGGGGGTGGCACAGCGGTCGGTGGGTGTCCCTCTACCTATCAGTTTCAAGGCCGTGAGTTCTTTGTCGATCCGGCCAGCGGCAGCGACAGTACCGGCGACGGCAGCGCACTGAATCCCTGGGCTTCGATTCAGAACGTCGTCACCACAAAGGTCGCCTGCACGACCCAGAACGGCACGCCACGCAACCCGGGAGCGCCAATCCAGGGTGGCGATGCCATCGTGCTGGTCGGAAAAAGCGGACACGATCCGGATCTCGACATCACCGGTTGCTACAACTCGGGCTGGGTGACGATTCGAGCCCAGATCCCTCAGCAGGCTCAGCTTCGCTCCGTGCACTTTCGCGGTAGCGAGTTTTGGAGACTCGACGGTTTGAGTTTTCTTCACGGTGGCACCGGCAACATGATTCGGATCGACGACCACGGCACCCATGGACCGGCCTTCAATATCCAGATTCTCAACAGCCACTTCTCCTCCGGAGACCTTCCCACGATTCAGGACTGGTTCGACCATGTGTCGGATGGCATGCGGCTCTATAGTGGGTCTGGGCCGGTAGTAGCACGATGTAATCAGATGGAGCAGGTCGCGATGGGGTTTGTCGTCGGCGGTAGCGGCACCGACATCATCAACAATCGGGTCGAGTTCTTCTCGCGCGATGGCATTGCAACCGGTGGCCATTTCAATAGATTTATCGGCAATCGGATCTACGACGCCGTGGCGCTTGGTGACGGGCATCACGACGACTTCTTCCAGAGCCACATGGGTGCCAATCCCGATCTCTCCTCCGATGTCGAGATCACGGGCAATATGTTCATGAACCGATACACCGGTGGGCAACCCGCAGGAACCTGGGGTCCGACCCAGTGTCTGAGCGGATTCGAGGACGGGCCCAAGGAACGCCTGAGGATCACCAACAACATCTGCAAGGCAGATCACTGGCACGGGATTACCTGGTACGACACCAACAACTCGGTCGTTGTCAACAACACGGTCGTCGGCGGATCCAACTTTCCAGGCTTACCACCCGGAAGTGAAAGTTGGCCGACCCGAACCTGGATCACGATCGAAGGTACCGGCAACACGGTACGCAACAACATTACGAGTCGCAACCTCGCCGGAGGCGATCACAATCACGAGATCGTGTCAGAGGATCTCGATGACTACTTCGTCGACTGGCTCAGCCTCGATCTGCGACTCGTCCCGGGAGCTCCCGCGATCGACGCTGGCAACCCCGACGGGGCTACGACTCATGACGTCGAGGGTACTCGACGCGACGCTTTGCCCGATGTCGGCGCCTACGAGTACGCCGACAACTAGCCTGATATCTCCACATTAATCTCGGTTTGCCGAGACCCTCGAAGGAGTCTCTTGCGGCGCAAACGGCTATCGCTCGCAGAGATAGCGGCTCGAGGTGTTCGATCAGCGATAACCGAAGAGCATGGTCCAGACGATCAATGCGATGAGAGTCAAACCGATGAACAGAGCACTGAATCCGATGATCTTCGATAGCCGATCCAGCGATTGCGGTATCGGGTCGACCAGATCCGACTCCAGTTCGTCCTCACTCACCAATCGTTCGTATTCACCCGGCTTGTCGTATTTGAGCTCATCTACCGGCATACGACCCGTGAAGATCACCGGGTCGAGCGGAAACTTGTCAGGGCGAAAGTGAGTGTTGAAGAAGTGGATCGTAAAGATGAATCCGGTCGCAAGCAGGGCCTCGTCACTATGAATGATCGTTACCACATTGATCGACCAACCCGGCAAGATGCGAGTGAAGAGCTCCGGGAACCAGAGCACGAACCCGGTGCTCCCGATGATGATGATGCCCCATAGAACCGCAAAGTAGTCGAACTTCTCCCAATAGGTGTAACGCCCATACTGCGGCCGGGGGCCGATTCCAAAGAACCATCGAATCGACTGGATGAGCTCTTTGAGATCCCGCAAGTTGAACAAGATCGTATCGGGGCCATAGATCGTCTGCAGCCAACTCTTGCCCGAAGAGCGCTTTCTTCGAACCACCGCAACGACATGGCCCCAGAAGACCGCAAACAGCAAAACCGCACCCAACCGATGAATGGTCCCCGTGACTTCGAACCCGCCCAGCGCGCGAGACACCCACTGTGCCCAAGTCATATACGAAAACTTCAGTGCCATGCCGGTGATCGACAGGGCGAAGAAGCTGACGATCATCAGACCGTGCAAGATGCGGTTGTAGCGGGTGAATCTTCGATAGAGCGGTTTGTGATCGAGCCTGCTCAGTTCCTTGTGAGCCTTCCATTCATCTCGACTCAAGAAGAGCCGCGTGAGCCACGCGAGCGTGTGCATCAGAGCAAAGGTCAGGGTTCCGACAAGCAGTATCGTCATGAACCAGAAGGAGTAGAACAGCCAGGGATACTTCTTTCGGTCGTGATGCGTTGCGTGAGTCAGATACCCGGCAAATTGGCGGTGGGATCCCTCATGACACTGGCCACAGGTCTCCACGACATGATCGCGTCCAAGGGTAGATTCGGGGTTCGAGGAGGGAAGGATGTTGTGGGTACCATGACAGTCGTAGCACTTGGCGGCACCCGCCGACCCCAACCGCGACACCTTGCCATGGAAGGTATCGAAGAACGTTTCCGCTTCATCGAGATGGCAGTCGCCACATAGGGTCATCATTTCGAAGCGGAAGTCCACGTGATCAGTTCGATGGATGGTGTGCGAGGAGTGGCAGCTGGCACAGGTTGGCAGCTCCTTGTCGGTCTCTGTGTTGGCCGGCCAATGCACACTGGTCATAAAAGTCTGCTCGATCCCGTGGTGGCACAGCCCGCAGGTCTCCGCGATGTGCACCGGATTTACCGAAGAACGCGGGTCGTCGGCCGGCAGTCCTCGGTGGGCGGTGTGGCAGTCAGAGCATGTTGCCGTCACTAGCAGACCGCTCTCGATCAGACCCTTGCCATGGATACTGTCGATATAGCTGTGAACGATGTCGTGCTGGCCGTCGACGATTCGTTCTGCAGCGGAGCCACCCTCCTTGTGACAGGTGGCACATAGATACGGGACATTGCTGACAAACGTCGGTGATGCGGGAACGTTCTGACTCAAGATCCGATGCTTGGTGTGACAATCGACACAAGTGGGAGCGTCGGGGTCGTTCTTGGCAATCAGCTCGCCGTGCATCCCTTCCTCGAACATATGGACCTGATCGGCGTGGCACACCGAGCAGTCGACCTTCGAGCTGACCGTCTCGCAGGCACGTGTAAGCGACGGCGTCACATCGGCATGACACTGAGCGCAAGCCGTTCCCGAGTGGGCCGAAGCTGCGTAATCGATTTGATCGACATAGATGGAGATGGTCTCGTTGTTCCGCACCATGGTCAGATCTGGATCGGAGTGGCACTTGAGACAGTCCTGATTCGCCAATCCTGCGTCGTAGAAGACGCGGCGGATCTGATGCGGTGAGTGACAATCGACGCAGGCCGGGATCTTGTGTGGCTCCTCTTCCCACAGCCGTCCCTCGATGACCTTGCGATGGACTGTTTCGATCTGTCCGTGGCAGCTGGCGCAGGTCGAAGCAATGTTGTCGCGATGGATACTCGATTGTGGGTCTGTGTGCGGCCGAATATCGTGAGCCGTATGACAGGAGCTGCAAACCGCCGTGACCGTCAGGCCCTGGCTGTATAGACCTTCCCCGTGAATCGACATCGAGTAGTTTTCGAGGATTCGGTCCTGAGAGATCTCTCTGGTCACTGAGACCTCGGAACCCTCGCTATGACACCGGCCGCATAGGACTGGAACGTTCATGACGGCGGTGGCCGCTGCAGGATCGGCCGCCGCGAGGATGTCATGCCCGCCGTGGCAGGTCGAACAGCTCGGAGCCAGCTCGTCGCCACGCTTAGCAGCCTGTCCGTGCAGACTGCTTCGCTGATCCCGAACGATTCGAGCGTGACAAGACTCGCAGCGCGGTTCCGAGTCGGCCACGAACTGAATGTCATGTCGGCCATGACAGTCATCGCACCTGGGTGCGTAGCTCTCATCGTCCGCGGCCAACGAACCGTGTCGGCCCCCTTGAATCTCCTCGACGGGGCCATCGTGGCAGTTTCCGCAATCGACCTGGGAGTCGACCGATTCGTCGTGCATCGGATCACCCATGAGCTGCTCATGGCACATCACACACTCAAAATCGGCATGAACGGACGAGGCATAAGCTTCCTCGCTCACGAATACCGATATCGGCTCTCCTGCTCTCGTACCGGTGAGCTCGGTATCGGAGTGACAAGAGAGACAGTCTTCGTTTTCTTGTCCGAGTGCCACCCCGGCAGAGGCTGCAAAAAGCAGCAATCCGACGATGGTGAAAGGCGAAATACGGCTCATTGCAGGCCTACCTGATATCGACTCCAGATTGCTGGCGGACCTCAGCTCGGGATTCGCCAACGATTTCTTGACTGCCTCCCGAGTCTCTGGATGACAAGGATGGCGTGTATGGTGCCCAATCGCCACCTTCATGAGGGTAGTCTTTGTTCTACCCGCTCAGGTGGGGAAGCCAAACCTTCACCTGTCCCCCTTTTTGAATCAGGCTGTTGAAGAAGCGGATTTGAATCGCTATATACCCTACCCAGCAGGGTAGTACCTCGCCTACCCGCCCGGGCCGCCGAGACCCTCTCTATACTCCCACCCCTAGGGGTATTTGGTTTCCCCATCGCTTGTGCGAACTTTCACAAGCGGAGGAGAAACGATGTGTCTCCTTTCAACAAAACCGTTCACCAGCGTCTCTACTCACCGAGTAGGTGATTTCATGCGAAAGCCGAACTCGCTCTCTCGTTGAGCCCGCCAAGGGGCGCGCAGTCTGCGTGCCTGCCAGATCGGTCGAGTGCAATCTCGTGTCCGCTCGATCGACCCTCACGTGGCAGACCGACACACCAGGTTTCGGTGCAGCCTCGACTGCGCCAAGCAACGCGGACAACAGGTGAAAACTCTGACTACCCAGATAGGCATCTTCGCTAGGGGAGGTCTCAAAATGAAAGCGCGAAGCTCAATGCTCATCTTGGTGGCAATCATGCTCGGGTGGCTGGCCTCAACGACGGTCTCAGTAGCCGACGTGCCGATGGAGAACAATGCCTACATCGGCTCAGAGGCCTGCTTCGACTGTCACGATGCCGCCGATCTGAACATGGGATTCAATGTACATCTTCGGATCGAATCTTTCGAAGTCCAAGGACGCGAGGTGGGCTGCGAGGGCTGTCATGGGCCCGGAAAGCTCCACATGGAAGAGTCCGATCCAGAGTTGATTCGCAGCTTTGCCCAAGAGGCTAGCTACGGAGACGAGGTGTGCATGGAATGTCACGCCACCAAGAACCTCAGTGAATGGCACGCCAACATCCACGCATTGGAGAATGTCGGCTGCCAAAGCTGTCACGCGGTACACAAGACCAAGGACCCCAATATGGCTTGTGTCGAGTGTCATGCAGACTCGGTTGCCCAATTTCAGCTCCCTTCGCATCATCCAGTCCGCGAGGGAAAGATGAGCTGCACGAGCTGCCACAACGCTCATGCCGCAACCGAGTTCATGTTGAACACTCGGATGAGAAAAAACGATCTCTGCTATCGGTGCCACCAGGCGCAAGAGGGACCGTTTGTATTCGAACATGCCCCCGTGCAGGAAGACTGTGCGATCTGTCATACACCGCACGGCTCCGTCGCGAACAACCTGCTGACCTCTAATCAGCCGGTTCTCTGTCTCCAATGTCACGACTTCCACTTCCACTCTGGATATCGTGCGTCGGACAGTCCCGAGGTCGATGTCGGCGGTATCGAGCGTGAGAACCCGTTCGGTCCACAAGGATTCAACATCGCCTTCACCACAAACTGCACCCAATGCCACAGCCATGTCCATGGCTCCGATGTGCCGGCACAAACGACACCCGGACGTGGCGAGGGCCTAATTCCTTAAAGGAGGAGAGGGATGAAACAAATACTTCACTTTCTTCTCGTGGTTGTACTGATGGTCCTCGTTCCGATCTCGGTGAACGCCCAGGGGACCGATGAAGGATCGAGAACCGAGGGCAAGGTCGAGATCGGCGTCTGGGACGACTCACTCGAGGGATCGCCAGACTTGGTGTTGGAGTATCAACCCGAGGGTGGCGGACCGGATCTGAGATTCGGACTGGACTCGGAGCAATCCTGGGGTTATATCGGTCTGTACGGAAAATTTCGCGACTCATCTGACCAGAAATACAACCTCGACTTCGATGTCAACCGAGTGTGGCGATCGACCAACTTGGTTAGCGTCGTTCTTCATCGTCTCGGTCATCAGCCTCTCGATCACTTCGAGGCGGCTACAAATCACGGCCGAGTTACGACCCACACCGATCTCACTCCCGATTCAATCTATGAGATCGACTACCAACTGTTCGAGACCTGGAACGAATTCCAGCCCAAAGGGATCGACAACTTGACGCTCGGTGTCGGCTATCGAGATCAGAGACGTGATGGTCTTCGCCAGCAGACTGCGGTGTCGCACTGTGACAGCTGTCATGTGGTCAATCTCGACAGGCCGGTAGATGAGAAGACACAGGATGTCATCGTCAGCGCCAAGTGGGCCTGGCTCAAGGGCCACATCACTGGATGGTTCCGATCTCGCGAATTGTCGGAGGGTACTCCGTTCATCGAGTACACCTACGACGACGCCCTTCATCCCGAGCTACGTCTGCCACTGTTCGACAATCGGGTTCAGTACGACCAAGACGACGGTGCACAACCCGTCGACCTCAGACCCGATACGGAAAAGGAGACCTTGGGTATCGATGGGCTGTACACACTCGCGAATGGGCTGACCATTACCGGCGAGGGGGTCTTTTCAAAGACCCAGAACAAGTTCAGCGACTTGCAGTCCGACTACAGCGGCTATCTGGCCACCGTTGCAAAACGCTTCGGCAAGGAAAAGAGCTGGAACTTCCGTTGGCGAGGTCGTATGTACGAGATCGAGAATGACGACGTATTCGTCGATACGATCGAGAAAGTCGGAATCGCTGGGCCGCAGGCTGGCAAGACCTACCGAGAGATCTACGACTTCGATCCCGACTTCAACCGGAAGTCGACGTTGAATCGGGACGTGATCGAGTCGGATCTCGATCTGACCTACCGGTTCGGGCGTGCTCTGGGCAACCTCAGGCTCTTCTGGGATTACAGAGACATCGACCGGACCAACTTCGAGGTTGCTCCGGGGAGGTCTGCCAGCACCACCAATGAGCTCGGGCTTTCATGGTTCGCCCGGCCCACCAAAGGAGTCAAGACCAACCTGATCTTCAGCTACGGTGACACCAACTACCCGTTTAATGCCGTCGATGATCAGTACTCGATTCTTATCTCGAGTCCGGCTCCGAGCCCATTCGCGCCGACTGCGGCCCAGTACTTCGAGTTTCAAGATGCTCGAATCGCCGACGGCTCGGCATCTCCCGCTTCTTGGCTCGAGTTCGAGGCCCGCGCAACCTACACCGGACAAAAAGCTACCGTCACCGGCACCTATCGGTACTGGGATGGTGACAACGACACCGGCGATCTGACCGATTGGGCGCGCACGACTCAAGCAGCGACCGTGACTCTCTGGTCGTCGCCTGCACCAAAATGGCAGTGGTATGCCGGCTGGGCCTACAACGATATTCAGCTGGATACCACGGCCACAGTTCCGCTGTTCGATGGGTGAGCAGGCTCGATTCTTTCCGGCCAGGATGGCTCGGATCGTGCCTTGCTCAGTTACGACACTACCTACAACACCGCTCTTGGTGGAATCAAATTCAAGCCGATCGAAAAATTCGACGCCGGCTTGGACCTGGTGTGGAACTCGGCTGATGCCGGCCTCGACCCCTTCCGGATGCTCAAAGGCGAGGCGTTTGCTGCCAACAAACCGAATCAGTCGTATGACTTTTCTCAAACCAATACCTACTCGGACCTCGACACCGAGCGATGGAATTTCCACCTCTATGGCCGAATCTTCTTCAAGGAGAACTTTTGGCTTTACGGAGGGTACGAGTACCTCGACTTTGCAGACAATGCTCCTTATCTCTACGACACGAGTGGCACGGTCGACAGGTACACAGCCCGATTGGGATGGTCTTTCTGATGCCTTGAGCCTCCTCTCTGCATCAGTGATCCGGCCCCGTCGCTTGGCGCGCGACGGGGCTCATCTTTTTTTGTTCGTTTCCATACTCGAATCCCGCCAGGGAACTCGAAGCTCGTTTCGTGACTCACAGTGATTGAGAGTCGAGTGCTTTGGCTACTCGATCCGAATCTATCGGAGGTGCAATTTGGGACCGTACCCACAGATCTCAACACTCAGTCGAGGGCATCCGTCCGGTGTCGATCCGAGGCGACCGGGAGCGAGGCCACTACTTGCTCTTCTCGGAGTCGTCGCGACCCTCGTCGTACCCACGCCCGTCTACCCGGCCACCACATCCGAGACCACCGAGAGGCTGAGCCTCAGCGGAGCACTGAAAATCGGCCTGGAGTCGTCGCACGTGCTGAGTGCAGCAGACGCTGGTGTCCTGGCCGCAGAAGCCGCGGTCGGTGAGGCTCGAGCCGCCCGATTACCGAATCTCTCCTTCTCCGAGCACTACTCCCGCACTACCAATCCCAGCCTCGTGTTCAGCAATCTGCTGGGCCAAGAACGCTTCACAGAGCAGAATTTCGATCCCGATCAGCTCAACAATCCCGATGCGTTGAATAACTTCGCTACCAGACTCGATCTCTATCAACCCCTATATGCAGCAGGTCGAATCTCGGCGGGTATCGAAGCCACAGATCTAGGTCACGATGCTTCGAAAAATCGCCGAGAGAGAACCCGACAGGAGGTCGCCCACCAGATCATCGAAGCCTACAGTTCCGCGGTCGTGGCTTCACGCCAGCTCGACGTCGCGCAACAGTCGAAAGCGACGGCATTGGCCAATATCAGCCTGGTCGAAGATCTGTTCGAGGTAGGCCTGGTCGTTGAATCCGATCTCCTTCAAGCCCAGGTAAGGGAAAGCGAGATCGAGGAGATGGTGGTTCGCTCCGAGAGCGCCTCCCGAGTCAGCCTGGCCGCACTCAACCTTGCAATGGGTATCGACCTGGATCGTCGCTGGGAACTGGATGACCTCGGAGACATCGAACCCAGTGATCTCACTCAGATCGACATCAACCAACTTGTGGAAGAAGCCTTGGATCTGCGACCCGATCTACGCGCTGCCCTCTCAGAGACAGCCATGGCCGAGAGAAAGATCGAGCTGGCTCAGTCGGGCTGGAAGCCCGAGATCGGGTTGGCAGGAAACGTAGAAGCCAACGGCGAGCAGATCTTCGATTTTAGCGGCAATAACTGGTCCCTGTTCGTACTTCTCGACTTCAATGTCTTCGATGGACTCGCAACTCGTCGGCGGGTCGAGCAAGCAAAACAGGTTCAGCGACGTGCCTCCGAGATGTCGGCTCTACTCACAGATCAAATAGGACTCGAGATTCGTCGAGCTCGAAGCGAGCTAGATGCCGCGGATGAGCGGCGAAAACAAGCCATCAGATCCACATCGTTGGCCGAGAGGAGTTTAACGATCGTGCGAGATCGGTACTCCGAGGGTCTTGCCACCCTGGTCGAGCTCCTGGAAGCCGAAACTTCTCTAACTCGAGCCCTGGCTCGCGAGGTCGAAGCCCAGAGAGATCTCCTGGTGGCGAGAGCGACTCTGGAGCTTGCGGTCGGCCGTCTATAGAGACAGCAATTTCAACCGAAGGGATCCAACAAGATGCCACAGCCCGGATCAAAACGCGTTCCTACGAACTTTCGAACGAGCAGAAGACGGTCGAGATTCCTCCTTCACCTCCAGATCTCGCCCCTTACTCTGGTTGCAGTTGTCCTATCACTCGCCTCTCTCGGCTGCTCTGAGCAATCGCAAACAGAGTCTCCAACCGCGGGCGAAACGGTGATCGTCGAGGTCGCCACTCTCGAGCTCGCCTCTGCCCAGGATCTCAGAATCGCGAGTGGCACTGTCGAGCCCTGGCAGCGGGTCTCCCCTGGAACAAAAATCCTCGGCAGGATCTCCACGGTGACTGTCGACGTCGGCGATCGCGTCGAACCTGGACAGCTTCTGTCCCGGCTGGAGGATGCCGATCTTCAGGCTGCCATCGAGCAAACGCACGCTGCGGTGGCCATTGCCGAAGCTCGCTTGGCCAGCGCAGAGTCACAGTATCGCCGTATGACTCAGCTCGAGCAGAGAGGCTCGGCCACGGCAAGAAGCCTCGAGGACGCGACCTCGGCCTTCCAGATCGCCCAGGCCTCGCTGCTGCAAGCCCGCGCCAATGTTGCCGCAGCCCAGGCCGCACTGCTCTACTCGGAGGTCCGCAGTCCGGTGTCCGGTTACGTCGTGGAGAAGAACGTTGAAGCTGGTGACATGGCTCGGCCAGGGCAGCCCTTCTTCACTATCGAGAACACCTCCAGGGTCAAAATCACGGCACAAGTATCCGAATCGGACATCGTCGGTCTCAAAGAGGGCAGTCCAGCTCGAATCGAGATTCCGGTGCTGCAATTCGATGAGCCGGCGACGGTCGATCGAGTCGTCCCCGCGGCAGACACCGCCACTCGCACATTCGATGTCGAAGTGCATTTGGAGAATCCGCAGGGTGTCATCAAGTCCGGGATGTTCGCTCGGATCGCCTTCCCCCACGGTGAGCGCACGGCGCTCCTCGTGCCAAGGCCTTCCATTGTCAAGCGAGGTCAGCTCGAGGGCATCTATGTGGTCGAGGAAGGTCGCGCACGTCTGCGATGGCTACGGCTGGGTCGAACCTCTGACGATCACACTGAAGTGCTTTCCGGCCTCGAGCCCGGCGAGATCTTTGTTCGATCGATTCCGACGAATCTTGTCGATGGATCCAGAGTGGAGATCACCCAATGAGCAACGCCCTGGGACCGGCAGGCCGAATCGGGCAGTTCTTCATCGAGTCGAAACTGACCCCGCTCTTGGTCATCGGCGCCTTGGCTCTGGGCGCGATCGCGGTACTGGAGACCCCGAGAGAGGAGGAGCCCCAGATCATTGTGCCGATCTTCGACGTATTCGTTCGTCTGCCTGGAGCTTCACCTGGGGAGGTCGAAACCCGAGTCACGATGCCACTCGAGAAGCGTGCCTGGGAGATCCCGGGTGTCGAGTACGTCTACTCGGCATCGATGCCCGGAATGGCGCTTGTGACGGTGCGTTTTACGGTTGGCGATGATCAGGAGCGAAGTCTCGTCAAGGTTTATGAAAAGTTGGTCTCGGGGCTCGACCGCATGCCCGAAGACGCATCCCCACCGTTGGTCCGGACTCGCACGATCGACGATGTACCCGTCTTCGGTATGACTCTATCGAGCCACCTCTACAGCAGCGCAGAGATTCGTCGTATCGCTGCCGAGCTTGCCAAACAGTTGAGTCGACTGGACAACGTCTCCGATATTCGTCTGATCGGAGGACAGCGACGCCAGATCAGGATTCTCATCGACTCGGCCCGACTGGCCTCGGTGGGTCTGGACGCGGCCTCGCTGATATTCGCTCTCGACATGCAGAACTCGGCAATCCCCTCCGGATCGTTGGAAGAGTCGAACCGGGAGGTCCTCATCGAGACCGGCGGATTCCTGCAGGACGCCGATGACGTTGCTGGCCTTGTCGTAGGAGTCAATGGCGATCGGCCTGTTTACATGAGGGATGTCGCCCGGGTCGTCGATGGTTCCGAGGAGATCTCCAGCTACGTTTTGTACGCCGGGAGGGGTGAAATAGACGCCAATCCGAGGGGGTCGAGTGGCCCAGCCGATCAGTTTGCCAACGCCGTGACCCTGGCCGTAGCCAAACGAAAAGGGTCCGATGCGCATCGTGTCGTACAAGAATTGCAAGGCAAGATCGACGAAGCCAAAGGCACTATTCTTCCACCCGACATCACGTTGACCGTAACCCGAGACTACGGTGCTACGGCGAGCGAGAAGGCCGATGAGCTGCTCCTCCATCTATTTGTCGCGATCGCCTCTGTAACCGTCGTGATCGGTCTATTTCTGGGCTGGCGCGGGGCTCTGGTGGTGTTTATCGCAGTACCGGTGTCATTCGCGCTAACTCTGTTCGTCTATTACATCTTTGGATACACCCTCAATCGGGTGACGCTCTTTGCACTCGTCTTTGTGACCGGCATTGTCGTCGACGACTCCATCATCGTGGTCGAGAACATGGTTCGACACTTCTCGATGAGACGTCTGCCGCCCTTGAAGGCTGCCATAGCCGCCGTCAACGAAGTCGGAAATCCGACCATTCTCGCCACCCTGACCGTGATCGCCGCAGTTCTGCCGATGGCCTTCGTCCGTGGGTTGATGGGACCCTACATGCGTCCTATGCCGGTGGGCGCGGCGGTTGCGATGATCTTTTCGCTCCTGGTTGCTCTTATCGCGGCACCCTGGTTTGGCTATCGCCTCCTCCGACAGCTCCCGGGTGAAACAGAGCCCGACTTGAAGGCAAGCCGGGTCTATCGAACCTATCGAGCAATCATGAGACCACTGCTCGACAGCCCGAGACGTCGCTGGATCTTTCTCGGCTCGGTCGCTGGTTTGCTCGTCCTGTCGGTGCTTCTTTTTCCACTGCGATTGGTGCCGGTGAAGATGCTTCCGTTCGACAACAAGAGCGAGCTACAGCTCATCATCGACATGCCCGAAGGCACGACTCTCGAGACCACTGCGAGCGTCGCACGCGAGCTAGCTGAGGCAAGCCTCGAGTTGGATCAGGTGATCAACGTCCAGATCTACGCCGGAACGGCAGCTCCGATCAATTTCAACGGCCTGGTGCGTCACTACGATCTGAGGCGGGGCTCCAACGTCGCCGACGTTCAGGTGAACTTCGTTCACAAGACCGA
>CAJHZD010000255.1_pt1 | contig 24724 bp, 22 predicted proteins | sample 9198941 | NCBI WGS metagenome assembly CAJHZD01 (sample SAMEA7708371, study PRJEB35096) | sediment metagenome | biome: marine neritic benthic zone biome [ENVO:01000025]; feature: sediment [ENVO:00002007]; material: shallow marine sediment [ENVO:03000034] sea grass bed [ENVO_01000059] ...
CGAGGCCGTCGTAGAAACCGTCCGAGACAAGCTTCTCGAAGTTGGCAACCGTATTGGGAACCTTGTCGTCGAAGAGCTCGACTCGAATCGTGCCGCGGTCGGTATCGATAACTGCAACCTTCATTAGGATTCTCCTTGGTCGACCCGGTCGTTCGTCGATCCGGGACGACAAGTATATTGTTTCGGTCGTATCTGGGGAGAGCTGGGGCTACGGTTCTATGCCGCTCCACGAGGAAGCATCTGCAGCTTCGAATCCATCGGCAAAGATGGAACCCGTGATTCCCCATTCCCAGGCACCGCTGTCGGGCAAGGGACTTCGAGCAAAGCCTTCGTGATCGACGTCCGAACTGAGACCGAGGTGCCCCGCATCGATCATTGCTGCACTGGCGGAGTCGGCATAGAGATCGGCGGAGGCCGGGTCAGAGAACCCCGGGTCAGCCATCTGTGACCCGGCTCCGAATCCGGATGCGATCCGCCAGGCGGACAAGGGATCGGGCGAGGTCCCGTATCCATCCGACCATTCGGCTCCGGCGGCATTCGGAAAGTGACAGATATTGTTGTCGATCTCGGTATAGGAAGAAGCGGGTAGGTCGGTTCGAAGGCAGTTGAACGAGCTGCTCGTGCCGGCATATTGGATGGCGTTGCTGACGACGATATGGCCGTCACCCATTTCTCGAGTCGAGATAGCCGTGCCGCCGCTGGCGGGTCCGATCCAGATCGAGTTGTTTCGGACCGTGATGTCATCCTGGGCAAGATCTCCCGCGCCGAGCGCCCGATCGGGAGCGGCGATCGCCGTAATACCAAAGGGCTGATCGTGAACGATTACGTTGTTCTCGATAGTGCAGTCGGCACAAGCGCCGACTCCGATGGCCAGGTTGCCGACGTTGCGAACCATGTTGCCGGCGATCACGACATGGGTAAATCCTTCGGCGCTACCGTAGCCGTTGTCGACGGCGATACCCCAGCAACCACCTCCAGCAAGACCGATCTCCTCCCAAACCTCATTGCCTTCGATGCGAAGATCGTCGTGTCGACCGTGGACGACAAGTGACACACCTCGACAGACGCCTACAGAATCGAGGGCGGATCTGAAAAGAGTGTTGTTCAATACCCGGATGCCAGTCGTGGGGCCGCCCGAGGAGCCACTGACGTAGATATTGTGATCGAAGATTGCGGTCGTGCCGTTGTTCTCGAAATGATTGCCTACGATCTGCGTACCATTCGAGGCTCCAAGCCAACCCTGTCGATCATTGTCGACGATGGTTGATTCCCTGAGAGTGATTCGATCGTTCTTTCCGTCACAACTCGGATCGTTCTGGTTGCAGGCATTGGATCCTGCAAGGTGCACACCGATCGCAAATCTGGAGATCGAGAGATTTCGGATCAACACGTCGTCGATATCGTTGTAGAGGAAGAAACCCCAACCCACGTCGTTTCCGCTCCCACGCAGGTCCAGGTTCTCGAAGACATAGCCCTCTTCGTGCTCGGCATTGCCACCATCCTCCAGGGCAAAACCGTGACTATCGTCGATCCGACGAAGAATCGGCCTGACCTCATCCCCGGAGGCCCAAGGCGCAGAGTAGTCGCCGACGGTACAGGGGTCGACTGACCGACAGGAGGTGTTCACCCAGCGGGTGCCGGCGTTGATGTCCCAGGCTCCGCCCCTACAGAAGCGAACCTCGTCACCGGCGGAGAGGGCGCCAAAGGAGGTGCGAGCCTTCTCATAGCTCTGCCAGGGATCTCCAAGAGATCCGAGGGCGGCATCGTCGCCGCTCTGACAGTCGATATCCGATCCAGCTGCGCAATCGCATACATAGTTTGTGGTTGCTGCGAGTTGCGGCGTCAGCAACGATCCAAGGAGGACGGCCGTCAAAAGGAGGCGTCTGACCTCGATTCTGCTCACGGCACAGCATCGCTCCAAGCCGAAAAATTGCCAGCTTCAAAGCCATCCGCGAACAGGTCGGATGAGAGTGGACCGACATACTGCTGGGCGATGACCACGTTGTCGACGAAGAGATGCACATCTCGATCGACCGTAGCCGACCCTCCGTGGTAGACATTCATCCAGATCTCCTCGATCTTGAGTGAGGGGACCGTTCGCCAGCGCCAGTCGTACTTCTCCCAAGCAAGTCGCCCGTCTACCCAGACCTTTATGATGCCGTCCTGAACCCCGGGTGTGTTCAGCAGGAGATACTGTTCGATGCAGTACCAGCGGTTCTTTTCGAGATAACCGAGGTAGTCGTTTTGCCAAAGGTGGTTGTCTCCGTACTGGGTTGGCATATCGGCGTGGTAGACATAGTTGCCCACCGGCACTCTGTCTCCCAGCGGGTTGCCGGTCGGCGGCATTACTCTGAACAGTCCTCTCGCCGACCAGCCATTGGTGCCATCCGATTGCCTGCCACCCCATCCAGCGGTGCCGTAACGGCCTGCGATGCCGGGGAATTTTCCGCCGTCCAGGGTCTGCCAGCTCTCGGCTACACGAATGTAGTACCGGAAGTAAATCTCTTCGGGCTCGAATCCATGTTTGTCGTCGAATCGATATCCGACGCTCATCCCGGTGTTGTCGCCGTTGGGGATCTCTACCCTCAGAGCGTGACCCAGAAATGGTCGAAAGAGCTGTGGCGGATCGGACAACAATCGAGTCAGCGTACTGGAGCCGGTTCCGTAGCTCCAGCCCGCCCCCCAAGCCGCGTCTTCGAAGCCTTCGGCGAAGTAGACCGCGGGGTCGGAGTCGATGCCCTGATCACCGGGGTATCCCGAGGCGATCCCCAGTAGGGGCTGCGTGTGGAGGTCGGCGTCTCCCTGTTCGGCTCGGTATACCCCCACGCTGGAGGAGCCGTATTCTGCAAAAACGAACAGTCTCAGCTTCGCGCTCAGAACCTGCGTCGCGGCAGGGATCGCAGAGAGGTCGAAGCGAATGAGAGTATTCTCGTTGGGGGAGACCCGAAGTTTTTCCGAATCGCCAAAGTTCTGGTAGGTCGAGGATGCGACCCATGTATCGGCGTGTGGAGAATACGGAGTCGACCCGTTCGTGGTGGTGAGAATCAGCTCCGGCCGCTGGTCGATGTCGCCGTGCTCCCGGCTTCTGAAGTCGTAGGTACTGCTACCCGAAACCAGTCGCAGAAAGAAGCCCTGGTTGTCCAAGCTACCGTCGATCCATGCCTGGACCAAACCAGAAACTTCCCACTCGATGTACTGGTCGGTATCGTCATCAACCATCGCAACCGCGGCGAAAGGCACTGGACCTTGAGCTGCCCCGTTCGCGTCTCGCCAGTCGCCCAAGAAGTTTTCCCACCGCAGAGAGGCGGCTCGGTTGTAGAAATCTCGCGTGGCTCCGTCGTCTAGTGCCTGAGTACCCTCGACCCAATCGCTGGGCCGCTGCCCGAAGGGTACCGACTGCGCGACGATGGTTTCGACAAGTACCGAACCAGCCAGCACGAAGAGAGGCATGGACAGGCCTGCCAGTTGTCGTGAGAACGATCGCATGGGTCATTAGAGACAGTAGCAAGCGTCCGTGCCTTGAGGTGTGACCGATTCCACTGATGATTGCTAGAATCCCCGTTGGTCTGTGTAATTTCAAGCGAGGGAGGGATTTCGATGCTGACCTACTCGACTTACAAACTGCTCCATGTAGCCGCCATTTTCCTGATGCTTTCCGGGGTGGGAGGGGTCTGGGCCCTGAAGGCGGCATCCGACAGTCAGAACTATCCGAAGCTTCGCAAGCTGCTGATGACGATTCACGGAATCGCGATGTTCCTCATTCTGCTGGGTGGCTTCGGCACCATGGCAAGGTTGGGGATTTCGATGCCCTGGCCGACTTGGATTTGGATCAAGCTTGTGATCTGGATCGTTCTCGGAGGTCTACCGGTGCTTCTCAGCAAAGGAAGCGGCGCTTCGAAGGCCCTTTTCTTTCTGGCCCCGGTTTTCGCGGCCGTCGCCGCCTGGGCTGCGATCAACCAGATCGGGGGATAGCATGATCTTTGGGATTCTCCCGATAACGCAGTAGAGTCGGAGACTGGCAATTCAAACTCGAAAGCATCCCGATCTGGCCACGGAAACTATGCGTTTGGGTCGGTGCGAATAGTACTCAAAGAGGAGACAATCATGGTCAAACAGATTTTTCTGATCATTCTGGCGGTATCGCTCGTCGGAATCGGAGCTTGCGCTCCAAAACCTGAAGCGGTCGAAGAGATCGTTGTCGAGGAAGTGCCGCAGATCGATCCGGCTGCAGACGAAGCGACGCTGAGAGCGGCCACTCCGGCTTGGATGGCTGCTTTCAACGCGGACGATGCTGCCGCGATCGCCGCGACGATGACCGAGGATGGCATGCTGTTACCACCGAATGCCGAACCCGTGTCTGGCCGCGAGGCGATCGAAAGCTTCTGGCGTGGCTTCATAGACACGGGTGCCGAGGCAGCGCTTCGTCTCACACAGGTGACCCTGGACGGGGATCTGGGGGTCAAGTTTGGCGAGTACGATCTCATGGACGCCGAAGGAGAGATCTTCGACACCGGCAAGTGGATGGAGGTCTGGACCAGAGTCGACGGTGAATGGCAGCTGCATCGAGATATCTGGAACAGCAACCTGCCGGTCGATGGCGGCGCCGAGTAGAGACTGGGTGAGCTTTTGACCCGCATCGTGTCGCTGGTTGCGAGCGGGACGGAGATTGTGGCCGCCCTGGGATGGGAGGCATTCCAAGTCGCACGCTCGCACCAGTGCGACTACCCGCCGTCGGCACTCGACCTTCCTGTTTGCACCCGACCGCGATTTGATGTCGACGGTTCGAGTGCCGAGATCGAATTGCGGGTCGCTCGGTCGCTCGAGCAGCAAAGTCCCCTCTATCGGGTCGATGCTGAGCTTCTCGCTGAGATCCAGCCGACGCTGGTAATCACGCAGGACCAATGCGAGGTGTGCGCTGTCAGTCTCGACGACGTCAAGGCGGCTTGCCGATCGATTCGATCACAACCGGATATCGTGACGCTCGGTGCTTGCAGTCTCGAGGATGTGTGGTCGGATATCCGAGTGGTAGCGCGAGCTCTGGGCGCAGAGGACGAAGGTCGGAGGCTGGCGGCTCGACTCGAGAGACGCGTAGAGCAAGTCAGCGCAGAATCTCGAGGGCGAGCCCGCCGCCCCCGGATCGCCTGTGTCGAATGGATCGATCCACTGATGATCTCAGGCAACTGGGTTCCCGAGCTTGTCGATCGAGCCGGCGGAGAAGCGGTATTGAGCCGGGCCGGAGAGCAAACCAGACATGTCAGTTGGAGCGATCTCGTCGACGCCGGTCCGGACATCATCGTGTTGATGCCCTGCGGTTTCGACATCCCGCGCACTCGAAAAGAGATGCAGGGGCTGGTCGAAACACCCGGGTGGAAGGGACTTTCGGCCGTGGTAAAGGGTCAGGTCTACCTGACCGACGGGAATCAGTACTTCAATCGATCCGGTCCAAGATTGGTCGAATCGGTGGAGATCCTCGCGGAGATTCTCAGCCAATCGAAACAGGACTACGGTCACCGAGGAGAAGGCTGGATGCTGGCCTTTCGCCCGTCGGACGATTAGGGCACCGTGGCCGACCAGGCGCCGGAGTCGGAGGATTCGAAACCGTCGCTGAAGAGTCCACTGCTCTCGACGGCGCCCAGATCGGGACTCGCGTCGCGGAGATTGCCCAGGATATCCTCCGACGGTGCCTGTGTAGGGTTGGCTCTTCCGAGGAGCAGGCTCCCTGGAGCGGGTCGGCCGTAGAGATCGACAAGCCGCCGAAATACCTGGGCTATGGTGCTGGATCCGTCAGCGAACAGACCCGTTCCCTGCCTCCAACGAGGCAAGACCAGACCGCTTTGGTTCGGTAATTGTGGGTCGCCAATGGTTGCATTGGTGTCATCCGTGTAGTTGATCAGCTCGGATCCATCCAGCGGTATGAGATCAACACCGTTGTAGTAGAGATTGCTATCGAGGGCAAAGGAGTCGGTGTCTGCAGGCGGAGTGTCGGAGAAGTCGTCGTTGTTCGAACCTGCTGTCGCTCCCATGGTGCCACTCGGGTCCGACCACACATTGTTGTAGAACTCGATGTTCTGCAGATTCGGATTCGAGCCTTCGGTGTTGAGTCGCATCGCAAAGGCCAGGGAGGGCAGGTCGCCGACGACCGTGTTGTTTCGAAACGTGATATCTCGACAACCTTTGACCCCAAACGGGGCTCGCATGGTGTTACTCGAGTTGCCCAGCATCAAGTTGTTCTCGACAACGACATCGTAGGCTTCGTGATAGGGCTTACCGTCCTCTCCGGTCAGCACGAAGTTGGAACCGGTGGATCCCTCCCAGTTCAAGAAGACGTTTCTACGCACACGGACATCTGATGTGCCAAGCACTCCGTCGCTACCGTCATTGGAGTCCTTGATCACGATGTAGCTCGAAGTGTCGTTGCCGTTGACCCGTGCGCTGCCGGAGAAGTCGTTGAAGAAGACGTTGTCTTGAATTGTGACATCGGTCACCGAATTGACGTCGATATGCTCGTCGCTGCCCTCCTGGTTGTAGAACATGTTGGATTCGACGAGAACATTGCCGGCGCCATTGTTCACTTTCAGCAGATCGTTGTTGTAGCTATCGTGAATCACATTGTTCCTGATCGTGATCCGTTCGACCCGACCAGGATCCAGCAGATCCTGGACTTGAATCACCAGGCCGCCCGCGCCGGGGCCGTCATGGGCAATGTCGAAGCCTTCGAGTGTGATGCCCTGACCATAGAAGCAGATAACGACGGTTCCATTGCGCCGAAGTCTTGCCTGGTAGGGCACTTCTGACCTCACGGTAACGCCGGTTGCGAAGCTGCCGCGCAGGTTTGCCTGCCCGACATAAGTGCCCGGTTTGACCAGGATCAACGACCCGTCTGGCGCGTTGTCGAGCGCGTGGGTAATCGTTGCCCAGGGATTGAGCTCGGATCCCGTGCCCGTCGAGTTACTACCACCTGTGGCGACCCACAGGGTCTGGCTCATAGCCGGCACACCCATGAGCGTCCATAGAGCAACGAGAAGTCCTATGGGCGAGGGGCGTCTGGTCAGAGTTCCGTTCGAGCTCATGGAAACCAATGTTGTACTTCATCCCAGGAGCTGGCTGTGAAGGGGCTCATAGACACTGTCTCGAGCCCCGATTGAGCGAGGATGGTGGCGGATTCCCTTTCGGATCCAGCCTGGTTCGTCTTCTGTCGGGACAACCGTCGTCAGGCCAGGCAGAAGAAAGCCGAGGACAGAAGTGATTCTCGGTACGGTTTTGAGGAACCGTTCCATATACTAGAGAGCCTTGAGTGCATCCAAACGTCTTCCTTTGCTGAGGGTAAAGCCCTCGGATATCGCCTCTCGAGTGCTCGTGGTTGGAGACCCGGCTCGTGCGGAGATGGCGGCCAGAAATCTCGTCAACGTGAACCAGGTTGGCGACAATCGCGAATACTCTACGTTCACGGGAGATGTCGACGGCAAGCGAATCACGATCGCCTCACACGGTGTGGGCAGCGCCGGGGCTGGTGTCTGCTTCGAGGAGCTCGCGCGGGGTGGGGCCAAGGTGGTGGTCCGAGCAGGCACGTGCGGATCGCTTGATGACTCGATCTCCGATGGGGAGTTGGTCATAGCGACAGGCGCGGTTCGTGACGAGGGCCTGACTCCACGGCTGGTGCCGCTCTCCTATCCGGCGACTGCTCATCACGAGGTTGTAGGCACACTTGCGCGGGTCGCGGAGGAGGCAGGCCAAAAAGCTCACCAGGGCATCCTGCTGACATCGGACCTTTTCTACCCCTCCGAGGCGATGGGGCAGGATTTCGGAATTTGGCAGCGGAGTCGTGTGATCGGTGTCGAGATGGAGCTTGCCACACTCTTTGTCATTGCGTCTTTGCAGGGTATACGCGCGGGCGGAATCGCGGTCGTCGATGGGAATCCTGGCGTAGCCGCCCAGGATATGAGCGACTACGACCCCTACCGCCAGGTCGTCGCGGATGGGACCGAGATCATGATTCATCTGGCCATCCAGGCACTGACGAGAGTCGAGCCATGAGAGTCATCGTGATGATTTTGGCGGTCTTGGGCGTGCTCGGTTGCGGCGCCCCCGACCCGGACTCGCCCCGGGCTGGTAGAGCTGATCAGACTGCCAGCTTCTTCTACATTGCACCGGACCCGATCGGGGTCAACCCTTTCCTGATCATGGGTCGAACCGGCATCGAACGGGCTGCCGAGATGCACGGTGCGGAGGCGCGCGTCCTGGAAAGCGAAGATCCGACGACTCGTGAGGAGAATCTTCGGGCAGCAGTCGATGCCGGTGCGAGCGTGATCGTTGTTCTCGGGTTTGAATTCAACGACGCTATTTTGAGGCTCGCCCCGCGGGCTCCGGAAGTGCGTTTTCTGATCGTCGACCATTGTCTCGAGAATCCTCCGGAGAACGTGTTTTGCGGTGTGTTTCGTGAGTTTGATGCTGGTTTCCTGGTCGGGGCGGAGGCAGCCCTGTTGACCAAGACTGGGCATGTCGGGTCGGTTGGAGTACTCGATATCCCTTTTCTGAGGCGATACACCGATTCATTCGAGGCTGGCGCTCGACACGTCGATCCGGAGATTCGAGTCTCGACGCGGTGGGTCGGAGGAGAGAGACCCTTTTCTGATCCCGTACGTGCAAAAGAGCAAGCGGTAGCTCTGGCCTCGGCAGGTGTCGACTACATGCTGGCGGCTGCAGCAGCTGGAAATTTCGGTGTTTTCGAAGCGGCCCGGGAGCAGGACTTTCGGGTGTTTGGCATCGACATCGATCAGTGTCCGTCGGCGCCGGGGCATGTCGTCGACAATTTGATGAAGCGAGTGGATCGCGTGATCATCGAGTCGATCGAACAGATCCTCTCGGGGACGACGGATCAACTTCTGGTCTATGGCCTCGACGAAGGCGGCGTCGATGTTGTTGCGCTCGACGATAGCGGTACAGAGAGTCAGTGCCTGATCCAAGGCTATCCCGAAGTCATCGAGACAATCCTGAAGCTCAAGGACCAGATCATTCGAGGCGAGATCGGGATCGAGGATCCGATGGGCCTGCTTTGACGACAGAGCTCAATCCCACACCGGCTCTGAAGCTTGAGGGCATCGTCAAGAAGTTTGGCAGTGTTCTGGCCAATGACCACGTCGACCTCGTCGTGGATCGGGGTGAGATCCGGGCGCTGGTCGGAGAGAACGGGGCCGGCAAGACCACCCTGATGCGGGTCGCCTACGGTCTCTATCAACCCGATGAAGGGGAGATTCGAGTCGCAGGAATCAGGAAACGGTTCTCGTCCCCGCTCGATGCAATTGGTTCGGGTCTGGGCATGGTGCACCAGCATTTCATGCTGTTTCCCGATCTGACGGTCGCTGAGAACGTGATCTATGGTGCCGAGCCTTCGAGGCTCGGAGTGATCGACCAGCGTGCCGCCGTCGACCAGATCCAGGAGTTGTCACATCGACATGGTCTCGATGTCGATCCCCTTGTCCTGGTCCACGATTTGTCTGTGGGTGCGCGACAACGTGTCGAAATTCTGAAGGCTTTGTACCGCGATGCCCGGATACTGATCCTCGACGAGCCGACTGCCGTTCTCGGCCCGAGGGAGAGGGACGGCCTGTTCGCGGTGCTCGAGGAGCTCGCGGCTCAGGGCACAGCAGTAGTATTCATCACCCACAAACTACCCGAGGTCATGAGACTGGCCGAGCGAGCGACGGTGATGCGTGATGGCGTCGCCATCGGGACCGTGAGCATCGAGGACTCCAGCCCCGAGGAGATCTCCCGCATGATGATCGGGCGGGACCTTCCGCCACCACCAGAGCGAGCTCGCAGGTCCATGGGTCGGCCTCTCTTGGAGGTTCAGGATCTATGTGTCGACACCCGCTCGCGTCAGCGTGTCGTCGACCGAGTGTCGTTCAATGTAGATGCGGGGGAGATCGTAGGCGTGGCCGGAGCCGCCGGGAATGGGCAAAGCGAGCTGATCGAGGCGATCGCCGGTTTTCGGCCTGCGGCAGCCGGGTCGATCCGGATCTCATCGAAGACCGTAGACAGTCTCTTGATCGCTGGGCGGAGAGACTCTGGTCTGGCGTGGTTGCCAGACGACAGAGACGGACTGGGTTCGGCCCTGGATGGTTCGATCACCGAGAATCTGATCATGGGCTCGGAGGGTCGTGAACCCCTCGCGAATGGCCGCAGGCTGAGCCCTCGGAGTTGCGACGACTTCGCCTCGGGACGGGTCCGCGAGTTCGGGGTCAAAGCTGCGAGTGTCGAGGCTCAACTGTTCAGTCTCTCGGGTGGTAATCGGCAGAAGATCCTGATCTCTCGTGAGCTTCCGCTTGCTGACAGCGTCCTGCTGGCCGAGCAACCGACTCGCGGCTTGGACTTCGTCTCCTCGGCAGAGGTCCATCGACGCTTTCTCGACTTCCGAGCCTCGGGTCGAGCGATCCTCGTTGTCTCCAGCGATTTGAGCGAGATTCTCGCGTTGTCGGATCGAATCCTGGTCATGTTCGAGGGTCGCATGGTCTCCATGCTCGACTCGGCTGATGTGACGGAAGAGCGTCTCGGTCTATTGATGTCAGGCGCCTCGTTGGAGATGGCTAACCGATGACTGCCGCAGCTTTCTGGCGTCTCCTCAAGGAGCCTCTGATCTCAGTGGTCGGGGCCTTGATCGTCGGTGGCCTTCTCATGGCTGCTTCGGGTCACAATCCCTTCTCCGCCTATATAGCGATGTTTCAGACCTCGCTTTTCGGTAGTGGCCTCGAGGCTACGGTGGGTCGAGCCACGCCTATCATCGGTCTGGGTCTGGCCACGGCTATCGCGTTTCGATCGGGCTTCTTCAACCTGGGTGGGGAGGGGCAGTTCGTTCTGGGTGGTCTTGCCGCGGCAGTCATAAGTCTGTATCTGCCCCTTCCAGGGATCCTGCTTGTCATCGTGGCATTTGCAGGCGCAGCCATCGTCGGTGGTTGTTGGGCTTGGCTCGGAGCCGATTGGGAGGTTCGATTCGGCGTCCCCCTTCTGATCTCGACCCTGCTGCTGAACTATCCGGCCCGACTCCTTGCATCGTATGTAGCAAGCAACCCTCTGAGGGATATCGGGTCCGGTTTGCCTCAAACTCACCTCATTCCGCAAGCAGGTCGGCTCCCCGGGGCAGTTTCTGGGCGCTTTCAACTCGGGCTCGTAATGGTTCTCCTGGCAGCTGTAGCACTCTCTTTGATCCTGCGGCGCACAGTGCCTGGTTATCGAATGCGCGTGACGGGCCTCAATCCTCGGTTTGCCAGATACGGAGGCGTCGATATCGAACGTCTGGGCCGTCGAGTGATGTTCGCCAGTGGTGCTCTGGCTGGATCAATCGGCGCCATCCAGATCATGGGTGTTCACTTCAGATTTATCGACGGCGCTTTGACCAAGCCCTTCTATGCTTGGACGGGCCTAATGGTGGCCCTGTTGGCTCGGTCTCGGCCGGTGGGTGTCGTGGTCGGAGGATTCTTTTTTGCCGCCGTACAGACCGGTGGTTTTGGAATGGAGCGAGCCGTCGAGGTACCCAGAGAGTTGGCTCAGGTGATTCAGGCCTTCATCATTCTGTTCGTCGCGGTCGGAGCGCGTCGTCCAATCCGGGACCTGGAAGCGGGAGAGGCGCACGGATGAGTGAGCTGTCTTCTCTACTCGACGAGTCGTTGCTGAATTCGACACTGCGATTCGTGGCGCCCATCCTCATGGCAGCCCTGGGGGGAATGCTCTGCCAGCGGGCAGGGATCTTCAATATCGCCCTCGAGGGTCTGATGTTGAGTGGCGCCTTTGCGGGCGTGGTCGGCAGCTATTTCACGGGTAGTGCAATGGGTGGTGTGTTGGCGGCGGCGGTAGCCGGCGGTCTCATGGCGCTGTTGATGTCGATATTTGCGGTGACGCTGAAGGGTGACTCGATTGTCGTGAGCATCGCGATCAACCTCCTCGCGGTCGGGTTGACAGCCTACCTGCTGCGAGCGATTTTTGGCGTCAAGGGTGCTTTTCAGGACCCGAATCTGCAGGGCCTCGATACGATCGATATCCCGGGTCTGATGCAGATACCTGTACTGGGACCTTTGCTGTCGGGTCACACGATCCTGGTCTACCTGTCCTGGCTTCTGGTTCCGGCGACCTATTTCCTGCTATTTCGTCACACCTGGGGTCTGAGAATCCGTGGAGTCGGCGAGAACCCCGAGGCGGCGGAGACTCTCGGCGTCAATGTGGCGACCGTCCAATATGGCGTCCTCGTCGCCTCCGGCGTTTTGTGCGGTCTGGCCGGCGCCCAGCTTTCTTTGGGCAACGTGACCCTATTCGTGGAAAACATGAGCGCTGGGCGAGGTTGGATCGCGGTTGTGGCCGTGATGCTGGGCCAGGCGAATCCGATCGGGGTCGCCGCGACCAGTCTGCTGTTCGGATTTACAGATTCTCTCGGCTTTCGTTTGCAGGGATTGAACCTGCCATCCCAGCTCACTGAGGCCGTTCCCTATCTGGTTACTCTCGCGGGCCTGTTTCTGGTAGCGGTTCGGAGACGACGGCCGGTCCACGCCTGAGAACCAAACCGGACGTGTGAGACACTCTATCGATATGGATCAACCGAGTCTGGACGGTCTGTTGGATTTCACGGGCAAGGGCGTCCTGGTTACCGGTTCGGGTCAGGGCATTGGGGCTGATATCGCGTTGCGGTTTGCGGAGGCCGGCGCTGATGTGGCCGTTCACTATCGCTCGAGTGCAGAGGGTGCCCGCGACGTTGCCACCCGGATCGAATCGGCCGGTCGCAAGGCCGTGGCCCTGCGAGCAGATGTCACGATCGAAGAGGATGTCCGAATCCTGGTCGAGGCGGCTCGAGATGGATTGGGCCGACTCGATGTGCTGATCAACAATGCCGGCTCCTACCCGCTCTCGAGTATCGTGGATATGTCGGTCGAGGAATGGAGATCTGTGATCGAAGGCAACCTCCAGAGTGCTTTTCTTTGCACTCAGGCAGTGGCGCGAAAGTGGATCGAGAACGACGAAAATGGCGCGATCGTCAACATCGCGTCGATTGAAGGTGAAGCTCCAGCCCCGATGCATAGCCACTACGATGCCGCCAAGGCGGCCGTGATCATGCTGACTCGAAATGCGGCACAAGAGCTCGGTCCCCGCGGTATCCGAGTCAACAGCGTCTCCCCGGGTCTGATCTGGCGCCAAGGCATAGAGGAGGCTTGGCCCGAGGGAGTCGATCGCTGGATCGAGGCCTCGCCGCTCGGCAGCATGGGGCACCCGTACGATGTAGCTGATGCTTGCCTTTTTCTTACCTCCGAGGCTGCACGGTGGATTACTGGAGCCAACCTGCGAGTCGACGGGGGCGTCATGTCCAAGCCGGTGTTCTAGCTCGAGGGAGCCAAGGTCCATGATTCTTCAAGATCGAGTCGTTCTCGTCACCGGAGCCGGCAGGGGTATCGGGCGTGGTATCGCACAGGCGCTTTCGGAGGAGGGTGCAGCGGTGGTGTCTACCGATCTGGATCGCGGTCTGGCCGAAGCGACAGCTCAGATGATCGGTGAGTCGGGTGCGCGTACGCTTGCAGTCGGGACCGATGTGACGGATCCTCGAGCCATTCGAAGCGCCGTCGATCAGACCCTCGAGGTTTTCGGTCGGCTCGATGGGCTGGTCAACAACGCGGGTGTGATTCGTATGGGGCCAGTCCTCGACTCGGATCCGGCCGACTGGCAACTCCAGTTTCAGGTCAACGTCGAGGCGCTCTCAGAATGTAGCCGGATTGCTGCGGCGCAGATGATCGCCCAGGGAACCGGGGGCTCGATCGTCAATGTGGCCTCCAACGCGGGCAAGGTCGGATATCCCAATATGGCGGCCTACAACGCGACTAAGGCTGCCGTGATCAGCCTGACCCGTTCGATGTCCGCGGAGTGGGCAGAGGAGGGCATCAACGTCAATGCGGTCTGCCCGGGAGGGGTGGACACTCCCATGCTCGAGGAGGTTGCCGAATGGGTGGCGCCTCGCATCGGAACCGATCCGAAAGATCTCCATGCCACCATGACTCCGGGACAGCTCGGCCGGCATATCGAACCGGTCGAGGTCGGTCGAGTTGTGGCCTTTCTGCTTTCAGATCGAGCCCTGATCGTTCGAGGTCAATCGATCAACGTCGACGGCGGCGACACTCCCTACTGACCTCCAGAGTCGAAGTTCGGCTACCGGATTGCGTTCCGGGGCCTCGGCCTCATCTTTAGATGGAACAGTACTGCGGGTCTCCTCACCGAGAGTCCTCCTCGAACTCGAACTGGGTGCGACTGGTGCGGGTGTTCGACAGGCGGGCCAGCGAGAATCTCGAGTCGAGGGGTCGGCTCCGGAGAATAGCCTGAGCCATCTGTTCGCCAATCGCGGGAGAGAGTTTGAATCCGTGTCCTGATCCGCCACCGGCGGCCCACACATTGGTTGCTGTCGGATGACGGTCCAAGATCAACTGACCATCCGGGCTGTTCTCGTACTGACAGACCCGAGCTTCCAGGAGGGGCGCTTGTGCCAAAGAGGGGAATCTTCTGGAAAGGTAAGACCTCGCCGTGGAGATCAGCTCGGGCGTCGGAGTGCGTTGTGCCGTGCTCGGGTCGATCGGTTTGCCGCGAGTATCATCCGCGATCTTGAAGCCTCTTCCCAGAGAGTCAGGGAACCCGTATACGACTCTGTCTGCAAGCTCGACCCAGACGGGCAGTCGCTCCGGACTCCAGTCTGAGCTTCCTTGGGGTACCCCGAAATAGTAGACCTCTTGACGCGTCGGCTGAATCGCATCGGTCAGAACATCGGGGAGTACTCTTCCAAGCCAGGGACCGCATGCAAACACGAAGTGGTCGGCCCTCAGTTCCTCGCCCGTGGTCAGGGTGAGCTTGTCGAGGACTTCTGTAGCCACCGTCAGGGGCGTTACCATTCCTCTCTTGTAGGCTCCCCCTTCCATTACGAACCGCTCGACCACGAGCCGACACGACTCGCGGGCGAGCAAGATCCCCGCGTATCGTTCGAGGTAGATCTCGTCGATGCCAGCAAAATCGATCTGAGGATACCGACGAGCGGCCTCAGTGGTGGGGAGATTGTCGACCGGGAATCCGAGGTCCTCGAGGATCGGAATCGCTTCCCGTATGTAGCTATCGTCGCCGCGGACCATCCACAGCGCTCCGGTCTCGGAATAGAGCTCGCGTCCCGTCTCCTGCTCGAGATCTCGCCAGAGCTGGCGGGCACGTTTAACCATCTCCGAATAGATTCGGTCGGGGCCGTAGATAGCACGCAAGGCCCGACCTTCCCCTCCAGAGCTGGAGCGAGAGTTTCCGGGCCCCCAGGCATCCACCAAGACGACGCTGGCGCCCAAGCGGACCAAATGCAGAGCCGTCCAGCACCCAAAGGCACCAGCACCGACAACCACGATTCGGGTGCTACCTCGGTCTAGACTGCTCTCTTTCATTTTTGCGGATCCCATTAGCGGAGTGACCGCCATCGCGCCGAGGAAACCGCGGCGCGAGATCTTGGAGCCCATTCTCTTGACCATAGACACATGGATTCTCTATGAGTCCGCCTGGAGAGACTGTCCGGGACCGGAGCCGACTATAACGGTCTGCGTAGATCAGCGCGACTCGGGTTGTCGAGATTCGACAGCAACAGCCACGAGCGGTTTACTCCAGATAGCCCAGGGCCTGCAATTTCTCGAGAGTGTTGTCGTCGAGCTCTTGCTCAACCGGATCTTCCGGATCCAATAGGCTGTCTCGTAGCGATTCGTTGTCCTCTGCTATTTGACGGGTCAAAGTCATCAACTCGATCGTCTTGTCGGGATGAGAGTCGGCCAAATTGATGGATTCGGCTGGATCCTGGCGGAAATCGAATAGCTGGATCCCGTCTTTGCGGTGATACACGAGTTTCCATCGACCCTTGATCAGGGTCTTGTTGCCTGGGATTTCGGGCCGGCCCCTGACCCGGGATTTCGGGTTGTACACCTTTTCGCCGAAGATCGGTCGAGACCTGACGTCTCGGCTCAGGGTCTTCAGAAATGAGCGACCTTGGGCGGAATCCAAGGGCGGGCTGCCGAGGATTTCCAGCAGGGTGGGCGCCAAATCGATGAGGCTCATCCGTTGCGAGACTCGTCCGGTGGGTGCACCGGGTATCCTCAATACGAGTGGAACCCGGAGCAAAGTGCTGTATAGCTGTTTGTGATGCCGGAACAGGCCATGTTCCTGGAATTCCTCACCGTGGTCGGAAGTGATTACGACGACGGTGGGGCGATCAAGCTTCTCCAAGGTTGAGAGCAGAGGTGCCAACTCTGCGTCGGTCTGCCGAATCTTGCCGTCATAGAGATCAATGAGCCTCTGAACATGTCGAGGGTCTGTCGGATCGACCTTGGACCAGAAGGCCTCTCGGATCGATGCGAATCCCTCGGTGTCCCTTCCCATGAGAGCGAGCTGTCGATCGAGCTCTTCTTGTGTGGCGGGGAACGGAACTTCGGACCCATCCCCAAACATCTCGCCATAGGGGGATGCTGACAGATAGGGGTCGTGAGGGCCGTAGGTGTGGTGGAAGGCGAAAAACGGCTTCTCCGACGGCGTCAGGATCCAGTCGATGGTCGCCTCAACTCCAGTCGTCTCTTCGTAGGTCTCGAAACCTCTGCCGAAACCATAGATTGGCGAAAGATTTCCACCGCCATGGAATCCGCCAGTTCGATAGCCCTGACGTTCGAGATGAAGAGCCAGTGTGGTGACCCCGGATGGCAACTGCGCTGCCTGGCGATCCGTGGCGTTCCGAACACCATGCACAGAGGGATACAGAGACGTGAGGATCGACATGTGGGAGTCTGCGGTCTGATGTGACGTGCTGAATGCCTGCTCGAAGAGCAACGAGGCACGGGCAAAACTGTCGATGTTTGGCGACGTATCCCTGGTGTAGCCGTAGCAACTCAGATGATCGGCTCTGAGGGTATCGATGGAGATGAGAACAAGATTGCAGCCAGCGCAGGAGAAATCAGGAGTATCTGCGTCGGACGAGGATCTGTTGCCGCACCCGACCATAGTCAGGAGAGCAGCTGCAGCAACTAGTGCTGCGGTGGGAAGAGGTATGAATAGAACCTTTGTCCAGGCAGGGGTCGAGGAGTGGCGCGAAGACTGCCGTCGTATCGCTGAAGCCATCCCGACGGAGGCTAGCAGGGTGGACTTTTCGAGTCGAGATAGCGCCGCAAGAGAGCACCAAGAGGCGAGTGAGCCGGCTCACCCGCTAGGGGATGAGCCGGTTGAGTGAGGACTGCGACCTCGGGAGCTTTAGTCCTCGAACTGGGAGAGATACGAGCCATACCCCTCCTTCTCGAGGTCTTCTACCGGAATGAAGCGCATGGCCGCCGAATTCATGCAGTAGCGCTGACCGGTCGGCTTGGGTCCGTCCGGAAACACGTGTCCAAGGTGAGAGTCCGCATTCTTGCTCCGGACCTCGGTTCGAACCATGAACAATTTTCGGTCCTCGTGCTCGACCACATTGTCTGGCTCGAGTGGCCGAACAAAGCTCGGCCAACCGGTTCCCGACTCGTATTTGTCTTTGGAGCTGAAGAGCGGCTCTCCCGAGACGACATCCACATAGATACCCTCCCTTTTGTTGTCCCAATACTCGTTCTGAAACGCTCGCTCGGTCCCGTCCTGCTGGGTCACCTGGAACTGCACCGGGGTCAAGAGACTCTTGAGCTCTTCATCAGAAGGTTTCACGAATGTGGTCATGTTGTTGTCTCCTTGTGTCTTTCTGGCGGACTCGCTTCCCCAAGTCTGCTCGAGATAGTCGACGCGGCCGGAACCCTTCTTGTAACGGTTGTAATGGGCGGGATTCTTCTTGTAGAAATCCTGATGGTACTCCTCGGCCGGGTAGAAATCGCTTGCGGGAAGGATTTCGGTCACGATGGGCTTGTCGAACTTGCCCGTAGCCGCCAAGTCGTCGCGCGACTTTTTCGCCAGCCGACGTTCCGTATCATTATTGTAGAAAATTGCGGTCTTGTACTGATGGCCGCGATCGGCAAACTGGCCGCCGGCGTCCGTCGGATCGATCTGCCGCCAGAAAACTTCCAGCAGCTTCTCGTAGCTGGTCTTGGCCGGGTCGTACGAAACCTGTACGACCTCGAGGTGACCGGTCGATCCCGAGGAGACTTCCTTGTACGAAGGCTCCTTCTCGGGACCCCCGGAGTATCCAGAGATCACAGCCGAGACACCCTCCAACTTCTCGAAAGGGGGCTCCATACACCAGAAGCATCCTCCTGCGAATATCGCCTGGGCCGAGCTGTCCTCGGCACCGGCATCTCGATAGGTAATGCTCAAGAGCCCGATACCGAACAGGCTTACAAGAACTATCAATGTCTTAACGCTCATGGGTATCTCCTTGATGTCCATCTCGACGGCTGCCAGCGGCCCAACACGTGGTGTCGTTATCCCCGAAGAAAGCTCCGTCTACCGTCTACGAACAGAAATTTCGGCGACAGGATTCCTCCAGTCCTGATCTTGAGCCAGCAGAGAGCCCCGATTTTGGATCCCTGCATGGATGTGAACAAAGCCTTCGGCCCCGCTGGTAACGCGGACTCCAGGGTTGCCGCAAGGGGGGCCGGGGATGTGATCGCACATTTGAGTATTCTGCTCGCTACCGGCATCCCAGGCAGGCGCGTAGAAGGAGGCGCTCTGCGCCTGGACTCGAGCTGTGTTGAAGAAGAAGGCGTCGTTGGTAGTGACCAGCATGCCCAGGACACTGAGATATCGTCGGTTGCCCTTGAGCACCACCGGTACCGTGATCGATTCGCCTGGAGGCACGGCGTCACCGGCAATCGATACGTCGCCGACCGCACCTCGCGTCGAGAGCCAGGCCAACAGCGCCGCGGAGTCGGCGTCCTCGGCCACGGCAGCCAGCTCGGGAATGGCCTCTTCGCCGGGCTGGAACAGCTCGAAACCGGGGCGGTGACTGTAGACGATGGGTGGCGAAAGCACCTGTCCCTGGGTCAGATTGGTAATGGTCACTTCGTAGGTTTGAGCTTCTGCTGCGCCTATTGCGAGCGTGGCGCTACAGAGCAGGAGAAATGCAACTGCTGTGCCTGTGACTCTTCGATTCGTCTGCATGGTGTCTGCCTCCATTCAGTTGGACCAAGATCGGATCAGTCCGAAAGGTCAGACAGAAGCTTGAACGGCAGACCTCACAGGAGAATCAAGAAATTCTCACGATTTGTTCACATTTCGGACGGTTGACGAGGCAAGCTGAGAAAGAAAGTCGTACCTTGGTGCGGTCGACTCTCCACCCAGATGCGGCCATCGTGCAAGTCGACGACCCTTCGGGCGATGGCCAACCCGAGACCGGATCCATTCGAACCGGCGGGAGACCGGCTGCCGTGAAAGAACCGTTCAAAGACGTGGGGGAGATCCTCAGCAGCAATTCCGGTCCCAGTATCCTGCACCGTCAACAAGACCTCGTCTTCCTGGTCCCTTAGCGTGACTGTGATCTCGCCACCATCCGACGTATGCCGAAGACCGTTGGCCAGTAAGTTGTCTAGGGTCCGGGCGATCAGGCCGACGTCACCTCGAATGGTTGCGGGGCCGTTGGGTAGTCGAGCGATCAGTCGGACACCCTTGTTCTCCGCCTCGAGTTGAAATTGCTGAACCGAGTCCTGTACCAGTTCGGTTAGAGGCAGCGGTTCGATCTCGACTTCTCGGGTGCCCGAGTCGAGGCGGGCAAGCTCGAACAGATCTGTGACCAGCCGATTCAGTCGATCGCTTTGGCGAATAGCCGAATCGACATAGCGATCCCGTTCGTTCTCCGAGATCTTGTCTCGCTTCAAACTCAACGTTTCCAGATATCCGCGCAGGGAAGTCAGCGGCGTGCGGAGGTCGTGCGAGATGTTCGCCACCAGCTCTCGTCGGAGACGGTCGGTCTTCTCGAGCTCTCGAAGCTGGGCGGCCAGCCGGGCGGCCATTTCATCGAAAGTGTGGGCCAGTTGATCGATCTCGTCGCGAATGGGTCGATCAGGGGGAAGAACCTGCCGATGGCCCTCAAAACCGTCGTCTCTGAACCGGGTCATGGCTCGTTCCAGACGAGTCAGGCGCCGGGTAATCAGTGCGAAGGCCATCAGCCCGGCAAGCAGTGCCACGATCAGACCGGCCGCCGATGCGGCAGCCCCTGCTCGAAGGATGTAGCTGCCTTGAAGTACCGAAATCGCCGAATCCCACTGCTGACCGGCCAGGACGATATAGAGATAGCCATCGAGTTTGCCTTGGTCCCCGATCGGTGCAACCGAAAAGACCTTGCGGCCGCGGCTGTCTCGCGGGTCGTCGCCAAGGATCGGCAGGGGTAGATCCGCCGCAAGAAACTCCTCGATCGGTTGCATCGATACCTGCTCTCGAACGACCGCGTTCTCGGGAGCGGAAAACGAGAGGATCTCACCGTCGGGGCTTAGCAGGTAGACCTCGATGCTGGGGTTGATCACCATCAGGGTGTGAAAGATCTGTTCCAGGGCCTCGAAGTTGATCTCGCCGTCGCTCATCGGCAGCGAGTCCTTGACCAGCTGTGCCGCCAGCGGTCGATTGAGCTCTTGGTGTACTTCATCGAGGAACTTTCGAACCGACACGATGCCGGCCACGAAGACCAGTACCGCTGCGACCAGCAATACTCCGAGCAGCGCAAGAGCCAACTTTCCATAAAGGGTCCGCAGCATGATCAGCTCTCCTCCGACTCGGTGTCGACGAACCGATATCCGACACCCCAGACCGTGAGGATGTAGCGTGGTTTCGAGGGGTCGGATTCTACTTTGGCGCGCAAGCGATTGATGTGCGAGTTGACGGTGTGCTCATAACCCTCGTGACCATATCCCCAGACGCTGTCGAGAAGCTGGGCTCTTGTGAATACCCGACCGGGGTTCTGGGCGAAGTGAAGGAGCAGATCGAATTCTTTCGCCGTCAGTGATACCGATTCGCCGTCGATCAAGACACGTCTCGTTTCGGCGTCGATCGATAGATCGCCAGCCATGATTGCTTTCTGGGGGTCTGTCAATTGCGTCGAGCCCATAGCGTCGACTCGTCGAAACAATGCCTTGACTCGAGCCAACAGCTCGAGGACGCTGAAAGGCTTTGGTAGGTAGTCGTCTGCTCCGGTCTCGAGCCCGAGGACTCGGTCGACCTCGGAATCACGGGCGGTGAGCATCAGAATCGGGATATATCTCGGTCCCGATCGAATTCGTCGACAGATCTCCAGCCCGTCGACGCCGGGAAGACTCAGATCGAGAATCACGAGGTCGTAGTCGCTTGCTGAGACCTTGCTCGCTCCGATCAGGCCATCCAAGGCGGTCTCCACTTCGAAATCGAGCTCGCTCAGGTGCAGACTGACCAGATCGGAGATGTCTTGGTCGTCTTCGATGACCAGAATCCGTCGTCTCATGACGGTTCTATTCTAGACATCGAGTCTCACGGAAGTATCACGTTGTCTCAAACTTGACCGTTGTCCGGTTGTCTCGATACCGATCTCTCGATACGCTCGGCCCTCCGTGAGATCAGTATTTCCAATGGCATGGGGCGAGGCGCTGACGCTCGTTTTTCTCATTGCGTTCTCCGCCTTCTCGTTCCTCCCCGTGTGGCGACATCTGGAGGTCGCCGGTATGGCGGTGTTCGGATGGTTGATGGCGGCACTCATGGTGCTGTCGCCGACATTGGCGCTGGTTGCGCTGGTCGTCGGTCGCAAAAGGAGCTAGTTGCAGGTGATCGTCGAGCGGGTTCTGGTAATTGCCTATCTCATTGGCTGTGTCGCCATCGGAGTCTTGGCGTCGCGGAGGGTCCTCGTCTCCCGAGATGAATACTGGGTGGCGGGGCGTCGCATCGGTACCACCGTCAATGCGATGGCGATCATGGCCAGCCTGGCGAGCGGCGGCTCGATCATCGGCGTCATGGGTTTGGCCTACTCGCAGGGTATTCCGGCGACACTTGCCCTGTTCGCGGGAGCCGTGATCGGCTTTCCCCTGGCGTCTGTTCTGGTGGCACGTCAACTGAGAACCTTTGGCAAGTACACCATTACCGACTTCTTGACCTTCCGCTATCCCAGTGCGCTGGTCCAATATCTGGTTCCCAGTCTGATTGTTGTCGCCTTCTCGATCTATATCGTGGCGCAACTCAAAGCCGCGGGAATTACCGCCAACGCCCTGTTGGGAATCCCCTACGACACGGCCTTGGTAATGGCGACATTGGTCTTCGTGACCTATGTGTCTTTCGGGGGCATGGTGGCCATTACTTGGACCGATGTCATCCAGGGTCTCCTGATGTTGATCGTGGTGGTGGGTACCGCCATGGTGATGACCTGGCGAGTGGGTTCGCCGATCGAGCTGATGCGACAAGCGACCTCTGTCGCACCCGAGCTCGGGCGCATCTCTCAACACCCGGTGTCGAGCTATCTCGGATACTTTCTGATCTGGGCGACGGCGATTCCGGTGATTCCTCACATCGTCATGAGGGTGTTTACCGCCAAAGACGCCAAAAGCGCCCGCCTATCGCTGAACGTCGCCATGCTTGCCTACAGCGTCATGATTCTGGCAGCCGTGCTGGTCGTGGTTCCGGTCGGAAAGACGCTCTATCCCGGGCTCGAGGATGCGGATCAGCTGTTTCTCAAAGTCATGGAGTCGGAGTTTCCAACTCTGATTCGAGGTTTGGCGGTGGCGGCCGTTCTGGCAGCCGTCATGTCGACCACCGACGCACTGCTGTTGGCGTGCAGCTCGGCCATCGCGCACGACATTCTCGGTCACCTCTTCCGAGGTCGGGCCTCGGAGAGGACGTTGTCTGTGATCCGAATCGTCTCGGCCTGGGTCATCGGACTCCTGGCGCTCTATTGGGCCTTGTCACCCCCGGAGTTGATCACGAGGTTCTACACGGCGGGAGTCGGCCTGCTCAGTGCCAGTCTGTTTGTGCCGACGATTGCGGGACTGTGGTGGAAACGAGCCAACCTGTTCGGGGGGATCGCGTCACTGGTTCTGGGTGCGACGACCTATATCTTGGCCTACTTCGGCATCATCGATCTCGGTTTGGCGCCGATCGTTACGGCTCTCCTGGCGAGCGGCCTGGGTATGGCGATTGGAAGTCGGTTTGGCAGGCCAGATCCCGCTGTGATTGCGCAGGAGATCTCGCGGCTTCACGAGGCCGAGACCGGCTACGTTGGGACCAGAGAAGCCTCGAGTCCGTGAGGATCCGTCATCAAAAAAAGCGGGCCGAGCCAAATCGGCCCGGCCCGGTTACGGATGTCAAGGGTGAGAGACTAAGGAGTCGTCTCACTCCACTCCGACGTGTCTCCAGACTCGAAACCATCGTCGAAGATCATTCCAGTGTAGGTCAAGGCGACTGCTCCCGCTGTCAGACCCGCCGATCCGAGATTGATCGCTTGAGCGCTCATCGGATCGATCGTGAGTAGGTCCCCAAATAGCGGATCCTGCATGTTTGGAGCGGTGTACAGCAGTCCGTCTCCGCCGAATTCGAGCGCCGTCGCCTTGAAGGGCTGTCCACCAATCGAGACCGGACCGACACCGGTTGCGACCCCAGTGCCCAGATCGACTGTATACAGCATCGGCACCGACCCACCGGCGGTAATGGCGAACATCATCGAATTCACGACGTCGTAAGCCAGGCCGCCAAACGGACGGCTGACCCCGGTCGAGCCAACCACCGTTACGGCACCTGTGCCCAGATCGACCGTCGACAGATAGGTCAGTGCACCGCCCTGACTTCCCTCCGTTGTGAGACCAGCGAACAGAGTGTTACCGACAAACTCCATAGAGGTCAGTACATCTCCTTCTGGAGGGTAGGTGAGAGTGATCGTGTCGGTGATCAGTCCGGTGAGCGGATCGACCATGTGCAGGTTTGTATTGGTATCGGTGTCTGCGGCGTAGATCACGCCGTTTCGATACTCGATCTCGGCATGAATGCCCGCATTACCGCCTCCGACGAAGGTGCTCGAGGGTGGGGGCGCGGTATCGATGTTCCACAGGTCCTCAGCATTGCTGCCCCACGCTGCGAGAGTCGTATCGGGAGTCACCGCGGCGGGAGTTTGGAACGTGAGAGCAACGGCTCCAGAAGTAAGACCCGCATCTCCGAGATCGATGGCCGTACCAGTGGCTGGGTCGATCGTCAGCAGGTGTCCAAAAAGCGCGTCGCTAAAAGCCGGAGCCGAGTACAGAACACCGTCTCCGCCGAATTCGAGCGCCGTCGCCTTGATCGACTGTTGATCGACCAGGACCGGCGCTACCAACGCGGCGGCTCCGGTACCCATATCGACCGTATACAGCATGGCACCCCCACCACCCGATGAGATCGCGTACATCGTGGTTCCAACCTCATCGTAAGCCAGGCCACCGAATGGGAAGCTGACTCCTGTCGAGCCCACGACTGTCACCAGCCCGCTTGCAAGGTCGACCGTCGAAAGATAGGTCAAGGCAGCGCCCTGGCTTCCTTCTGTGGTCAGCCCGGCGTACAGCGTACCGTCCACCAGTTCCAGGGCAGTCAGGACGTCCCCCTGGGGTGGGAAGACCAGATCGATCGTAAAGACGATCAGTCCGGTGTTGGGATTGATCAGGAATAGTTCCGTATTGGTTTGTGTACTCGGACCATAGACCACGCCGTTACCGAATTCGATATCGGCAATAAAGCTCGAGCTGGGGCCTCCAACAAGTGTGCTTGTGACGGGCATCATGGTGTCGACCGAGAAGAGATCCCCGGCGTCCCAGTCCAATGC